>Ga0172379_10002684_pt1 | contig 30741 bp, 28 predicted proteins | sample GrowelOW334metaG_FD_119756 | JGI IMG/M metagenome (GOLD analysis project Ga0172379, IMG submission 119756) | Groundwater microbial communities from an aquifer near a municipal landfill in Southern Ontario, Canada - Groundwater well OW334 metaG | ecosystem: Environmental > Aquatic > Deep...
CAAGCGCTTCGATCACCCTGTCGCGGTACCAGTATTCCGCAACGGGTTCCATCCGGATAGCCGTGAAAAGTCGGGCGGATGTTCCGGATTTATGAAATGCCGACTGGAGGGCAAGCCCGTTAATGACGGTGGCCAGCATTCCCATATAGTCACCTTTAACCCGGTCATATCCAGCCTTTTCGCCCGACAGGCCACGGAAAATGTTTCCACCGCCGATCACCAGTCCCACCTGGACTCCGAGACGATGGATTTCTGCAACCTGGCTGGTGAAACTTTCAAGCATGCCCGCATCGATCCCATGGGAGGATTGCCCCAGGAGCGATTCCCCGGATAATTTCAGAAGAACTCTATGATAGATTGCCATGTTTGATGGGTATGAATGCCGAAAGATAAAAAAAATCCCGGTGGAGACCGGGATTTTCAGATATCATATCCAATAGAGGACGGGTTTTATGACTCGTTCAGTGTAAACCTGATAAAATCAACAACGGTTAGATCTTTGTCGATATGAGTCAGGTAATCGCCAACTGAAATTTTATGGTCCTTAATAAAATCCTGGCTGATCAGGGTGTTTTCCTTGAAAAATTTACCCAGTTTGCCTTCGGCGATTTTATCCACGATACTGGCCGGTTTGCCTTCTTCGATAGCAATCGCACGACCGATCTCCAATTCCTTGTCGATAATGGCCTGCGGAATGCGGTCCTTGTTCACGGCAACAGGAGCCATGGCAGCAACCTGCATGGCAACGTCTTTGGCCGGCTGTTCATCAGCGATCTTTTTAGTCATGCTGACAAGCGTGGCCAAACGGTTACCCGGGTGAATATAAGGCATTACGAAAGGAGACTCCAGTGTTTTGAAAAACGAGATATCCACTTTTTCACCGATGATCCCGGTCATATTCATCAATTCGCTGCCGATGGTATGACCATCAACGGTAAGTTCTTTCAATGCTTCGAGGGTGGTTACTTTTGCAGCAAGGGCGGCGTCGGCGAACAGATGAGCCTTTTTAACGAAATCTGCGTTAAGGGCAACAAAGTCAGTCTCGCAATTGAGTACCAGGACCACACCAAAAGTATGATCGCTGTTGGCTTTTGCGATAGCTGCGCCTTCAGCGGCTTCGCGGTCGGCTCTTTTGTTTGCTACCTTCTGGCCTTTTTTACGGAGAATATCGATAGCCTGGTCAAAATCACCGTTGGTTTCGGTAAGGGCATGTTTGCAGTCCATCATACCTGCACCGGTCATTTGACGTAATTTTGCAACGTCAGATGCTTTAATTTCTGCCATGATGTTTAAAAATTATAGATTATTCAGAATCTTCCACATCTGCCCCTTCGCCAGTTGTCACCTCAGCTGAGATGCGCTTGCGAATGGTTTTTCTGCCGGTTGGGCGGGCCGAATCCTCGGTTGTTTCCGTTTTTTTAGGCTTCACCGTTTCTTCTTTGTCCTTTTCGGCTTTTCTTTCTTCCAGTCCTTCTTCAATCGCCTTGCACATGATTCCGCAGATGAGTGCAATCGATTTGGAAGCGTCATCATTTGCCGGGATGGCAAAGTCCACTTTTTCAGGATCGGAGTTGGTATCAACCATTCCGAATACAGGAATATTCAATTTGTGGGCCTCGTTTACGGCGATATGTTCTTTGGAAACGTCGACAACGAACAAGGCTGCCGGCAAGCGGGTCAGGTCCTTGATACTGCCGAGCAGTTTTTCCAATTTATTTCTCTGGCGGGTAACCTGCAGACGCTCACGTTTCGACATATGGTCGAAGGTGCCGTCGGTAGCCATCTTATCGATGGAGATCATTTTCTTTACCGCTTTCCTTACCGTTGGGAAGTTGGTGAGCATACCACCCGACCAGCGTTCGACAACGAAAGGCATTCCTGTTGGAGTAACCTTTTCGGCTACGATTTCTTTTGCCTGTTTCTTGGTGGCAACAAACAAAATTTTCCGCCCTGATTTGGCGATCCGCTTCATTGCTTCGGCGGCTTCGTCAATTTTAAAGGCGGTTTTGTGCAGATCAATGATGTGAATCCCGTTCTTCTCCATGAAGATATAGGGAGCCATGTTCGGGTTCCATTTGCGTTTCAGATGACCAAAATGGACACCGGCATCGAGTAATTCCTGAAAATTTGTTCTGGGCATAATTATTATTCTAGTTTACCTTCTGTTTAAGCAACCGGCCGGTAGTTGCGGACATCCGCAAGTCCTGCAGGTTTAGATACTAAACTAAACTCTGTGAAAGAGATATTAGCGTTTTGAGAATTGGAAGCGTTTCCTTGCACCGGGCTGACCAGGCTTTTTACGTTCAACAACCCTCGGGTCACGGGTGAGGAAACCATTGGCGCGGAGAACTTTTTTGCATTCCGGGTCGATTTCAACCAGTGCACGGGCGATTGCCAGACGAAGAGCTTCGGCCTGTCCTTTGATTCCACCTCCGTCAAGATTGACGCGGATATCATACTTGCCGGCAACCTCAAGAACATTAAGAGGCTGGGTGACAATATGCTGAAGCTGGAAAAGGGGGAAATATTCAGCCAGATCTTTTTTGTTGATCGTGATCTGTCCTTTTCCTTCGTTAAGAATAATACGGGCAACAGCCGCTTTCCTTCTACCAATTGTGTTAATCAGTTCCATGAATTCTTATGTACTACTTTTGTAATTCGATCTTTTTAGGCATCTGAGCTTCGTGCGGGTGCTGGTCGCCGGCATAGATATGCAGGTTCCTGAAAACTTCGCGACCCAGACGGTTTTTAGGTAACATCCCTTTGATGGCATGCTCAACCACGCGGGTTGGATCTTTGGCCATCATCCGGGCAGGGGTAACTTCTCTCTGGCCACCGGGATACCCGGTGTAAGTCCAGATCACACGGTCAGTCATTTTTTTCCCGGTCATCCGGATTTTTTCGGCGTTGATCACGATAACATTGTCTCCACAGTCAACATGTGGGGTGTAGCTTGCCTTATTCTTTCCACGAAGAATGCTGGCTACTTCTGATGAAAAACGCCCCAAAACAGCGTTGGTTGCGTCGATCACCACCCATTCCTTTTTTACCGTCGCCTTGTTGGCTGAGATCGTTTTGTAGCTTAACGTATTCACTGTAATCCGTCCTTTTAATTAATAGCTGATAATCAATGCGCCGAGCCAGGCTCGAACGAATTGGAGTGCAAAAATACAAATTTTTTTAAACGCACCAAGTTTATCAACGTTTAATTTGTTGAAAACTCGGTTCATTACTTAACGACCGGTCGGATGGGGGAATTGTTAAAAGACTCCCAGACTGGTTTCTACCTGTCTGGCGATTTCCAGCGCCTTGAATCCACCCTCAAGGCTCGAGAGAGAGTGCCGTCCTTTTTGCAGGGCATGGATGAAGGTCAGGCATTGCCGGGCCACCACCTCTTCGACAGGCGTCTCCTCTAACTGAATGAGTGCCGCTTCGCCGCTTGGGGGCCATAAAACCAGGCTTTTGCTGGTATAGCCGGTTGGGTTTTCAAGGTATTCCCTGAAAGTACTGGTACCTTGACGCAGGTCGATATTGATCGTCCCCTCGGCCTGGATGATCTCCATGCGGCGTTCGGGGGTATCGGCAAATTTCTGAACGGCCAGGCTGATAATGCTTCCGTTATGCAGTTCAACACGGATGTCCAATTGAAAGGCTGTTCCATCCACCATGCGGGAGGCATGTGACCTGACTTTTCGTACCGTGCTGCCCGTAAGACCCAGGGCCAGGTCAAGGTTGGCCAGAATGGCTTTAAAAACCTGCCGGTGGCTTTCCCCGGGCTGAAATTCAGGAAGCAAATCGGTGATCCGGATACTCTGGGGCTGCGAAATATGTGGGAGTGCACTTCGGAAAGCGGGATGGTGCCAGTCGTGATGCCCTACCTGCACCTGAACATGAGCCTCATGGGCCAGCTTAACCATGAACGGAGCCTCATCCATAAATTCGACAACCGGGAATCCCAGCGAAAGGTGCCGCGACCGGCGGATCACCTGGATAGCTTCCTGCATCCCCCCGTTTATTTTTTCGGGAATCCATACCAGGTCGGAAAAATCGATCAGCTCCTGGGTGGCTCCGGGTGCAGCCTCCTCCGGGTTGATCCATCCGGATACGCTGGACCCTGAAGTTTTAAGGATTTCACCCAGAACTTCCGACCATTTCTCCTGACCAGACAATATCCCGACCGAATACATGGTTTTTTTATACAAATAAACTTGTTTTTAATTCTTCCACTGACTCAAAACCAGACAACTTATTAAATTGCACCTGTGTAAAACCTAAATTTGTTGCACATTGCATCAATATGGCCGACAATTTCATCAAACGAACCCTTAACTTCCGGAACCTCTACCTGCTTTTATTGCTAGTAATAGCAATCAGCCTTCCTCTATCGAAATTCCTGGCCAGTGCCGGCCAGATTTTCCTCGTCATCCTGTGGCTGGCGGAGGGCAAGTTTGATGAAAAATGGCGCCGGATCAAAATGCGCCCCGCCTTACTGATCTTCACCATTCTTTTCTTTGTACCGGTGATCGGGATGGTTTATACGACTGATATTAACTTTGGCCTGCGCGATCTGAAAGTCAAACTTCCGCTTTTTCTTTTACCACTGGTTCTTGGGAGCATCAAGCCACTCGATAACAAGGAGATGCGGTTGGTTCTGGGCGGATTTGTACTGGCTGTTTTTATTGGTGCCCTGGTCAGCCTCAGCATTATGCTGGGCATTGGTCCTTCAGCCTATACCAACGACCGTGAAACCATCCTTTTTATATCGCATATCCGCTTTGCCCTCATGGTGGTCCTGGCCATTTTTATCTTATTCTATTATGCCTTTGACCCCCAATCCCCCCGCCACTATACCTTCATTCTTGTGCCTTGCGCCTTCTGCCTTATCTTATTCGTCTTCCTGCTGAAATCGCTCACCGGCGTGGTCATCCTGGTGATCGGGGGCATGATCCTGTTATGGCGCTGGTGCAGAAAGCAGCCGGATTTAATCCTCAGGTGGTTTGTCGTCGTCGGGTTGGCTACCCTCCCGGTTTTAGCCGGATTTTACCTGTCCAGCCAGATCGGGCGGTTCTATACCATCCGGGACCATACCGGTACTCCTGATTTAGCCACTGTCAATGGTAATCTTTACTGGCATGACAGCACCGACCTGATGATCGAAAACGGTTATCATGTGGGGTATTACCAATGCCAGCCTGAAATGCGCGGGGCATGGAACCAGATAAGCAAAATGGATTTCGATGGCCCCGACAGGAAAGGCCAGGAGCTGAAATATACTTTGATGAGGTACCTGACTTCACTCGGTTCGCGGAAAGATTCATTTGGGGTTTCGCAATTGAAGCCCGACGATATTAAACTCATCGAGGACGGTCATGCCAATTGTATTTACAAGCAACCGAAAAGGTTCAGCGTCCGCATATACGAAACCATTTGGGAGATTGATCAGTACCGTAAAGGTGCAAATCCAAGCGGGCACTCTGTGATCCAGAGGATTGAGTATCTTAAAACAGGCTGGACCATTTTCAGGGACCATCCATGGTTCGGGGTCGGGACCGGAGATACCAGGCAGGCCTTCGACCGGAAATACGAGGAAACAAAGTCGCGGCTCGCACCGGAATGGAGGTTAAGGGCCCATAACCAGTTCCTTACCTTTCTGGTTGCTCATGGTATTGTCGGATTTATTCTGATCATTTTTGCCATCGTTGTTCCGGCGATAGTCGAGAAAAGAAAGGACATCTTTTTTATCATAATGTTTTTTCTGGTAACAATGCTTTCCATGTTGAATGAGGATACGCTGGAAACCCAGGCGGGGGTTGCTTTTTTTACGATGTTCTATTGCTTGTTTGTGTTTGCGGATGGGACGAAAGAGGGGTTAAGAGAGGTTAAGAGAGGTTAAGAGAGGTTAAGAGAGGTTAAGAGAGGTTAAGAATGTTAAGAGTAAATCATGGAAGAATCGGATAGGAGATTTTTAGTGCGGGCGATCCAATTGGCCCGGGAAAATGTGGTTACCGGGGGTGGGCCATTCGGTGCGGTGATAGTTAAGAACGGGACGGTTATTGCAGAGTCGGTCAATCAGGTGATTGCCATACCTGATCCTACCGCCCATGCCGAGATCCAGGCCATCAGGCTGGCTGCCGGATATCTGAATAGTTTTGACCTGACCGGAACCACCCTCTATACTTCCTGTGAACCTTGCCCGATGTGCCTGGGGGCCGTTTACTGGTCCCGGATCAGCCGGGTGGTATATGCCGCCGACCGGCATGATGCCGAAGATGCCGGATTCCGTGATGCTGAATTGTACAGGGAGATTGCCCTTGAACCTCATCAGCGGGGAACCGCTTTTGAACACCTCGATCTGCCGGATAGCGGACAGGAATTTACAGAATGGAAGAATTCTGATATAAAGCTGGATTATTGAACTCCCGTCTTGACCATACTTTTTTTGACCGGGAAGCACTGGTGATGGCCCCGGAAATCCTCGGCAAGACACTGGTCAGGGTTCTGCCCGACGGATCCCGGATCTCTTTGCCAATAACCGAGGTGGAGGTCTACCGTGGAACGGACGATCTCGCCTGCCATGCAAGCAAGGGCTTGACTGAACGTAACCGGGTGATGTTTGGCGAAGGGGGCATAATATATATGTACTTCATTTATGGAATGCACTGGATGTTCAATATCATTGCAGCGGGACCCGGTCAGCCCGAGGCACTATTAATACGGGGTGTGGGTGAGATTTCCGGACCCGGCCGGGTGACAAAAATCCTGGCTATGGACCGGAGCTTTTATGGGGAGGATTTACGCACTTCGAAAAGGATCTGGCTGGAAGATGCGCCCGCAGTCACCTCATTCCAGACAGGTCCCAGGGTTGGGATCAACTATGCAGGCGAACCCTGGGTCAGCGTCCCCTGGCGATACCGGGTGGATGTGTGGTAGAGACAGATAATTATCTGTCTCTACAGAATGTTCAAAAAATCCTCATTTGGTTTTGCCGATCAGGAAATCATCATCAAATAGAAGATAAACGCTGAACGACTGATCGATCCGGCCTGTATCATAATGGTAATAAGGTTCATAGCGACCCGCAAATTTCAGGTAATTGGTAAGCTTGATAGAAAGCTGGTATTTTAGAACCAGCATCTGGCGGTCGGGCTGAACAAAAAATGGATTATCCTGACTCACCGACTGGAATATCGGCATGCCGTGCGCGGAAATAAAGTTGTGTGCTTTCCAGTATCCGATCTCAAAGCTCCCGATTTTCGTATCCAGCAGGAACCTGCTGTAACTGCCGCTTCCGTATGGGATCCGCAAATCAGGTTTTGGATGGATTTCCAGATATTCAACATAATCCTGGGCCAATGCCACCGTCTTGACAAAGTTGTTTTCCAGGCTCCAGTTGAACCGGATTCCCTGAACCATGTTGAGCCGGGTGATCGCCGGCAGATTGGTTGCATCAATCTCTCCCCCCTGATGCCTGAAAATGGCGCTGAAAGGCGCGGTTACCTGGAAAAGTTTTGACTCATACAACATGAATGTGGAATTGGTGCCTGCCGTAAATTTCTCCTGGAAAGGATCCCCCCGTTTCAGAAATTGTTCCCAGTTCAGCCAGACATCTGACCTGAACTGGGGATAATTCCATAACAGTTCGAGTCCGTTTTCATAATTATCAATCAGATAATTCTCAAAATCCTGGACCGGTTCAATCAATCCATGATTAACCGTTCCGTTGATCGTTCCGAAAATCAGGCTGAAATGGTCGGTCGGATCATACTGAAGGCTCAGCGTGGGTACCGCACGTTCAAAGGTATCTTCCCCATGGTATTTCAGCAGGTGGGCTCCTGCATGGATGGTGGTTTTCTTATCCGGATGATATTCAAGGGAGGGTTCAAAAAAGATGCCCAGTAGCGAAGTCCCCGTAACAAAGGGATTTTTATATTCGTTATCCTTAAAATAGGCGGTGCTTTTTATTCTGAAATACAAGCTTTTAGGAATAATGCTATCCTTTCTGGGCGGGGTTTGGAAAAAGGCGTTTTCCGGCCACATGACCTCACCGAATGCATTTGCCTTTTTGACACTGTCGGCCGCAATTTTAATGCTGTCTGCCGTCTGCGCCTTGCCATTTGCGGTGTTTAATCCTGCAAAAGCGATACAAAATATGATCAGCAGTCGGCTCGTCACCAGGATTTGTTATCAGATTTATCAACGAAAAAGAATGCAAAAGTACGAAATTTCAGGATAGTGCTTATAATCCGTACTTTTGCGGCATGAAGATAGGAAGTGTCATATTACCTGAAAAGCCTCTGATTCTGGCACCCATGGAGGATGTTACAGATGCCCCTTTCAGGTTGCTGTGCAAGAGATTCGGCGTTGACCTGATGTTTTCGGAGTTCGTTGCTTCCGAGGCGGTAATCCGCAATATCAGTTCGACGTTGCAGAAAATGGAGATCCATCCATCTGAGCATCCTTACGGGATTCAGTTATACGGAAAGGAAATCTCCTCGATGGTGGAATCGGCTAAAATTGCCGAACAGTATGAGCCCGACCTGATCGATCTGAATTTTGGCTGTCCGGTGAAGAAAATTGCCATGAAAGGGGCGGGAGCCGGTATGCTGCGTGATATTCCGCAATTGGTAAAGATGACCGGAGCCGTGGTGAAGGCGACGAAACTACCGGTGACCGTTAAAACCAGGCTGGGCTGGGACGAGACGAGCAAGATCATTGTTGAACTCGCAGAACAGCTGCAGGATACGGGGATTGCCGCTTTAACGATTCATGGACGGACCCGGGCCCAGATGTATCTGGGTGAGGCCGACTGGACACTGATCGGCGAGGTGAAAAATAACCCGAGGATGCATATTCCTATCATAGGCAACGGGGATATCGACACCCCGCTTAAAGCTAAACAGGCCTTTGACCGTTATGGGGTGGATGCAGTCATGATCGGTCGTGCCGCTATCGGCAGGCCCTGGCTTTTCAGGGATATCAGGCATTTCCTCAACACTGGTGAATTGCTTCCGCCGCAAACGGTTGAAGAACAGGTTAAACTGGTTCGCGAACATGTGGCCATGTCGGCCGAAGGCCGTTCGGAAATCCGCGCGGTCAGAAGCATGCGAAGGTTTTTCTCAGTCTATTTCAAGGGGCTGCCTGATTTTCGCGAGACAAGGGTGAAACTTTTACAGGTGGAGACATTCGCGGCGGTCAGCATGCTGTTGGACCAAATTGTTGAGCGGTGGGGCCGGATGCCGGCCTGGCCGGCCGGGAATGACGGGCCCGAGTAATTCTATGCTTTGGTCACTATAATGACGTTTGGTCATGACTATTGGTTTTTATAATGTTCAATTGTATCATTGAGACAAAAAGCCACGATCGAAAGACTTCTCAAAGAAACGATAGCGAAAAAGCTTGATGGCGGGAAGGCGGTAACATGATGGATAATTGTTGGCAAATTGCTACCTTCGATCTGCCCCCCGTTGAATCAATACGTTCCTTTTGGTCCTGGCCAAAACCTTTAGGAGCTGGTAAATTGAACATAATTCAACCATCAAAGCAGGTGAAAAATTTGTATTCCAGGATACTTGCCATTTTCCTGATCAGCGTTGTTGGTATCACCTTGCAGGCCCAAAACCGGAAATATCCGGTTTCGGGGGTGGTGATCGATTCCTTGACGGGCCAGCCGATGGCTAACGTCAATATCAGTATTACAGGAACCTCCCGTGGCGGGATTACCAACGAGGCTGGTCAATTTTCATTGGAACTGCCAAGAATTCCTTCTGTTCTCTATTTCAGCCATGTGGGCTACTCCATCGGGAGCTGTCAGGTTGAAAAATCCGGGGAGAAAAATATCAGGGTCGCATTGATTCCGGAAACAGAGGAAATCGGTGAAGTGACGATTTTGGCTGAGAAGATTGCCAAAGTGATCCACGGCGATACACTCAATATTCTTGATTACGAGATCGACGGCGACCGGCTGATCCTCTTTGCCAGCCCGTACAAACATATGAACGACCTGCGTATTTACCTCACCACCTTATCAGGTGAACCGCTGGATTACCTCCAGGTGACCCGGACTGGGAAGTGGTTTTATGATCCGGAAACCCGGACTCCGACGATTGAATACCTCCGCCGGGATTTTACCGGTCAGGTGAATTACCTCGACAGGGTCAGCGTCCGTGAGGTACGGCATGCCTTCGATAAATTGTTCTTTGCCTTTGAAACGCAATACCCTGATTTCCTGGGAAGCGTAATGTCGGTGACTTGCGAGATGGAAGGTAACCTGGTTTTCCAGGGGGGTACAACGTCGGCGAACTACACCTGGTATTACGGACGAGGTTCACGGGCAGTGAAGATGATCAAGACGGTCAGGGATAAAAACACCGGGCCTTATGCAAAGGCCGTTGTCGCCCCGTTGTTCAGGAAGGGAAAGGAATTATACGTTTTCGACTTTTACCGGGGACATATCGAAGTCTTCAATTCCGGTCTCAATTCAGTGAGAATGGTCCCGATAGATTTTCAGTTCAAGCAAATCACTGAAGCCATCTTCGGAGGGTATCAGGATGTGGACAGCTATGATTTTACCCGGAGAATCCTGTATGATGAAAAAGCCGGTAGGGCTTACGCTTTTTATCGGCTGCACTCCAACGGCAGGCAATCGTTGAGGGAGGTCAACCTGGAAACTGGAAAAATAGATCGCATGGTCGAAATCCCTGATTTCCCGAATATTTCTCATATCTGTGTATATGACAATGTCGTGTACTTTCTGTATGATACCAAAGTTTATCCTTACTACCGACTGCTTTACCGGATGGTGATTTAACAGAAACCTTGAGAGAACACCATGAAAAAAACATTCCTTCTCCTTTGCCTGTTCCTGACCGTTTCAGTTTCTTTTTCATTTTCACAAACCGGAATAATCACCGGAGTGATCACCGATTCCCTCACCGGTCATCCGGTGGTCAACCTGACTGTTTTCATTCCGTCGACGACCGTCGGTACCACCACAAATCAAAAGGGGGAATATCTTCTTGAAAAGTTAAATCCGGGCGATTATATCCTGATGTTCAGGCACCTCTTGTATCCTTCAACTTCAAGGTTCGTGACAATAGAACCCGGGAAGAAGATCATGCTCGATTTGGTTATTGCCGAAAATTCACGAATGATTAAGGAAGTGGTCGTTGTGGGGAAGCTACCCGACAGGCGGATGGCCACTTTCTTGTTCAACAAGTACTTCTTGGGTGATGAAAACGGGACTTATTGCAAACTGGAGAATCCGGCTGTCCTTTCATTTTATTCCGATGGCAACACATTGAAAGCAACTGCCAAAGAGCCCTTAAAAATAACGAACCGGCATTTAGGGTATAACATTACCTTTTACCTCGACTATTTCCAATGCATCGACAATCGGAACAGTGAATTTAATTATGATGATATTAGTAATTTCGGTTATTCCGGTTATGCGTTGTTTGAAGATCTGACCGCAGCCGTGCCCATTAGGGCCATAGGTTGGAAGTTCAACCGGAACAGCGAATTCAAGGGCAGTCTCCGGCATTTTCTGGCGTGCCTCTATCGCAATGAACTAAACAATAATCATTATTTTATGCGAAGGGCTTATCATGGGTTGAATGAGATCCAACTGGTCGAGAAACAAAGTAACGCAATGACAAAGATCCATATGGCTGAAATGGACAGTCTCTCCAGCTGGAACCATTTGACCGGAAAATCTTATGTCCTCTTTTATGATCCAAATGAGAGATACGAATTCAGCCGGATCGAGTTTTCGGACGGAACTGAACCTGGTCTGAAATTCCTTTCGGCCGATGCGTTGATACTGGTATTCCGGGACTTCAGGAAGTCGGATGATTTAAGTGATGACTTTATCTCAACCCTTAAAATTCCAAAGGAAGGTATCACCTTCGATAAAGACGGAAACTTTTGGGTGCATAACGGAGAACTGAAGTGGATCAATCTCGATAACACAATGCAGATCAAGCGATTGTTACCATTTGATTATATGACCAAAATCAATGAAACAAAAAACTAAATGCATTTTCCGGATTTTATCGTCTAAAGTTTGTTCCAAAGTTGCCTAATCATCGGCCGACACGCTGGCGAAATAGCGTTTTTTCATTACCCGCAAAGGCAGCCAGGCAGCAAAAAAACCGATCACCCCAACCAGAAATCCGACCATTAAAAAGTCGGTCACCAGCATGCGGACCGGATAAACATTAACGACAAAGGATCCGTTGGCGGGAAAGCGAATGATCCCGAACTGCTGCTGGATGAAGCAAAAAGCAGCACCAAGAATAAGGCCGATCACCATTCCGATCCCGGTTACCAGCAACCCTTCCCAAAGAAAGATCTGACGGATCTTTACCTGGCTGGTCCCCAAGCTCTGAAGAGTCTGCATATCAGCCTTCTTTTCCAGCATTAGCAGGGTTAAGGAAGATATTGTATTGAAGGAAGCAATCATCAGGATAAACCCAAGGATCAGAAAGATGGCCCACTTCTCCGACGACATGACGCGGTAAAAATCGGCATGCTGCTGCAGCCGGTCGGATAATTTGAATCCGCTTCCAAAAACTGGAGACAGATTTTGTATGACCTCCCCCGTTTTCTTTGGGTCTGTAACTTTAATCTCAAGAGCGCTGACCTCCCCGGATGAATAATTCAAAAAACTGCGCGCAAAATCCATCGGGACAATGAGATATTTTGAATCATATTCCTGCTGGACAGCAAATACGGCCGAAGGGAACAGGTAGCTGTGATTGATCGACTGCATGGGATTCATCATGATCCTGCCCGAACGTTTTGGAACATAAATATGAATCGGATTGATGAAATTGAGTCCGACGCCCAATTCCCCGGCCAGTTCCTGACCGATGATCCCCATGGGTGTATCTCCGCCTTCCAGATGGATCTCCCCATCGACGAGCAGGGAATCGATACCCGACACCATCGGGAATTCGGGACCCACCCCTTTAATGGTCGCGATCGCCTGACGATCCCGGTATTTCAGCAAGGCATTCTCTTCCAGTACTTCGCAATAATCGGCCACTCCATGAACTGCCTGCACCCGGCTCAGAAACATGGAATCGGCCATGAAAGTTTTACCTTCGACCGCGGTGATTTTAATGTCAGGGTCAAATGAACTGAACAGCGACCGGATGAGGTGATCGAGCCCATTGAACAGCGACAGGACAATGATCAGGGCCATCGTGCCCAACGTGATGCCTGCAACCGAGATCCGGGAAATCCAGTTGATAATGTGCCTGGACCGGCGAGCCTTAAAATATCTGAAAGCGATAAAAAGGGGCAGGTTCATTACTTCAATAATTCACTGATCCTTTCCACATAATCCAGGGAATCGTCGACATAAAAACGCAATTCGGGAATGTGGCGGACCTGCTTCCCAATCTTTTTCCCCAACTCGAACCGGATCATTTTCGTTTGATCTTCAAGTACTTTTACAACTTCACCGGCATTTGCCGAAGGGAAAACGCTGATATAGGATCTTGCCTGGCTCAGATCGGGGCTCATCCTGACCTGGGTAACGGATATCATGTTGCCCGGTCCGGATAAATGTGTATTTCCCCTGAAATATTCAGCCAGCTCTTTCTGGATCAGCCGGGCTATTTTCAATTGACGTGTTGTTTCCATCTGATGGTCCTCCTCACTGGTTAATCGATATCAAAGGTAATCAAACCAGACTAAAGGAGGAATTTCTATCTTTGCGACCGATAAAACAGATCAAAATCAGCATGCAAGAAACGGTATTAAGCGGAATCCGGTCGACCGGAAACCTTCATCTGGGTAATTATTTTGGTGCCATCCGCAATTTTGTCCGGATGCAGCATGAGTATAAATGCTATTTTTTTGTCGCCGACTGGCATTCACTTACCACACATCCACATCCGAGGGATCTGCATGCCAATGTTAAAACCGTTTTATCCGAATACCTGGGATGCGGGATTGATCCAGAAGTTGCCACGCTTTATATCCAGAGTGATATTCCGGAAATCGCCGAGCTTTATCTGTTGATGAACATGAATGCCTATATCGGCGAGCTGGAAAGGACCACCACTTTTAAGGAAAAAATCCGGAAACAACCTGATAATGTCAACGCGGGATTACTGACTTACCCTGTCCTGATGGCCTCGGATATCATCATCCATAAAGCGAATAAAGTGCCGGTTGGCAAGGATCAGGAGCAGAATATCGAGATGGCCCGACGTTTTGCCCGGCGTTTCAACACCATTTATGAAACGGAATATTTCCCGGAACCTGAAGGATTCAGCTTCACCAGGAACCTCGTCAAAATTCCGGGACTCGACGGATCAGGGAAAATGGGAAAATCAGAAGGCAATGCCATTAACCTGGCTGATGATGCAAAAACCATTCAGAAGAAAGTGATGAGTGCGGTGACCGATTCAGGTCCGACCGCGATGAACCAGACGCCTCCCGAAGCCATTGAAAACCTTTTCCAATTGATGGAGGTCGCCAGCGCACCTGAAACGGTGATTCATTTCCGTGACCAATATGCTAAATGCGCCATCCGTTACGGCGATCTGAAAAAGCAGCTGGCCGCTGATATCATCCAGCTCACGGCTCCGATCCGTGAGCGGATCCTGGAGATTCAGGCCGATGATGCCTATCTGGCCAAAGTGGTGAAGATGGGAGCCGAGAAGGCAAGGATCAGCGCGGCCGCCACGCTTAAAGATGTACGTGAAATCATTGGATTTCGGATTTTTTAGGGCAGAGGGCAGAAGGCAGAAGGCAAAAAATAGTCTTAAGACTTAAGAATCAAGAAAGAAGTGGCCTGCCGAGCATCAACGGTTGAGACCCTGTCTTTTTCTTAAATCTTAAGGTTTAAGATCTTAGAACTAATTTTTGCCTTCTGCCTTCTGCCTTTTGCCCTATTTTTTCGGATAATCCAGGTTGTAATGCAGCCCCCGGCTCTCTTTCCGCTGGCGCGCGTGCTTGACGATCAGGTAGGCGACTTTGATGGCATTTCGCAGTTCGCAGAGTTTGACTGATACGGTCGACTGGCCATAAAGCTCCTCGGTTTCACGATACAGGATATAGATGCGGTCGAGCGCCCTTTTCAAACGGGCATTGGTGCGTACAATACCGACATAATTGGTCATGATCTGCTGGAGCTCACGGGTACCCTGGGTGATGAGCACCATCTCATCGGGGTTGCGCGTTCCTTCATCATTCCAGCGCGGAATATCTCTCTGGAGTTTGATGGAGGCTAATTTCCGTCCGGAGTCGATAGCAGCACGGTTTGAGAACACCACCGCTTCAAGCAAAGAATTGGATGCCAACCTGTTGGCACCATGTAATCCTGTACAGGCCACCTCACCGGCTGCATAGAGGTTGCGTACCGTAGTCTGCCCGTTTTCATCGGTACGGATGCCGCCGCAGAAATAATGTGCGGCAGGAACCACCGGGACCGGCACCTTGTTCATGTCGTATCCGATGGAGAGGCATTTCTGGTAAATATTGGGGAAATGTGCTTTCAGGCTTTCCGGTTCGATATGCGTGCAATCGAGGTATACAAAATCCTCCCCGCGGTTTTTCAATTCCGTATCGATCGCCCGGGCAACAATATCCCTGGAGGCCAGGGAACCGCGCGGGTCATACTTTTTCATGAACTCTTCGCCATCCTGGGTTTTCAGGATCCCTCCAAAACCCCGGACTGCCTCAGAAATCAGGAATGACGGCCGTTCGCCGGGATTGTAAAGGCTGGTGGGGTGAAACTGGAAAAATTCCACATGGTCGACATAGGCCTTTGCCCGGTAGGCCATGGCAATACCGTCACCTGTTGCGATCGGGGGATTGGTGGTGGTCTGATAAATATAACCGCTGCCGCCGGTCGCCAAAAGGGTGATTTTGGACAGAATGGTATCTATCCGGTTTTTCTCGATATCGAATGTATAGGCACCATAACACTCAATCTCCGGGTTTCCGCGAAATACCGGTGTTCCCAGGTGATGCTGCGTGATCAGGTCAAGGGCGAATGACTTTTCCATGATCGTGATATTCGGATGGGTCCTGACCCGGCTTGAAAGGGCACGCATGATCTCCGCCCCGGTACTGTCCTTATAATGCAGGATCCGGCGCTCTGAATGACCACCCTCGCGGTTGAGATTGAACTTCCCGTCAGTATCCTTATCAAAATTGGCTCCCCAGCTGATCAATGATTTGATTTGCTCAGGCGCTTCATTAACTACCATCCTTACAATCTTCTCATCGCACAGTCCGTCACCCGCAATGAGTGTGTCCTGAACATGTTTTTCCAGGTTATCCGGTGCATACATCACCGAGGCAATCCCGCCCTGGGCATACCAGGTATTGGTCTCCTCGAGGTCCGTTTTGCTGATCAGGATAACCTTGCCAAACTCGGCAACCTTCAACGCGAAGGACATCCCTGCGAGTCCGCTGCCTACTACCAAAAAATCAGTTTTGTGTTCCATCGGTGCAAAAATCGGATAAATTAAGGAATTACCCTATTTTTGAAGCCTGATATACCGATAGTTTCCAATATGAATCAAGAAGAAGTATTTAAAAAACTGGTTTCCCACTGCAAAGAGTACGGTTTTGTTTTTCAGTCGTCGGAGATATACGACGGTTTGAGTGCTGTGTATGATTATGGCCAGTATGGCGTAGAACTTAAGAATAATATCAAGAAATACTGGTGGGAATCGATGGTCCTTCTGCATGAAAATGTGGTCGGAATTGATTCGGCAATTTTTATGCATCCCACCATCTGGAAGGCGTCCGGTCATGTGGATGCTTTCAATGATCCGCTTATCGACAACAAAGATTCCAAAAAGCGTTACCGTGCCGACGTCCTGATTGAGGATGAACTGGCCAAGATGGAAGGGAAGATCGAGAAGGAACTCGAAAAGGCACATAAGCGGTTTGGTGAATCGTTCGATGAAACGATGTTCCGTCAGACCAATCCAAGGGTGAACGAAATCCAGGCAAAAATTGATGCCCTGCATACCCGGTTTGCCAAAGCCCTGAATGATGCCGATCTAACCGAGCTGCGGCAGATCATCATCGACAGTGAAATCGTTTGCCCGGTATCCGGCACCCGTAACTGGACAGAAGTCCGCCAGTTCAACCTGATGTTTTCCACTGAGATCGGCTCAACGGCCGATGGGGCCTTAAAGATATATCTCCGTCCGGAAACGGCACAGGGGATTTTCGTGAACTACCTGAATGTTCAGAAAACCGGCCGGATGAAAATTCCGTTCGGGATAGCCCAGATCGGAAAAGCTTTCCGTAATGAGATCGTAGCCAGGCAGTTCATCTTCCGGATGCGCGAATTCGAACAGATGGAAATGCAGTTCTTTGTCAAACCGGGCGAAGAGCTGACCTGGTTTGAGTACTGGAAAGCCATTCGTATCAAGTGGCACCGTGCACTGGGGTACAATCCAGAGCATTACCGCTTCCATGATCATGATAAGCTGGCTCACTATGCCAATGCAGCTACCGATATCGAATATAAATTCCCTTTCGGCTTCAAGGAAGTCGAGGGTATTCACTCCCGCACCAACTTCGATCTGAGCCGTCACGAGGAGTTTTCGGGACGGAAGATCCGTTATTTTGATCCGGAAACCAATGAGTCATATATCCCCTTTGTGGTTGAAACTTCCATAGGTGTTGACCGGATGTTCCTGCAGGTGATTTCAGCTGCGTATTGTGAGGAGGAGGCTCCTACTGCCGAAGGCGGCACAGATTTGCGGACAGTTCTGAAACTCCCGCCGGCACTGGCTCCGGTGAAGCTCGCCGTTTTCCCGCTGGTGAAAAAAGATGGACTGCCGGAGATCGCACGCCAGATTATCGATGACCTGAAGTTTGATTTTTACTGCCAGTATGATGAAAAGGACTCCATCGGCAAACGTTACCGCCGGCACGATGCTATCGGAACGCCATTCTGCGTGACCGTTGACCATCAGACCGTTACCGACAATACGGTAACCATACGCGACAGGGATACGATGGAACAGGTGCGAGTTTCCATCGGTACCTTGCGTGAGATGGTAGGTACAAAAGTGAATATGAAACTATTGCTGAAATAAAGAAGGAAGAATGTTGAGATTCGAATTCAGAATGCCGAATTCCGATTAGTAGATTCAAGTATCCATGAAGTTGAAATTTTCAACTTCATTTTGCCCTGAATCTACTAATCGGAATTCGGCATTCTGAATTCGAATCTCAACTCTTATACTTCTACTTCTCTAAACTGACAACCGACAATAAAACATCAATCGCATGAAAACTCTCCTCCGTTCCCTCCTGCCCGAGTTCCTGATGGTCGCCATCATGGCCTTCCTTGCCCTGGCCTTCATGAGTCCGGTTTTTGAAGGCAAGATCCTGTATCAGAACGATATCGTACAGGCTAAGAATATGGCCAATGAGGTGGAGAAGTATCAGAAGCAGACCGGTGAGTACTCGGCCTGGACCAACTCCGCTTTCTCAGGAATGCCGGCCTATCAGATTAAATCGGCTCCGTCGGGGAACATATTTTTATGGTTGTTCCGGGCGCTGAAGATTTACCTTCCGGGTTATACCGTGGCTATCCTGTTTATCTGCATGCTTGGATTTTATTTTTTGCTGCGGACGCTGAAGCTCAATCAATGGCTGGCCCTGGCCGGTGCAATAGCATTCGGTTTCGGTTCGCACAACCTGCAGTTGATCGGTGCCGGCCATGTGAGCAAGATTTACGCCATAGCCTATATGGCACCGGTGATTGCCGGGGTTTTTCTGGTTTTCAGGCGAAAATATCTGATCGGGGGATTGGTTACGGCTGTAGGCTTTGGCATTCAACTGGTTACCAATCATCCGCAAGTTTCCTATTATCTGGGGATCATCATACTGGTTTATATGCTGGTTGAACTTGTTTTTGCCATTCGGGAAAAACAGTTCGATCATCTCGTAAAATCAGGGATTACCCTTTTTATTGCGTTAGTACTGGCCATCCTGCCCAATATGACGGCATTGATGACCACCCAGGAATACAGCAAGGAATCAACCCGGGGGCTTTCGGAACTAAATAAGCCGGGAGAAACGAAAACCAAGGGGCTGGATGTAAAATATATTACGGATTGGAGTTACGGGGTGGGTGAAACCATTAACCTGTTTATTCCAAACTTCAGCGGCGGGGGATCGAGCCATGATCTCGGAACCAACTCGGCTACTTATAAGGCGATGATTGCTAATCAGGTACCTGAAGCGCAAGCCAAACAGTATACCAGGGGGATGGCCTATTGGGGCAGTCAGAGCCTCGGCACCGCAGGTCCTCATTATATCGGGGCCATCTCCGTATTTCTGGCCATCCTGGGTCTGTTCATCGTTAAAGGGAAGAAGAAATGGTGGCTGGCTTCGATCATTGTTTTGTCGGTGATCCTGGCCTGGGGCCGGAATTTCATGGGACTGACTGAATTTTTCGTGAATAATGTCCCGCTTTATTCGAAATTCCGCGATGTCACCAATACACTCATCATTGCTCAGTTCGCCATTCCCTTGCTGGCTTTTCTTGCTGTTCGCGAGTGGTTTGCCGATACGGAAACCGATCTGAAAATCAAATTAAAAAAACTCTATACTGCCGTTGGGGTGGCCGGGGGAATAGCCCTGCTGGTGGCATTTATTCCTTCGGTTTTCGGTTCTTTTATGAGCGATACTGACGGTACCCTGCCCGAATGGTTAAAGGAAGCGCTCCGCCAGGACAGGATAGGCATGGCGCGTGCCGATGCTTTCAGGACCCTGATCTTTTTGCTGGCCGCTGCCGGAATCCTGTGGTACTCCCTCAAATCAAAAATGAAGAAGGAGTATCTGTTTATCGGTCTGGGCTTATTGATTCTCGTGGATATGTGGTCAGTCGGGAAAAGATATCTGAACGGAGATAATTTTATCAGCAGCCGACAGGTTGAACAGGCATTCAAACCGACCCCGGCCGATGATGCCATCCTGAAGGACAAAGATCAGGGATACCGGGTTCTGGATATGACCGGCAGCCCCTTCCAGAGCGCCCGTGCTTCGAGGTTCCATAAATCGATCGGAGGATACCATGGTGCAAAATTGGGCCGTTATCAGGATTTGATCGATAAATATCTGGCACCTAATACGATGTCTCTTAATGCGGTCAAAGAAGATAAGCCTACTTACGAAAAGTTCGATGCCGCCCTCGCCGGAATGAATGTGTTGAATATGCTGAATACCAGGTACATCATTTTCCGGCCGGCCCCCATTCAGAATACCCATGCCATTGGTGATGTATGGTTTGTTGACCGGGTGAAGTGGGTACAGAATGCCAACGAAGAGCTGGACGCCCTGGGAACGACACAACTGAATAATGAGGCGGTGGTCGACAAGCGGTTCGAGAAGCAACTCAGTACGCTGCCTGCAACACTCTCGCCCAATGCCGAACCGGATGCCATATCTATGGTCGAATACAAGCCTGATTACCTCAAATACAATACACAATCAACCGATAATCGTCTGGCGGTATTCTCGCAGATTTACTATCCTTATGGCTGGCAAGCCTTTGTCGACGGAAAAGAAACGGAGTATATCCGGGCCGACTATGCCATGCGCGCGATGGTGGTACCTTCCGGAAAGCACACAGTTGAATTCCGGTTTGAGCCGAAAACACTCAAGACCGGGAAGCTGATCAGCCTGATCGGCAGTTTCCTGGTGTTGCTGCTGATGATCGGAACGGCCGTAGTTGAAATTAAGGGGAAAAGGGAGATGGAAGAAAGTTGAGATTCCAATTCAGAATTCCGAATGCCGAGTAGGAGATTCAAGTATTGATGAAATAGGAGTTTTTATCTCTTGGTGACCTGAATCTGGTTAATGCTAAACAATTATTTACGAATGAATGAGCTCAATTTAGCCAGGGGAATTTCTGTTAGCCTGTGTTTGGTTCTGATCTCCTGTTCCACCAGTATCAAAACGGAATTGCCGGTTATCGATGTAATCGGAGCCCTTAAAAATGAAAAACCGCTTAATTTAAGCGAGATTGTTGATCACATCGAATATGTCCAACTGGAAACAAAGCCGGAGTGCCTCATCGGTTTCGGAGAAGCGGTCATTGCCGGCAGCAATATCTATGTAAGGAATTCCAGGCCTGCAAGCCTGCTGGTTTTTGATAAGCGGGGTAAGTTCTTAAGGCAGATCAGCCGCCAGGGGAAAGGTCCGGGTGAATATATAAACTTTGCCTATTTCGATGTCAGTCCGGATAACCATTACCTGGCCATCGGAGGTTTCGGCGGTGGAATAAAACTATATGGTACCGATGGTGTGTTCAAGGCAGAAGCGGAACTTAACGCGCAATTTTTATCAGGTTTTCGGTTCCTGAATTCAGGCAAACTGATTACTTACGATGCACGGATGAACGAAGATCGTAAAGGATATCCGGTTATGATGGCAAGGGAAATGGACAATCTTAAGGCGGATACCCTGTTGCAAATGGATATGGAGCCTTTGGAAACAGATAGGCCATTCTCCCTTGTTTATACGGCATTTTATCCATACAACAAGCAAATTAATTTCATGAATGCCGCAAATGACACACTATATCAATTGAATACCGATTTGGAGATTTCGTCGCGGATGGTTTTTTACTGCGGAGATCAAGCGGTAACCGAAAAAAACCTGTTTATCTCTTCCGGAAAATCCACGGTACCGGTTTATCCGAAGTGTGAAACCCGGGATTATCTGTTTATCTATGCCGGCAGGGGTGACAATTATGGAATTTTGGCGCATCAAAAAAAGACGGGTGAAACATTCCGCATGCCAGTGAAGCCAAGCCTGCTTGATGAAAAAATCCAAACTTACGGTCCGGAAAACGATCTGGAAGGCATCGATTTTTCATTTAACGGATTAAGGATAAGCGATAAAACCTGGACATCAGTACTCCAGATATCGGACTGTAAAGCTTTTTTTGAATCTTTGGAACCGGATCAGCTCAATTTAATAACACACAAATATTTCGATGAGCTTCGCAGGCTGACTGAGGCCAGCGATATGAACGACAATCCGATTGTGAGGATATTGTATTTGAAGTAGAAAAGTTGAGATTCCAATTCAGAATGCCGAATACCGAGTTTACAGATTCAGGTCAACATGAAGTAAAAAACTCATACTTCATCAATACTTGAATCTCCTATTCGGCATTCGGCATTCTGAATTGGAATCTCAACTTTCTTTCTTCACCCTCATTCCTTGATACATCTCACATAACAGGCTTCCGGCGTTAAATACCCAATGATATATCCGAAGATCGGATGAAAAATCCAAACGGTACGATTATAGCTTCGTGCGAAATCCCATGAGTCCCGCGAGAAATTTATGCCGGTAAAATAGCGGGTGGTATCTTCTCCGGTGAATCCGGTAGTCCAGTAACGGACTCCGGTCCGATCGTCGAGGAATTCACCTTTCATCGGATTTTTCGGATCGCCATACTTATAATAACCCGTCATGTTAATTCCCAGATTTTGCACTGATGACGGGCCGAAGTAATACAGAATGTCGAAAGGGATTGAATAGTCTGTGAACAGGGCTGACCACTGATCGGGCGACGGGATGTGCCATCCGGCCGGACAAATATCCCTGAAAACGGTGCGTTCGGGATAATAGTGGGCTTCAACCCAGGTATACAGGGCACCATAATGTGCATAGTTGCCAGTATTGTTGAAATAGACATACTCGGGCTCCCCGTTATTGGTCATCAAATCGTTGAATTGGACCTGTTTGCCGAAATGCAAGTTATCGGCCATCCACCAGTTTTCCCCGATCCTTACAATCTGGTAACGCTTCCCGTCGCGCAGGTCGGTAAGCGTATCTGTCTGACGGTTTGATTTCAGGATGAACACCGAATCTATGGCAGTGGCAGTTTCCCCATCTTCATCCGCCACTTCGAGGATGTACTTCCGATAACCGCTCCCGCCAAACCTTGCGGTTGACGCGGATTGTTTTGAATACTCCGTATCCCAGATTCCATCGGCGTTGGTATCCCACCGATAACGCATGACGAAATAGGAGCTTTCTTTATCCGAGGAGTTTTTCCCGTCGAGAAGAAAAACAGTGGTGGTATCGCCTATTCCGGGCAAGGAATAAACCAGCGCAACCGGTGGGGTATTCTCCGGAGCACAGGAGACAAAAAGAATGATCAGGGCGGAACAGTAGAGAAACTTCATTTTCATCCTAATAATATCTGAAGTTCAGTTTTTTGGTATGCTGGCCCATCATGATTGAATCCTTGCTTCTCTGGTCGATTTGCAGCTCGAAAGCCGTAACTGTTTGTGAAGTAAAGAGTCCGATGCCATTAACGATATTGGTGATTGGAAATCCCACTTGATCGGGGGATTGAACCTGGCTCATCAGGCGATAGTCAAACAGGTCGGATTGAATTCCGGCTATGACTGCCTCAAATCCGGTGATATGCCGGTAGGTGACCAATCGGTCTTCCTTCACGTGGGCAGCAATCCTTTTCATCAGATCCTGTCCAAAAACAGGGTCGGAACCCCCTGTTCCCGGTTCAAGGGTGTGATATTCCCGCCAGAAGGCACAATGGCGGATGCTCGTATCGGGATAAACATCAGTATAATAAAGCCTGAAATACAATTCAGAATAAGGTGCGGCAGTGGTCCAGCTAAACTCCAGCGGATCATAGAACAGGTTTAACTTGACAGAGAGTCGTGGAGACCGCAGGTGGGCATCCGGGAAGGCCTTTGTTTTGGCAAAAACCAGCGGTAATCCGGAAATTTCGACAGACAGGTGGTACTCCTGGTTGAGGATTGATCCCTTAAACAGGGGTTCAGTTTCCGGTGACCGGACCAGGATATAATTCCAATTTGGATCTTCATTAAATACCCCGGGAATCCTTGGATTCATGTTGGTTTTGATCAATTCGGCCTTGCCGGCGAGCAAATCACCGTTCCATTTTTCCAACCATACTCTCGCAACCGGGAAATACACCGAATCTCCGGTTCGGGCATAATCCAAAGCCGATCCTTGTCCGGTAAAGGTTTTGGTAACGCGTACACTCAGGGTATCACGGTGCAACTCCAGGACGCTATAAATGACCGGAATTGTTTTATAATCAGGCGATACTGGCTGGAGTTCGTTGTCACATGACCCGACAATCAGGCCCGCAAAGCTGATGATGAGCAGGAACCTGAATAAGGAAACGGACCTCATAGGGTTGTCAGAATCAGGATAATACTGTGGGGGATTTTCAAAGGTAATGATTAATAAGTATAAAAACTGAAATTCGAATTCAGAATGCCGGATGCCGAATTTGCAGAATCAGGTCACCATGAAGTAAAAACTTCACCTTCTTCCATACTTGAATCTCCTATTCGGAACTCAGCATTCTGAATTGGAATCTCAACTTTCTTCCTTCATTCCAATCTAATCTCCTTCTCCAGCACCCCGCCCCTTGTCGATAATACTTTAACCTTCCCCTTCACCGCGTCCTTGGTATAACTTCGGATGGTAAAGGTGGCTGAGGCTTCCTGATTTTGCCATAGATGGTTGGTATAACGGATTTTATCTGAAGTTTTTGGATCCACGATTTTAATTTTTGGCTGGTCGCCTTCGAGGAGTTTTTTATCGAAATCCAGTACGGCCTGATCCTGCTGGACAATTTTTACCCGCTGGGCGATATCCAGGGCGGTGGGAATGCGTGCCGTATTAGTCCAGCTCACTGTAACCACATAGTCTGTTGAATCTTCCTGACTTACCCCCTTATTGCTTTCCTTTCTGCCCTCTTGCCTTCCTGCCTTCCTGCCTTCTCTTCTGCCCTCCTGCCCTCCAGCCTTCTTGCCCTGATCTGCCCATACTCTTTTTACAGCAATGCTTTTCCACTCCAGGCTGGGCAGATCCAAGGCCATGGCCAGATTGAACATCGCCTGCTTACGGATCCAGGGCTCAAGATGTTCTGGAGGCGGGTTCTGGGCGAAAAACTTAGGGTGATAGCCGCCGATCTCCACCGGACCGAGGAAGGGATGCATGATGGTGGTCCACTCTTTAAATCCGCGACCGCCATTTTCCTGATCGTCCCAGATCAGAATATCGAGTTCATCCTTTTTACCGTCTTGATTGAGGTCAGCATACAGTCCGCCGTTCCATATTTCATCGCCGTACCAGATGGCCCCGAAGTAGCTGTAACCGAAATCCGGGCCATGACCGAACAGGGGTTCGGGCCTGGTGCTGTCGCCGGAATAGCTGCTCACGGGTTCTTTGGTATTGTATTCGTCATAAACATCTCCGGCCCAGGGATATCCCGTGATCTTCATACCTACGGTATCATAATGCTCAAGGAGTTTCCGGTCGGCCTCATACATGCCTTTTGCCGAGAATTCCGTCGATGGTCCGCGGAGGTGCATCGGAACGCGTGTATCCATCGAGTTGACTACCGAGACATTGGGATGGGTGATCAGAAAGCTGAAAACAGCCCGTGTTTCAGGTTCGCTGAGCGGGAATTCGCCGGCACCGCCCTGTGTCCAGCCCCGGCCTGTTGCATCGAGACCATCTTCGGGACGCCAGTTTTCGGGGTAATTGCGGTGGAGGTCGAGCCCGCCGATGCCATCTTCATTGATCTTGCCGTCACCGTCATTGTCCCAGCCCTCGGAGGCGCTGGCCCATAGCCCTTTGCCTTTTGCAACCCGTTTCATCAACCGGCCGCTCGGGTCGCGCGGGTCAGGGATCAGGGTCCCTTTTTCGAGATCGACATACCGCATAGAATAGATCACTCCATCGCCATCGAGATCTTCACCGGAATCTTCATCCAGGAGGCCATCACCGTCGTTATCATTAGGCCGGACGGTACTCCGGTTACTTTGTGCCGTATTAAGATAGAGGTTGGAACCATCCGGATTATTCTCTGGCCGGATATAGATTGCTTTGGTATCCAATAATTTGGTGATTGCCGGATTGTTACCGTATTGGGTCAGGAGATGATCCAGCAACCAGAGTGCGGATTCTGTGGCAGTGACTTCGCCCGAATGACGGCCGCCCTCAAAAAAAGCTGCCGGCTTGTCGGTGTCTTTCCCGGTTTTTTTATTCGTCAGCGTCACCTGAAGGATCGGGCGGCCTTCAAAACTCAATCCAACTTCATACAGATCAACCAGATCCGGATACTTTTCGGCCCACCTCTTCATCCAGGTATATACCACATCAACCGTATGATACCGGTCCCAGGTCAGGATCTCACCGGCTTTGTACTCTGCCTGCTTAAGTTGAACCTGCGGGAACACGCTGGTTCCGTGGCGGTAACCCTTAACGGTATAGTGGGTGGTGTCCTTGTCCGACTCAGGCCATTGCACGGTGGCCAGGGGACGGACCTGGGCAGAGGCGAAACAGGGCAAGAAGGCAAGAAGGCAGAAAGGCAAAAAGTAAAGTTTCAAGGTTTTAAAAAAAACGAAGAAAGTATACAATCGGTAGTATTTCTGTTTCATATGACTTATTATTTGTTTCTGACTTTTTAAAATTACAGTTGACAACTTTATAGAGTTGACAACATTTTTCCATGTGGGAAAATACTAATTAAACCATTATGCATCAGCTGTTATACAATAGCAAAGGGTAAAATTATAAATAGGTTAAATCTACCTCCTTTAATGTAATCACCTGAAAATTAGTGTATTAGAATATTTAGTTGTCAATTGTAATTATATGAGTTGTCAACTTATTCTCTTAACCACATATGATTTAAGCAGTTATGGAAATAAATTTGGCTTACTAAAAATAATAGAGCTGAATGATAAGCAGATAGGTTTCGCAAATTAAGTTGTCAATTCTATAGAGTTGACAACTGTACTTTATCATATTGTCAGAACCGCTTGTTCTTCAGGTAGTACCACCCAAATCTCACGGCGATCGGCACGTGCCTGACAACCGTCGGTATCAGCCCGTAATGGCTCACCATCGAATGAAACCGCTCACGTAAACTGATGCCGATATTCTTTTTTGAATGTCCGCCATCCAGAAATGCACAAAGCACCCTATGCGTGTTCACAATGCCCTTCATCCCTGATACTTTTTCCTTATTCCCTACTTGAGCCTTGAGCCTTGGGCCTTGAGCCTTCTTAAGGGCTTTGATAACCCAGTCGAAATCCGCCGAATGTCCATACCGGGGATCATACGGGGTTGCAATCGTACGGTTCACGATGATCGCCTGGTGACAAACCAGCATCCCTTTTTTGAAGCTTTGCCAGGTGAGAACTTCCGGCGGTCTTAGTCTTCGCAGCCCGATTTCATGGTACGATGAATCAACGATCATCGTATCGCCGTAATAAATCAATCCATATCCATCATTTCCTGAACTCTCGTCGCCAGTCATGACTTTCTCCAACGTATCCGCGGTATAAATCAGGTCGCCGGCATTCATGAACCACACAAAATCACCCGTGGCGGCCGCCAAGCCTTTGTTCATGGCATCGTAAATGCCCCGGTCGGGCTCGCTGATCCAGTAACTGATCTGTGTTTCATACAACCTGATGATCTCATTGGTTCCATCGGTCGAGCCCCCGTCGACAACAATATATTCGATGTTGGGATAGGTTTGGGCAATGACATTGCAGAGGGTTTTTTCAATCAGGCTCAGGCTGTTGTAAACCACGGTGATCACTGAAACCACCGGTAATCCTGGCACTTTCAGGGGTGATTGGCCATTCAGCCGGGTCCCGCCAAACAAGGTCTCTTCCATGATGATCGGATTGGATCGGAAATTAGTTAATTTCGCACAAAAGCCCGATATGTTTTACGGTTTACTCAAGATACAGCGATTTTTTGAATCCCTATACCAATCCCTGATCAGTTTGCTCAGGGTGTTTTTCCGTTTCCGCTTCACCTCCGACCTCAAAAAAATAGTACCATCGGGTGAAGAACTGGTTGTTTTGGGAAACGGCCCTTCGCTCCGGTCAGATCTTAATGATCATCCCGCTTTTTTCCGCGACAAACCGTTCATGTGCGTCAACCAGTTCGTGTTAAGTGATGATTATGAGCACATAAAGCCTCAGTTTTATATCCTTCTGGATATTGGTTATTACCGGGAGAATACCATACCGCGGGTGGCCGAGGTGAGGGAAAAGGTAAAGGAGGCACTGATCCGCAAAACCACCTGGCCGATTACCCTGTTATGTCCCGCAGAGGGGCGGAACAGCCGCTTTCACCGCGACCTGGCCTCTTCGGGTATTCCGGTGAGGTTTGCTTTTTTCAACCGGACGGTGATCGATGGGATCAAGCCGGTGAGGCATTGGCTGTACCGCAGGCAAATGGGTATGCCCCCGCCGCAGAATGTTCTGATCGGGGCACTCATGACCGGGCTGGCCTGCGGATTTAAAAGGATCATTTTCCTGGGGGCGGATCACTCCTGGCATCTCGGACTTGAGATCGGTGCAGATGGGAAACTGGTATCTGCCGAGCATCATTTTTATGATAAAGAACCCTGGAAAGTAGCGGTTCACCATCCTGAAACCCTGCAGCGCGCCACCATTCATGATTATTTCTTCAATCTGTTCCGTACTTTCAGGAGTTACCACCTCATTCAGGAATTTGCCAAATCCATTGGGGTGCGCATCATCAATGCCAGTTCGGTGACTTTCATCGATGCCTTTGAGAGGAAAAACCTTGCGTATTATCCCTGGGATCAGCGCTGACCCAGGTAAATGGCTGCCAGGTCGAAATCCACCTGATCATCAATATCAATGGAATCCTTGCGGTTCATAACATACGCAAAAGCCTTGCTCTTGAGGAAGAGGGTTTTTTCTTCCATCATCCTGTTTATCCGGCAAAAATAGAGGGCGCCGTTAAGCCGGTAATAGGCCGGCAATTGCTGAGACGGGGTTGTTTGAATCTTTTCCGGGATAAAACCATCGAGTGATAAACTCTCCGGCAAGGTATTGCTCCAGAGTGGTGAATGCTCTGTTTTACAAACAGATATCACAGCATCGGCATGTTTTGTTTCCAGCAGTCTAACCGCCTCACGGATATTTTCCCCGGTGCGTAAAGGCGAGGTCGGCTGGAGACACGCCAGATGGGTCAATTGGGTTTCCTGGCCCGAAAGTAGCTCTTTTACGGCATGTATCAGAACCTCGATGGATGGGGTATTATCCAGGGCCAGCTCATCGGGCCTCATGAAGGGGACTTCCGCGCCAAATTGTGCGGCAACCACGGCAATTTCCCAGCTGTCTGTACTCACCACCACCCTGCTGAACACTCCCGATTCAATGGCAGCTTCAATGGTCCAGCCGATGAGCGGCTTGCCGGCGATCAGCATCAGGTTTTTCCCCGGAAGGCGCTTGCTGCCCCCTCGTGCGGGAATTATGGCAATATAAGGGCTCTGCTTATTCATTGAAAAGTCGATAATAGTCAAGATTCGCCCGTTCATAATCTTCCGGTTTCCCGATATCCATCCAAAACTCGCGGATCGGGAACGAGAGGGTAATCATTCCCTTGTCGACGGCCATCTCAAACAGGCCGGTCATATCCATGGGAAGACCCTTGGGTATCAGGTTCAGGGTTTCGGGTGTAAGGACGTAAATTCCCGCATTGACGTAGAACTGCTGGATGGGTTTCTCCTCAATAGAAACGATATTATTCTTGTTCAGCCGGACTACCCCATAGGGTACTTCCATCCCGTATTCACGGATGCACATGGTGGCATCGGCGCCATTCCTGATGTGAAACTCCAGCAGGTTTTCGAAATTCACCAGGGTCAGGATATCAGCGTTCATCACAAAAAATGATTCATTCGGCGCCCTTTGGAGCAATCCCAGCGCCCCGGCGGTCCCCATCCGCTGTTTCTCTTCGAGATAGGTGATATCGACTCCCATTGTTGCACCGTCCCCAAAATAATTCCGGACCATATCCCCTTTATAATTCAGGGCCACAATAAATTTCGAGAAGCCCTGCTTCTGAAATTGGCGGATGACGGTTTCAAGAATGGGTCGTCCCCCGACAGGCAGCATGGGTTTTGGGGTATGATTGGTCAGGGGCCGGAGCCGCGATCCTAACCCTCCGGCCATCAGCACTATGGTATTCGGATGTTTTTCCTGCTTGATCAGATGGTCGATTTCAGCCAGGCGTATGACCCTGCCGTCATCATCCACCACAGGGATCTGATAAATGCGCCGGGCCACCGCGAGCTCGATGATTTTTTCTTTTGGATCCGAAAGTTTTACCGAGATGGGATGATGATTATAAATATCCCGGATCGGATCATCCATCTCCATTCCCTTCAGCAGCCCGCGCCGGATATCACCGTCAGTCAGCGTTCCAATCAGCCTGCCCGCTTCATCCACCACAAGGGCAATCTTCATGGCTCCGGTGTCGATAATCCGGAAAGCTTCACGGATCGTCACGGAAGGGGTAATTTTTATCTCTGAAATTTGGTACATACACGAAATAATAGGTTCGCTTCGCTCACTAATTATGCTCCCTTCGGTCGCTAATTGGTTCGCTTCGCTCACTAAATAGAGCATTCGTACGATAATTAGGGAGGCGATAGCCGACCCAATTAGCGACCGAAGGGAGCATAATTAGCCCGCAGGGCATAGTTAGCGCGCAGCGCATAGTTAGTGAGGCGATAGCCGAACTATTGATCATAGAATCTCTTAATTATCAAACTGTTAAAATCAACCTGTTTTAATACCGATATTATTTTTTCTGCTGCACCGCCGGTTCCGTATGGATTGACAACCGCTTTGAGCTTTTCTTGAAAAGCCGGAGAGTAGA
>Ga0172379_10002685_pt1 | contig 30737 bp, 26 predicted proteins | sample GrowelOW334metaG_FD_119756 | JGI IMG/M metagenome (GOLD analysis project Ga0172379, IMG submission 119756) | Groundwater microbial communities from an aquifer near a municipal landfill in Southern Ontario, Canada - Groundwater well OW334 metaG | ecosystem: Environmental > Aquatic > Deep...
CTTGATTCACTTACCGTCCCTTTCAATTATGTTTATGAAAAGTTTAAAGGAACAAAAGGAATATTCGTTAAAGGAATTTTTGCACAGGACGAAGACACCACAAATAATTTTTTCTACAAAACTTTTTCAGCAGGATTTCCATCAGGTAGTGTGCTGGTAAACGAAGTTATGTTTACACCCGTTAATAGTGAGCCTGAATGGGTTGAGGTTTTTAACGCATCAAACGATACGATCAATTTAAAAGAGTGGACAATTAATGACGTTTACACAACTCCCGCGTATGGAAAAATTTCGGGAGATTTTACTCTGCTACCGCAAACGTTTGGAGTGCTTGCAAAAGATTCTTCAATAACAAACTATCATCGGTCAATTCCATCCAAAATCGCAAAAGTAAATTTGCCTGTATTAAATAACGATGTCGATGGAGTTGTGTTAAAAGATAACCGCGCAGTTGTAATGGATTCACTTTTCTACAGTAGCGGTTGGGGCGGAACAAACGGTTATTCGCTTGAAAGAAAACTGTTATCGGTTCCAACATCGATGCAAGATAATTGGGCAAGCTCAGTTGATATTGAATTAAGTACGCCGGGAAGAATCAATAGTCAAACTCCAAAAGACTTTGATTTAACCATTTCAAGTCTCGCAACCGATCAACCGTCTTTTGGTGAAAACGAGAACTTTCCGATTTTTGCCGTTGTAAAAAATATCGGAACGAAACCGGTTGACAATTTTTCGGTTCAATTTTTTATTGATACCGATTCAAACCGGGTTGCTGAAAATTTGATTGACACACAGACAATTACCATGCAGTTACAAAGCGGAGATTCGGTAAAAGTTTTTGCCGGAAGAGATGCATCCATTTCAAAAAGAACTTTGTTTGCAGCAAAAATTATTTTTGGTGAAGACGCAGACACTTTAAATAATTTTACGGAAAAATATTTTGAACCGGGCTACCGGCAACAAACAATTGTAATAAACGAAGTGATGTACAATCCCAACGACAATGAACCGGAATGGATTGAGTTGAAAGCTAACGATTCGCTCAACCTGAGAAACTGGTCTATTTCAGACTCCCTTTCCACTCCGACAAGAGTGAAAATTACCTACAACGATTTTTATCTTTCGCCGAATGAATATGTTGTATTGGCGAAAGATTCCATTTCCTTTTATAATTCATATCATCCTTCCGGAATTACAAAATTTATTTCAGTAAATATTCCCCAATTAAGTAATACTGAAGATGGAGTTCACGTTTATGATTTCCGAGATGCACTTATTGATAGAATGCATTACAAATCTTCCTGGGCTGGCAAAAAAGGATTTTCAATTGAACATCTTAACGGTACCATTGATAGTTTGAGTTGGATAACCTCACTTGCGGTAAATGGAAATTCTGCCGGAGGAGAAAATCTTCTTCCTAACCAAAACATAAGTAGGAATGCAATTATTATTAATGAAATCATGTTCGATCCCGATACGGATAATAGCGAATTTATTGAGTTTCAAAATATCTCGAGCGATTCAATAAACATCGGCGGCTGGCGAATTGAAGATGAAAAAGGAAATTATTACAAATTATCTGAAACGGGATTTGTTGTTTCTCCAGATGAATTTTTCATTCTTGCCGCAGATTCAATTATACTAAAAAAGTATTCTGAGTTGCTTTCGTTTTCGAATATTTCAATTGCAAATGAATCTTCGCTCGGTTTTACAAATACGGGCGAACTTATCCAGCTTAAAAACATTTTAGGCATCGGTATCGATTCAGTTTTTTATTCGGACAACTGGCACAATAAGAATTTTGTAAACACAAACAACAAATCGATTGAAAGAATAAATCCAAATATCGATGGCAACTTGAGCAGCAATTGGAGCACTTCGGTTGCGGTTGGCGGCGCTACGCCCGGAAAACAGAACAGCATTTTTACAACGAATGCAAACGGAAGCGCTAATATTTCCGTCTCGCCGAATCCTTTTTCTCCGGACAACGACGGTTTTGAAGATTTTGCGATTATCAATTACAATTTATCGCAGGCAATTTCGCAAACGCGCATTAAAATTTTTGATTCTAAAGGAAGGTTAGCAAGAACATTATTGAACAATCAGGCAAGCGGACGGTCTGGTTCAATTGTTTTTAACGGTTTAGATGATGACGGCAACCCGCTTCGCATCGGGATTTATATTGTTTATCTTGAAGCGATGAATGATGCCTCTGCCGTGGTTGACAAATTGAAAACGGTAGTTGTGGTTGCAAGGAAATTACAATGAAAATAATTAAACCATGTGCAAAGGAAATAGATAAATACTTAAAATTGTGGGATTCCCTAGAAAATTATGTGCTACAGGAGAGTAGTTTGAGAAAATTATTTTCAAAAACATATCCACTCAACCACAAAATGGATGATGTCCTTATAAAGGTTTGTTCGTTAAATGATTTTTATAGCACAAATATATTTTCACCATTTACAGTTGCAAAACATATTGTTTCTTTAAAGATTGATGAAAGATTCAACAGAGATGATTTGAAATTAGTTAATGATATTGCGATGGTAAAAGTTAATGGTAATAAGCAGATTAATTTCTACTCTTTTGCATCAAAGTATTGTAGTCATCATAAACCAACAGTGTATCCAATATTTGATAGTTATGTCGAAAGACTACTAATGCACTTTAAAAAAGTTGATGATTTTTGCGAATTTAAAAAAGCAGACCTCAAAGATTTTTTGTCTTATAGGAATATATTGCTCCGTTTTCAAAATTATTACAACATAGAACAATACAATCTAAAAGAGATTGATAAATATTTATGGCAAGTAGGAAAAGAATATTTCCCTCGAAAATATTAGAAGTTAATTATCGAAATGAATAACATACAACTCTTCGTTTTTGATTTAGACGGAACGTTAACAGAATCTTCCGAAACGATTTATCAATCCACTATAAAAACATTTGAACATTTCGGAAGAAAGGTCAATCTTCCAAAAGAAGAATTAGACAAACGCATAGGCGAACATTTTCAAACGATCTTCGATGATTTACATATTCAAGTTGATGACATTGAAGAATTTATAGGTGTCTACAAAACCATTTATTTTGATTTTATCGACACAACAAAACTTTACGCGGATGTTGAACAAGTTCTCATTTCCTTGAAAGAACAAAATAAAAAAATTGCGCTTCTTACAACGAAAGGACAAGAGCAGGCTCAAAACATTGTGCGTTATTTTAATATCGAAAAATATTTCGATGAAGTTATGGGAAGAAGAAATGGAATTGAAGTAAAGCCTTCACCGGAACCGTTATTACGCATTTGTAAGGGACTTTCTATCGCACCGATGCAAACCATAATTATTGGTGATACCGAAGTTGATGTGCGCTGTGGAAAAAACGCCAAAACAAAAACTTGCGCAGTTACCTGGGGTTACAGATCAAAAAATATTTTAGAAAAGGAAAATCCCGATTATATTGTGGAAAAAATTTCAGAACTTTTGCTCTTAAATTAAAAGGTTATTATGAAGTCTAGAATATATTTCTTAACGCTGGTATTGGTAATAAGCTTTGCCATCAATACAACCATCTTTTATTATTGTGAGATTGGTATTAATCCCCATATTCATAATTATTTTGATGTTGTCTGGTGGTGGATGGTAAGCTCAACTACGGTTGGCTATGGAGATGTCTATCCAATCACCACGATCGGAAGGATTTCCGCAATTGTTTCTATTATTGTCGGAGTATTTTTTTATACCAACATCATCACAATTATTGCGGAATCTGTCCATCAAACATTCGAGAAACATATCCGGGGATTAGCGCAAGTTGCTTGCAAGAATCATATTGTTATTTGTGAATACACAGCTTTTGCCGATGAATTAATCCAGGAAATACAGAGTTACGAAAAGTTTGCCGGAAAAGAAATGGTTATTGTTACCGATCTGGTGGAAACTAATCCTTATCCAGCACATTTTTTTGTTAGGGGTGTTCCCATTAATCCCCTTAACTTGAAAAAAGCTAATATAAAATACGCCGATTATGTTTTCGTTTTTTCAAACATTCGTTTTAAAGATCCTGATGTAAAAACACTTCACCTTCTTTCGCGCATTAAAAAGTTGAATGATCACGCGAAAATTTATATCGAAATGGAAAATCCGCAAGACGAATTGGTGCAGTATTTAGACCCTGATGTAACGGTGATTGAGAGCCGGAAAATGCTTGAAGAACTGTTAAAGTATAAATCGATAAAATTTACTGAGTTGTTCGAGAAGAGCTAATTAAAAACAGGGCGCAGATTGGTTAAGATCAATTATGATATTTTATGAAATCTTAATTGATCTTAACCAATCTTAAAAAATCTGCGTCCCATTGTCTTAAAAATTTTTACTTAAACGTATCAGCCGAGTTAATGATTTTCACCTCATTAACATTCAACTTAAAATTTGCCACAGCGTCATCTTCATCCAATACTTCTTTCGGCAAACCGGCTTTCACGATATTTGAATAGCTCATCGGTGAAAGAAGATTTTCCTTCAAACTTTTTGCAAGAGGCTCTGCTTCGCTTTTATCGGTAACGATGGTAACGCACATGTTTTCCGCTTGCCAATATTTTTTGATGGCTTTATTCACGTCTGCAAGAGAAAGTTTTGCAAGTTGTTTATCCATTTCGTTAACGTAATCTTTTTTGCCGTAGAATTTAGAATCCATTAAATAACCGAGACGGCTTGATGGAGTTTGAACATAGAGCTTAATATAGCTTCTCAAGAATGTGCGGGTCGCTTCAAAATCTTTTTTTGTCATTCCATTCTTTACAAGATTATCAATTTCGCGAAAAGCCAAACGAATTGCGTAATGCGCATGTCCGATTTTAATATCTTCTAATTCCTTGTATTGAGTTTTCAATTGCTTTGCAATTTGCACCGGACGAATCCAAAAGGAAAAATAATTTGTCGTTCGCGGTGTTCCGGCTGGCTGCAGCATATTTCTTCCACCGTTATCATACCATTCGATGTAAGAGTAATCGCCATAATTCATCGAACGGGTTTCGCGCAATTTCTGATATAATGTTCCGTATGATTTTCTGTGTTCACCTAAATATGAATTGGCAACCATCATTGCAGCGAAGTCATTATCTTTTCTTGTAAGATTCATCGGGAATCCGGCGAAGATTGCAGAACCAAACGCGTTATCTTTTTGAATTATTTCAACATTGATTCCCTTGGTTTGATTCGGCTGTGTTTGTGGAGGAAGAGCCGGTTTTACGGCAGAAAGATTTTGCAGATCTTTTTTCAAAGTTGAAAGAAATGCACTTGAATAATTCCCGGCAATTCCGATCATCAAATTATTTTTCGTAAAGAAATTTTTATACTGATTTTTTACATCTTCCAACGTAATTGCTTTTACGCTTTCGGTTTTTCCTTGAACCATGTGTTGATATTTTGTTCCTCTAAAAAGAAAATCTTCCAACGCTTTTTTAGAATACTCTTCGTCGGAAGAAGCGCGGACAACCTGGTCAACATAATTATGCTGATTTCTTTTTACGCGGTCAAAATCACTTTGAGCGAATGACGGATTAAGAAGTAATCCTTTTAGAATTGGATAGAAATCATTTAGAAAGTCTTGATGAACTTCAAAGGTGAAAATAGAAACTTCTTTATCAACCGATGAATAGTATCCTGCCGCCCATGGATAAATTTTATTTTGAATATCGGCATATGTTAAACTTCCCGTTCCGCCTTGTGTTATCAATGCGGAAGTTAGATACGTTAATCCTTCTTTTCCGGCTGGATCGCATACCGAACCGTTTTTGAACATCAATTTGATAGTTACCTTGTTTGTATTCGGCAGTTTTAATTCAACCACTTCTTGAGCGAGCAATGAACCGAAGAATAATATTCCAAGCAATAGTGTTTTCATTATTTTACTCCTCCTTCTGCATCAGCCGAGATTGTGCCGATGGTTAATCTTTCGGACGTGAAATATTTTTTAGCTGCGGCTTTTAAATCTTCGACCGATACTTTTTCATAATTTTCATAAAGATGGTTAATGGATTCCGGATCCCCGGTGAGTTGTATAATATGACTTAAAATATTTGCGATAGATGAGGGATTATCAATTCCCATTGCAAAACTATATTTTAATCTTGATTTTGTTTCGACAAGAATCTTTTCATCAACACCGTTAATTTTTACATCGTCAAGCGCTTTCGTGATTTCATCTTTAACGTATTGCATGTCGCTCTTGTTCACAATTGATGCATCAATCGAAATTAAATTAGGATCGCGGGTATCATATATTCCTCCGTTTAAACTTCGGACTTTTTGCTCGGTTAAAACGAGTTTTTGATTTAGTTTTGAGTTATCAGAAAACAAGATGGTTGTAAGAATATCAAGAGCAGGAGAATCCATGCTTTCAGCATTAAAACCCGGACCTTTAAAATTTAAACTAACATACGGAGGAATACTGCCATTTTGTAGATGAGTGAATCGTGTAACTTTCTGTTCCGGTTCAACGGGAATTTTCGCTTCATAATTTCCGCGCTCCCATTTGCCGAAATATTTTTCCGCAAGTTTGTTCACTTGTTCCGGAGTTACATCGCCGACAACTAAAAGCGTTGTGTATTCCGGTCTGTAAAAACGATTGAAAAACTTTAAGGAATATTCGTACTGATTCGGCATATCAATAATATCTTTTAAAAATCCCATTGTAGTATGTTTGTATGTGTGCGAATCAAAAGCTGTGGTTGCAACGTTTTCGTTCAATTGAGCAAATGGAGAAGCGTTGTTTTTGGTGTATTCGCCTTTAACAGCTCCGGCTTCAGTTTTGAAATCATGGATAGGATAATGCAAATTCTGGAAACGGTCCGATTCAAGCTCAAACATTTTTTCAAGTTTTTGAGCATTGCCCGTCATGTGATAAATTGTTCTATCAAGCGAAGTATTAGCGTTGGCAGAAGCGCCGATCGCTTTTAATTCTTCATTGTATTTATCTTTATCATATTTTTCTGTTCCGCGGAACATCATGTGTTCAAAAAAATGGGCAAATCCGGTTACGCCTTCTTCTACTTCGTTACGTGAACCGACACGCACGACGAGAAAGAATGACGCTATTCCGGGGCTGTCGAATTTTACAGTAACCACATTTAATCCGTTAGCCATTTTATGTTGTTCAATTGGATAGGGAAACGGCTTTGTTGCCGCATTACCGCTTAAACCGATTGCTGAAAAAAAGAAAATCGGCAAAGCAAATGAAAAGAAAGTTCTCATATCGCTCCTTGGTATGGTGATAAAATAATCTTCTTCAATCTTATAAGATGTTGAAGAAAAAGTTTTTGTTGTCGTGAAAAAATAGTGAATTCTCATTGGTTATTAAGGGACTTCTATGGAATAATAAAACCGCTTATCAGACAAAAATGGTAAAAACTATAATTTCCTATGCCAATCAGCAAAAAAATATAGCACCTCACTTGACAAACGCGATTTTGTTTTGTATGTTTGCTTTGTAAAACAAAGTACTTTATTAAACGAGGCTTTAAATGGATGATCGAACAGCAATTGATGAACTTGTTTTTATTAGAAAGGTAATTGAGGATAGTAAAAGATCCGTTGTTGAAAACGGAAAAGGATACATCCTTTGGGGAATTCTTGTCTTTTTAGGATTGATGTCGGTCTATTTGGGATTTGTTTTTAAACTGCCAACAAATTCCCCCTGGGTTTGGGTTGTTCTTATTGGCTTTGGATGGATTTACACTCTCACATCAGTTTTCAGTAAGAAACATGAAAAACACGTGAGAACTTTTGCCGGAAAAATATTAAACAGCGTATGGATAAGCGCAGGCTTATCGATGACAATTATTGGTTTTATTGCAACATCTTCCGGAATGATCAACGGTTTGGCGTTAAGTCCCCTGATGTCAACGGTACTCGGCGCCGCTTATTTTATTAGTGGAACTGTTTACGACTCAAAATGGGTGAAGCTATTAGCGCTCGGTTGGTGGTGTGGTGGAATTGCGATGTTTTTTATAGCGAACATCATTCAAATATTAATTATGGCTCTAATGATGTTGGGTCTTCAGGTAATTCCGGGATTTGTTTTTTATCTTAATTCAAAAAAGGAAGCGAAATAATACCGTGAGTGAATTTGATTATCAAAATTTAGACGATATTATCCATTCGCGGATCAGGCTGGCAATTATGTCTGTACTGATTACTTTGGAAGAAGCGGAATTTAATTTTCTAAAAGAAAAAGTTAACGCAACCGATGGAAACCTGAGCGTTCATCTGAAGAAACTCGAAGAGGCAAACTATATTTCAGTTAAAAAAGAATTTATTGACCGAAAACCGAAAACCGTTTACTCGCTCACAAAAACCGGAATTAAAGCATTTGAATTGTATGTAGCTCAATTAGAAAAACTAATTAAAAAATAAAATTTTTTATCTATGGACTTTGGAAATCAAAGCACTTTATTTAATAATAATAGAAAAGGATCAAAAATGAAAAATTCAATTTCAACAAAACTGTTCGTGTTCTTCTTTCTGCTCGGCTCGCTTCTGCAAATTTCATTTGCGCTAACACCAAACGAACAAATGAAAGAAGGTATTGCGCTCGCCAAAAAGGCTTACGTTTCCTATGACAAAGAAACGTTTCAGAAAGCGCATGATATATTCGGCAAAATTTATGCGGCTGATTCAACAAACTTCCCGGCTCTTTACAATTTAACCTACGTTGAATATCGATTTTTAGAAATTGGTTCGCGCGATAAAGCATTGTTCGATAAATATGTAAATCAGGCAGTTGAACACGCAGAAAAAATTTCTTCAGCAAAAGGTTTTGGATCAGAAGGAAAAACTTTGCTTGCTTCAATCTTAATGATGAAAATAACTTACAACTGGGCGGAAGCAATGACGCTTTCACCGAGAATTAATGCACTCCTTGGCGAAGCTGAAGCCATCAACCCAAACAATCCAAGAGCCTATCTCATCCATGGAATAATGAAATTGAATACTCCCGCAGCGTTTGGTGGAAGTGTAAAAGAAGGACTTGAGAATTTCAGCAAGACCATTTCTCTTTTTGAAAAAGAAGTAGAGAATTCATCGTCGTTGATTAATTGGGGATACCTTGACGCATTAGCCTGGACCGGAATTGCAAACGAAAAACTGGAAATGTCCGACGCGGCAATCTTTGTTTATAAAAAAGCTCTCTCGATTGAACCGGAATATTCTTGGGTTAAATATGTGCTGCTTCCGAATTTAGAGAAATCGAAAAACGGTACAAAGAATACTTTTTAATAAGAAGTTGACAGATAAAAAGGAAACAAATGAAACAAATGAAATCTAAAATATTTATAAGCGTACTGCTGTTGCTCGGAAATTTATTTTCTCAATCCAAAATAAAAATAGAAGGAAATATTTTTGATGAAGATAAAAAACCATTGCCGATGGTGATGGTTTTCATATCCAATTCCGGTGACGGCGCGATGAGCGATGATCAAGGTAAATTTTCCTTTTCAACAAAATTGAAAGACAAAATTATCTTGAATGCAAATCTTATCGGATATGAAAAATTCAACAAAGAATTGGATTTGCAAGATCAAAAGAAAATTACAATCGATATTGAATTAAAAGAATCTGCGCTAAAGATGAAAGAGTCGGTTGTCTCCGCAAGTTCATTCGGCTCTGAAAAAGGAAAAGGATTGGTATTAAGCCGGATCGATGTGTTAACTACTCCCGGCGGCGCTGCGGATTTATTTCAATCGCTAAAAACAATACCCGGCATTACACAAGTTTCCGAAAGCGCCGAACTTTACGTTCGCGGCGGTGATCCGATTGAAACAATAACCATGATAGATCAAGCATTAATCTACCACCCGTTTTCGTACGAATCAACTTACGGGAGTTTGTTTTCAAATCTGAAAAATGAATTTATAAAAGGAATGTATTTTTCAAGCGGTGGATTTTCGGCAAAGTACGGTAATGTACTCTCAGGGGTTTTAGATATCGAAACAAAAGGAGTTCCAACATATATGCACAGCAGCTTTGGAATTTCTTTGGCGAATACAAATTTCTCCGCCGAACTTCCGATTATTGAAGACAAACTCGGATTCAGTTTTAATTATGATCAATCATTCACCAAACCAATTTTTTGGTTAAACGGTGGATTGGAAAAATTTACTGCGGCGCCGACTTCTAAAAATATTACCGGAAGCGTGAATTATGCCTATTCAAAAACGGGCAAATTGAAATTATTCGGCATTTACGCGCGAGATATTCAAGGTGTTAGTGTTGAACAAACTGAGTACGAAGGAACATTTGATGGAAATACGCAGAGCAAATTCATCAATCTCCAACATTCAAATATTCTTTTTTCCAAACTAGTAATGAAGAATAGTTTTTCCGTTAGCAACTATTCAAACCAGTGGAAACTCGGCGTACTCGATCTAATAAAAACAGATAAAGTTTATTCATTCAGAAATGATTTTGAATATTTTATTAGTTCGCGCAGCAGGTTACTTTCCGGAGTTGAATATGAAAAAAGAAAAGTAAACTATCTCGGACAAATCCCGAACAACGATTACAATATTCGCCCCGAGGTCCAAAGAAAAGTAATAGATGCCGATATTTTGGGTTCAAGGATCGGGGGTTATATGGAACTGGAATCCGCAAACACTTTTGGAATAGAAAATTTTGCAAGCGCTGTCGGAATTAGGTACGACAATATTCCTTCGTTAAAACTTGATTGGATCAATCCACGTGTGAATTTATCATACAAGTTTAATGAGCACTCAACATTAAAAACCGCATGGGGAATTTTCAACCAACTCCCCGATCCGAGATTATTTTCGTCTGTTGATGGAAATCCGAATCTAAAATCGATGAAAGCTATCCATTATGTTCTTTCATATGATTATATTTTTGATGAGGACAACTCATTCAGAATAGAACTTTACCATAAAGATTATAAAAATCTTCCACTGGAAAATTCACTGATTAATTACGACAATGGTGGAAAAGGTTTTGCTGATGGTGTTGATGTTATTCTTAAAAGCACATTAACCAACGGCTGGAGCGGTTGGATTTCGTATGGATTTATCAACACAAAAAGAAAATGGATGGACTTTGAGCAATTAACAAGCAGTTCATTCGATATCACCCACAACTTTTCGTTGATCGCAAAATATTTTATTGCAGCAAACTGGCAAGTTGGAATAAATTTTAAATATGCAACAGGCAGACCTTATACACCTGTAATCGGCTCGGATTATCGATTAACCGAAAATGTTTACGAACCTGTTTACGGAGTAAAAAACTCATCACGTTTTCAAAATTATAAGCGGTTGGATTTGCGAATTACCTATTTCACAACGCTGTTTGATAGGCTCAGCACTGTCTTTTATCTCGAAGGATTAAACATTCTTGATCTAAAAAACATTTTCGGATATTATTATTCACCTGACTATTCCGAACGAAAAGAAATTTCAAGTTACTTTGGCAGGAGAACGGTGGTTGTAGGAGCGAGTTTTAGTTTTTAAGCGCAGACTGAAGTTTCCATCACGTAACCCAGAATTCATTCTATGTGTTTTTGGGGATTAAGACAAACGCAGACTGAAGTCCGCGCTACGAAAATATTCGTAATACAGACTTCAGTCTGTGTTTTTTATTAAATTACATCATGGAACAGAGACATTTTCATAGAAGGAATTTGCCACATCTTTATTATAACGGAGGTGAATATTTTATAACCTATCGTCTTGCGGACAGCATTCCATTGAAACAGATTCTTCACTTACGGGAACAAATTAAATTACCAAATGATGATCCTACACTTAAAGAGAAAAAGATATTTGTAAAATATGATGAACTTCTTGATCAGAATGAAAATGGATTAAAATATCTTTCTGACGAAAAAATTGCCGGTATTAATCAGGAGAAGCTTCATTCATTGGATAATACAGTTTACAAATTAATTTGTTATTGCATTATGCCAAACCATGTTCATTTGGTTTTTAGACTTTTAAGTGAAGTCCATACCGTGAGTGATGTAATGAAATTGATAAAGGGTTCTACTGCGCGTGAATGTAATCAAGTATTAATGAAAACGGGCAAGTTTTGGCAAGTTGAAAGTTTTGACAGATTGATTAGAGATGCTAACGAAATGTATAATATCATCAACTATGTACTTAACAATCCGGTAAAAGCAGGATTAGTGTCTAAGCCGGAAGATTGGAAATATTCATACTTCAATTCTGATTTTTTTTAACAGTTTATAAACTTCTATTCGCAGACTGAAGTCTGCGCTACGGAGAAAAATTCGTAGCACAGACTTTAGTCTGTGACTTTAAGACCCGCCGACATTTCACTCCATCCTTTTTATTTTCTATTTTTAGATAAGAAAAACTTAGTTTAATGAAACCTTACAGATTTTTTTCGTGTTAGAATTAATATAACTGAAAGAAAAAAGTAAATGACAAAAAAATATTGGCTCTTCAAATCTGAACCGGAAGCGTTCTCAATTGATGATTTGGCAAAAGAAAGAAAAGTTTTTTGGGATGGAGTACGGAATTATCAAGCGCGAAATTTTTTACGCGATGAAATAAAATCGGGCGATCAAGTTTTGTTCTATCACAGCAATACAGAACTAACCGGCGTTTTCGGTATTTGTGAAGCTGTAAAAGACGGTTACCCGGATCACACCGCTTTTGATCCGGAAAGTCTTCACTTCGATCCGAAAAGCAATCCGCAAAACCCCGCATGGTTTATGGTTGATATTAAGTTTGTGAAAAAATTTTCTAATCCGGTTACGCTGGATGAAATAAAATCTAATCCCAAATTGCAAAACATGAAACTTCTTCAGCGCGGCAGCCGTTTAAGTATTCAACCGATTACAAAAGAAGAATTTAATGTTATAGTTACAAGTGGAAAGTAGAAAGTTAAAAGTAAGTTTGTAAATGGATAAATCGTTATCTGAAGTACACTCATCGGTAAAGACGGATAAAGGAAGTTATTTAAAAAGACTCTTCGCTTTTTCCGGTCCAGCTTTTTTAGTTTCCGTTGGTTATATGGATCCCGGGAACTGGGCGACCGATATTGCCGGCGGCGCTCAATTTGGTTACAAATTAATTTGGGTAATTCTTCTTGCCAATTTAATGGCAATTCTTTTTCAAACGCTCGCAGCCCGGCTTGGAATCGTTTATGGAAGAGATTTAGCGCAAGCATGCCGCAGCAGTTATCCCAAAACAATTAATATTATTTTATGGATATTTACCGAACTTGCGATAGCCGCAACAGACTTAGCTGAAGTGCTCGGCTCTGCAATCGGTTTGTATTTGCTATTTGGGATTCCGCTTGTTTGGGGTGTAGTTATCACCACACTCGATGTGTTACTTTTACTGCTGCTGATAAATTACGGCATCCGAAAAATGGAAGCGGTCATCGTTTCTCTTGTTGCAATGATTGGAATTTGTTTCCTTCTCGAATTACTACTTGCAAAACCAAATCTTGCCGAAGTTGCAACGGGATTTATTCCTACTGCAATGTCAAGCGGCGCTTTGTTTATTGCGCTTGGAATCATCGGCGCCACGGTTATGCCCCACAATATTTATCTTCACTCCGCGTTAGTGCAATCGCGCGATATTGAAAAAACCTCCGCCGGGAAAAAGGAAGCGAATAAATTTAATTTGATAGATTCGGTGGTTGCATTAAACGCCGCTTTCTTTGTGAATGCCGCAATTTTAATTTTAGCCGCCTCTGTCTTTTTTAGCAGCGGACATTCTGACGTTGCATCTATTATGGATGCTCATTCTCTTCTCGGAAAGCTGCTTGGAAGTTCATTCGCTCCGTTTGCATTTGGACTCGCACTGCTTGCTGCCGGTCAATCTTCTACCATCACCGGAACTTTTGCCGGGCAAATTATAATGGAAGGATTTGTCGGTTTAAAAGTTCGTCCCTGGGTGCGAAGATTAATCACCCGTTTAATTGCCATCATTCCGGCGCTTATTGTTATCAATCTTGCCGGTGATCGTTCTGTTGATATGCTGCTTATTTTGTCGCAAGTAATATTATCGATTCAACTTCCGTTTGCATTGATACCGCTTCTTCATTTTACATCGAGCAAAGAAAAAATGGGTGAGTTTGCTTCAGGCACAAAGGTAAAAATCCTTGCTTGGTCTGCTGCCATTCTTATTGTTGCCTTAAATCTAAAATTAGTTTCGGATGTAGTGTTAGAAAATATTTCCAATCCGGGAACTATTGGATTACTTATAAAATTTTTAGGAATCCCGTTCTTTCTTTTTGTTTTTGTAATGCTGCTCTGGATAACCTTTGAACCAATATTGACCAAAGAAAAAATTCAGGAAGTTATCAGCGCTACAACAGCTCAGTTTTCTTCGCTTGAGAGCAGCGCTTTAATCCAACGTGTTGGAATTGCGTTGGAAGGCAAGTATCGATTTGATTCGCAAATTATACAGAAGGCTCTTCCCTTTTTACAAGCGGAAAAGAATACTATCTACCTTATGCACTGCGTTGAATCACCCACGGGAAGATTTCTTGGTGAAGCTGTTGATGATCAGGATGCACTGCGGATGAGAATCTATTTGGAAAAATTTTCCGACTTCCTAAATAAAAAGAATTTTAAAACCGAATTGTGTATCAGCGGCGGTGAGCCGGAAGACGCTATAGCCAAACTTGTCGAGAAAGATAAAATCGAAATGATTATTCTTGGAAGCCACGGACATAAATTGATAGATGATATGATCCTCGGTTCAACGGTTGATGAACTTAGGCATAAAGTGCGTGTGCCGATACTCGCAATTCCTGTAAATTAGTTTTTGTCATTGTCTTTAATTAAGTAGAGTTTTAAGTTTGTGCAGTAATTATAATGGAGAATAAATGTTACAAGTTATTGATGTTGAATTAACGCCAAATCCGCATGCGTTAAAATTTCTAATAAATGAGCGAATACTAAAATTTGAGACAAGACACTTTCACAGTAAAGAAGAAGCCGCAAACGATCCGCTGGCGAGTGGAGTTTTTGAGTTACCCGGTGTTCTCTCGGTTTTTTATATGGATAAATTTATTACAGTTGAAAAATCACGCGAAACACAATGGGGACAAATTCAGCGCCCGTTAGTTTCCTTTTTAAAAGATTTTGATAAAAATTTAATTCCCGCCGAAAAAGAACCAGAAGGGCTGGATCAAAACTCAAATGAATTATTGAAAAAAATAAATGAAGTGTTGAATCAGAAAGTTCGTCCGGCGTTGGCAAACGATGGCGGCGGATTGGAAGTTTTAGGATTAAACGGAATAACGCTGAAAGTCCGCTACCAGGGCGCTTGCGGTAGCTGCCCGAGCGCTATTTCAGGAACTCTGCGCGCAATTGAAAATCTTTTAAGAAAAGAAGTAAACCCGGTGATTGAAGTTATTCCGGCTTAAAATTATAGAGCGTTGTTCTGGAATAAATAATTTTTCAATGAAACAACAGGAAGACAATGAAGCAATCTGAACAGAAAATATTTTACACTCCTTTAAAGATTGGCGGGTATTCAATTACTGTGTTTGCTTCATTAAAAGGAATTTGTCATATTGATTTAAATTCAAAATCCGGAAGTAAACTTTTTCAAAAGAAAACAAAACTTCAGGCAAGCGATCAAATCTTTTTTGGCCTACCGGATCAATTAAAAAAGTATTTTGATTCAGAACTGAAAACATTTAAAGTTCCACTTGATATTCAAGGAACGACTTTTCAGCTTCAAGTGTGGAATGAACTGATGAATATTCCCTTTGGTGAAGTTGTTACTTACAAAGATATCGCAGTAAGAATAAAAAATGAAAAGAGTTTCCGCGCCGTTGGCAATGCAGTTGGGGCTAATCCGGTTCCTATCGTTATTCCTTGTCATCGTGTAATAAAAACCTCCGGTGCACTCGGTGGTTTTTCTGGCGGGGGACCAAAAGTAAAAGAAAAATTATTGGAACTTGAAGGGTGCGTCAGTTTGGAGTTGTTTTAGTTTGTAAAACGTGGAAAATGGAAAGAAGAAAAAACCGCAGATCGATCATCTGCGGTTTTTCATTTTAAAGATATGAAAAACTAAACCAACGGATGAGCGTTCAACTCATTCAATCCGCTGTGCAATTCATCGTATGATAATTCGTGATCGATCAATTTGCCATTAAAATAATCTTCGTAAGCCGACATATCAAAATGTCCATGACCGCAAAGATTAAACAGAATTGTTTTCGGTGTTCCTTCTTCTTTTGCTTTTAATGCCTCGCGAACAACCGCGGCAATTCCGTGTGTTGCTTCAGGTGCGGGAATAATTCCTTCTGCATTTGCAAATTTTACTCCGGCATCAAAACATGCTAATTGATGTACCGCTTGCGCTTCAATAACTTTATCTTTTAATAATTGACTTACAATTGCACCCGCTCCGTGATAACGCAAACCGCCAGCGTGGATCGGATCGGGAACGAAGGTATGTCCCAGTGTGTACATCGGAAGGAGCGGAGTTAAACCGACAGAGTCGCCGAAATCATAACGGAATTCTCCTTTAGTTAACTTGGGACACGAAGCTGGTTCGATTGCAATGCAGCGGACTTTTTTTCCTTCTTGCAAATTTAAACGTAAAAACGGAAATGCAATTCCCGCGAAGTTGGAACCGCCGCCAAACGGCGCGATGACGATGTCGGGAAAATCTCCAGACATTTCCATTTGTTTTATGGCTTCAAGTCCGATTACGGTTTGATGCATTAATACGTGGTTTAAAACGCTGCCGAGCGCATATTTTGTGTCTGCATTTGTTGCAGCGCGTTCTACCGCTTCTGAAATTGCGATGCCTAAACTTCCCGGTGAATTCGGGTCTTCAGCTAAAATTTTTCTTCCCGATTCGGTCAAGTTTGTCGGCGAAGCAAAAACTTTTGCGCCCCAGGTATTCATCATCAATTTGCGATATGGTTTTTGTTCGTAGCTGATCCTCACCATGTAAACCTCTAATTCAATTCCGAACATTTGGCATGCAAAACTAAGCGCGCTTCCCCATTGACCGGCGCCGGTTTCCGTGGTAATTTTTTTTACGCCTTCCATTTTATTGTAATATGCTTGGGGAATAGCGGTGTTGGGTTTGTGCGATCCAGCCGGACTCACACCTTCATATTTATAATAAATTTTTGCCGGAGTATCGAGCAGTTTTTCAAAATTATAAGCGCGATACAACGGCGTCGGGCGCCAGATTTTATATGCTTCGCGAACAGCTTCGGGAATTTCAATCCATCGTTCTTGAGAAACTTCCTGCTTAATTAATTCCATTGGAAAGAGCGGCGCTAAATCCGCCGGACCAATTGGCTGTTTGGTTCCCGGATGAAGCGGTGGTAAAGTTGGGTTCGGCATATCTGCCTGAATATTGTACCAGCTTTCCGGTATCTGATCTTCTGGAAGAAGAAATTTTTTGATCTGTTTCATTATAAGGTTTCCTTTAAGTTATTAAAAAGATTTGTTCATTAGAAAAAATTAAAGCACATTCATCAAGCGAATGGAAAATCAGTATAAAATAAAATGAAAAAATGGAAGAGAATATTTTAGGCGCGGGGGCGCCAAATGAAGGAAGAAGAAAGGGAGATGTTTTTAAGTCGCATTTTCATGTAGCTAATATAGTGAATGAACCTTCCGGCGCAGAAAGAAAAAACTCAATTTGGAATATTCTTTCATCTTTTTAACGATTTCTTTCCAATTAAAGTTAGAACTGCCAAAAGTAATGCAACCGAACCGGAAAAATAAAAAGGAGCGCTTGGACTGACTGCATCCCACAAAATTCCCGCAATGAAAGAACCAAACATAATTGCAAAACTTGAAAGCATTGTAAGCAATCCGATTGCGGTTCCGCGTTGTTCATCTGGAACCAGATCGGAAACCCACGCTTTCGTTATTCCTTCTGTTGCTGCAGCGTATACTCCGTACATCGCAAAGAGAATAATTGCAAACACAAAATGATGCGCGACGGCAAATCCGAAATAAACAACGGAAAAAATGAAAAGTCCGAACGTGAAAATATTTTTCTTCCCTACCTTATCGGAAAGTCGTCCAAGCGGATAAGAACTTGCAGCATACACAAGGTTGTAAAAAATGTAACTTAAAATTGCCAACGTTTCTGAACCTGAAATAGCTTTTGATTTTAGGATCAGAAAAACATCACTGCTGTTTGCAAAAGAAAACAGGACGATCAGGCCCAAAACAAGTTTATATTCTTTTGGAGCTGTCTTGAGAAATGAACGGAATCCGATTTTCTTTTTTCCTTCTTTTGAAATGAAATTATCTTTTACAAAAAAAGTAAACGAAACAGCAATCATCGATGGGACAAACGCAATGAGAAAGATCAACGTGTAATTTTTGGGAAAGAAAGCTAAAAGAAGCAGAGCTAACGCGGGACCAATCGCCGCGCCAAGTGTATCCATTCCACGATGAAAACCAAAGACGGCGCCACTGTTTCCATTTGCATAACTCGCAAGAAGCGCGTCGCGCGGTGCGGTGCGTAAACCCTTCCCGAGCCGGTCTGAAATTCTGGCGGTGATAATTGCAGCAAGTGAAGGAAAAATCCCCGGCAATGGTTTTGAGAGTGTTGAAAGTCCGTAACCGAGTGAAATAAAAATTGCTCTCTTTTTTACTTTGTCGGAAAGCACCCCGAAATATCCTTTAAAGAATCCGCTGACAACTTCCGCAACTCCTTCGAGTAAGCCGATCACCGCCATTGAAGCGCCTAAAACGGTTGACATAAAAATCGGCGTAACCGGATAAAGCATTTCGCTTGCTATGTCCGTGAATAAACTAACGAGGCTTAAGATGATGACTTGTTTGGGGAGATTTTTTATTGACATGATAAATTTATTTCATCATAAAATCAGATTCAAATTATCTATTATATGGTCCCAAAAATCTTTCACCATTGAGATGGATAAGATGCGTTGGATCATCGGCAACCCAAATATCTGTTTCCCAAGCAATCTCTTGCATGTATTTTAATAATGTTTTTTTTGTCAAGAAAGCTGTTATAAACACCAAACCGGCTTTGCTTTTAGAAAATAACTCTTCGAGTTCAATTTTTCTTTTTGGATTAATTGGTCCATGACTCGTAACGGCTTCAATTAATATCAGCCATTTTTTCTTTGTGAAATAAACAATAACATCAGGCATCTTGCCGTGTTCATCTTTTATTACCACACCAAGTTTTTTCAATTCAAGGCCATTAAAGTAAGCCCATTTTATTTTGGCATCGCCTATATAAATTAATTTACTGCCAGGTGTATGGAGGGGGCAAAAAACATTAACAATCTTTTCGACCAAAACATTTTGCCCTCCCTTTGAAATATTTATCTCGACTTTATCCGCAACCCTCAGAGGTATTTTTTCCATTTCTCTTTCTTGAGCATATCTTGCAGAAAGTGTTTTGCCGTTGGAAAGAAATTTTTTCAACAATTCATCCCATGAGTTTGATTTGAATCCTTGAACTAAATTCAATGTGTTTTGTTCAATTTGATATACAAAATTTGGACTATTCGTAGGTCTATATATGTCGGGATTTGGAACTATTAAACCTGCCTGAACAAATTGATGGACTGTTTGCCGTCTAATGCTTTCACGTGTATTCGGCGCATATTTCTTCCCATACTGAACTTCCATAAAGTTCATTATGGAAGTGATTCCAATTAACGGTGCTTTGCCCTCTCTCCATTTTTGGCTTGGTTTCAGATTTACCATTGCAAGAAGAGTTAATGCAGATCTTTCATTCTGTTGATTCCTTGGAAGTCCAATCTGTTTTAGTATTGAAAGAGCTTCATTGATTTTTGTGTTGATTAAAGTTGGATTTGGATTTTTTGCCATGTTGAACAATTCCTTTTCTATTATCATATCAATTTCTTCCTGGTTTGGAAGCTCATCTATAAAATATTTCCCGATGGAATTCAATTGTTCTTGATTGGGGTAATACAGAAATCTTAAATCTTCTGCATTTACTTGTGTGTGACCATTGAACAACCTAAAATATTGATCCACCAAAGTCGAATTCAAATATATTGTTAAACCAAGAGCTAAATTTTTAGGAAGAGAGTTATTCTTTATATGAAAATAATTTAAATGATTCTCTATTCCGATTGATTTGAAATTATATTTTGTGTAGTCATAAAATGCAGCCGTTATTCTTTTCTTTTCTTCTTTTGAACTGAATCTTTTACAAAAAACATAATAACCTGAGGATATTAAATCGCCCTCCGTTCGTGAATTGATATAAACTGCTTCTTTCTTTTTCGCGGAGTTTGTCGGCCAAACGATTTTTCCGTTGGAGAAATGAAAGGGGTAATAAAGCGGGGCACTATCGTAATTATCGTTTTCAGCTAGATGAGTCTTTATTCTAAAATCTACTATTTTTCCTGTTGAAACATTTACTCCAATATCATTTAGCTTTTGTTTAAGCGAAGAAATACGGTCTATTATTTTAAGTGAATATTCATCAGTAATAATATGGATTATTTTATCTTTATCATCGGGTTGAATGATAAAATCATGACTGATCTCCAAGGTCTTAAATGTTTCATCCTCCGGAGAATCACTTGTCGTAATATGAACTTTATTGTTTAACGGTTTTAGTGACGATACTAAAAATATAATATTTTCCTGAAGGACATCATCCCTTTTGAACGCTCTATTCCGATGATTATAAAGATGTATTCGATGAAAAGAGAACTTACTAAAAAAAACCTCTCTAAATTTCTTGAAATATGTTCCATTGCAAAAACTTCTTGGAGTTATTGCGGCTATTTGTCCGTCTTCTTCAAGGAAATATGAAGCTATATAAAGGAAAGCGGTATAAAGGTTGGTCGTCTCAAGACCGGCTTTATTAAGCATATCCCTGGTATCCGATGCGCTCTCAATTTTTTTATACGGAGGATTTAAAATAATTAAATCAAAAAGTTCTCTCTCTTTTTTCGCCTCAAAGAATAGATCGTCTCTTGGGGTGTTTAATATTTCTGAACATCCATATTTTATAAAATCTTCATTTAATATTTTATAAGAAAATTTTATTCCCGCTTCTCGGCATTTCTCATTACATATTTCAAGGGAATTTTCAATATCTTTATTGAGATTGGCGTCAATTTCAATTGCAGTAACTTCAATATTTTTTAATTTCAGATTCGAGTTTAGAAGCCTGCCCATTAAAGCGGTGCTTAAAATTCCGGTTCCGGCGCCGGGGTCTAAAATTTTTATGTTTTCTTTATCATTGGGAAAAGTAAATAAAGAAGCCATAAAAGATGCAATCTCGGAAGGTGTAAAGAATTGCGAATATTGTTTCTTTTGAACAGAATTGTTCTGATTTGAACGAGAACCCCTAATTACTTCTGCTTTGTCAACTAAATTATCTATGGTTTCTGTTTCTTCCATCTTTAGAAATTGTTTTATCGATGAAGAAATATAAGAAATTGGCAGTTAATATATTTTAGGAAAATATAAAGGAGGAAATCATAGTGGAATTTTGATGGAGTTCCTCATCTTTGTTAAGTTTGTAGTAGAAATATTTAACACAAAACTCATGGAGAAATAAAATGCGTAAAAAAGTAATAGCCGGAAATTGGAAAATGAATTTAAATTTACAAGAATCAATTTCATTGATTTCCGGAATTAAAAACGGATTAGGAACATTATCAAGCAACGTCGAAGTTATCATTTGTCCGCCATATACCTCGTTGGAAACCGCTTCAACATTGGTTAAAAACTCACCGGTAAAACTCGGCGCCCAGAATATGTATTTTGAAGAAAGCGGAGCGTATACGGGAGAAATCTCCGCCGTAATGTTAAAAAGCGTTGGATGCGAATATGTTATTCTTGGACATTCGGAACGAAGAACGATCTTTGGCGAAACCGATACAACCATCAACAAAAAAATCCACAAAGCATTGGCAAGCGGATTACTTCCAATCTTCTGCATCGGAGAGACTTTAGAGGAACGCGAAAAAGGAATTACGTTTGATGTGGTCAAACGCCAGGTTGTTGAAGGATTGAAAAATGTTGACGCTGAGAATATGAAAAAAATCATCGTCGCATACGAACCAGTTTGGGCGATCGGAACCGGAAAAGTTGCATCAAAAGAACAAGCTGAAGAAGTCCATGCTTTCATCAGAAAAGAATTAACCGCATTATATTCAAGTGAAGTTGCAGAACAGATTATCATTCAATATGGTGGCAGCGTAAAACCGGATAACGCTGTTGAACTTCTTTCGCAGCCAAACATCGACGGTGCACTCGTTGGCGGAGCTTGTTTGAAGGCTGATTCGTTCCTCGGAATTATTAAAGCATGTTAACTATTTCAAAATAAAGGGCACATGGTATGGTACAAATTTTATCTCGAATGTTGTTGTTCTTTGTAATTCTTTTGATCGGGTGCAAAGATAATTCATCGCAATCGCCCGATCTTACAACTTATACCAATACGTCCAATGGGGGAATGAAATTGACCAATGAAAAAGTTCTTGTGGTTCGCAACACCAACGGTTTGGTTAATATTCAAGGCGCCGCTTCAACCGATACACTGACGTGGTATTTGTTCAAATCGGTTCAAGCCGAAACACAAGTAAAGGGAGATGAAAAATTTTCTTTTCTCAAACTATCAACACTAGCTGTAGGTGATACACTTTTTGTTGATGTTTACAGCACCGTACAAGAAAGTAATCTCAATTGCGGAGTAACATTAACTGTTCCCTCCGGGTTTATATGCAAAATTGAAGAAGCTGTTGGAGATGTAAACGTTTCTGATTTGGATTCTGTGTTGATAATTGAAAACGCTCCCGTGGTTGATCTCAAACGTCATAACGGCTCTTGTCAAATTTCGGGTATGGCTGGGAATAAATCGCTTGAACTTGCATTCCCGGATAGTGGATTTTGCCGTGTGAAAATAAGCAGTGGAAATATTCTATTGAAAATTCCAACCGATGTATCCGCATCGGTTTACGCGAAAAGTTTAAACGGTGTTGTTTCGCAAAAAGGACTCACCATTACCGTTGATGAACAATCGTCTGGATTTCTTTCCGGGAAACTGGGGTTGGGTAATGGAGAAATTCGCCTCGAAACAAGCCAAGGAAACATTCAAATAGAAAATTTGTAAAAAGTAAATCTCACGTCTTGAAGATGTGAGATTTTTATTTTATCTTTAATCGGACAAAAAAATCTGTTTATAGAACCGGAGAAAGAATGCTGAGAAAAATTATTCAAATTGAAGAAGAAAAGTGCGATGGCTGTGGAGAATGCGTTCCGAATTGTGCTGAAGGAGCTTTGCAAATTATTGACGGCAAAGCAAGATTAATTTCCGATCTTTTTTGCGATGGACTCGGTGCGTGTATCGGCTATTGCCCGCAAAACGCAATTACGGTTGTTGAGCGTGAAGCAGAACCGTACGATGAAAAGCAAGTAATGGAATATATCGTTAAAGGCGGCAGTAATGTTATTAATGCGCATCTTCTTCATTTAAAAGAACATAAAGAGTTTGATCTTTTTACTCAAGCGCTGGATTATTTGAACGACAACGGAATTGAAAATCCGCTGTTAAAACAGAACGATGGAATTGAAACCATTCAACCGCACAGCTGTCCGGGTTCTCGTGAACAAAGTATTGAACAATCTGAGAATGAATCAATACCTGAAGAAGGGCAAAGTAAAAATTATTTACGCCAATGGCCGGTTCAACTGCATTTACTTACGCCCCATGCAAGTTTTATTAAAAACGCCGATCTTCTTTTGGCTGCGGATTGTGTGCCACTTGCCTATCCAAATTTTCATAAAGATTTTTTAAACGGAAAAAGTGTAGCAATCGCCTGCCCCAAATTGGATTCAAACAAACAAAGCTATCTTGAGAAATTGATCTTGATGATTAAGGAATCTAAAATAAAGTCAATTACCGTAGTAATTATGCAGGTGCCATGCTGCAGCGGATTATTTAATCTGACTATGGATGCCGTTGAACAAGCGGGAATAAAAATACCGGTAACTGTTATTGTGGTAGGAGTGCAGGGAGAAATTTTACAAACCGAAACGATCTGATTTCTTAGATTGATTTAATACTCAATTTCTTGTGTACGTTTAGAACGCGGGTAACGGCTTTTTAATCCTTCTACAGAAATTCCACCGGTGCCAAGAATTTTGTTTCTGAACTTTACCACGGCTTGTCCTCTAAAGGGAAAATCTTTTTTGATGGTTCCGCCGTCAAGATATTTTTTCAGTTCATCGTTGCTCGCAAGTTCAATAATATTTTTGTGGAATTCACTCTGCAAGATTTCAGCGGCTTGCGTGTGCAAAATGAAATTTCCATACTTATCTATATTCGCAAACTTAGTACCGATCCGCTCAAACATCATCAAGTTTTCTTCGTTCCAATCTTCATTAACAAAAAAGATGTCATTTCCTTTTTGAAGATATTTATATCGATCGAAAACATTTTTCTGAATTTCAAAAATGTCGGTAAGTAAATCAAGTTGTTTACCGATCTTTCTTGCCGGGAGAAAAGTGAATGGATGTCTTTTCCTCTCAGCGGGATTTTCAACTTCAATTTCATCTTCCTTTAAAATCTTTACGACAAAAAACCCTTCCGAATTTACTTCCCACGGAACAATCCTTTTTGCGTTGCAAATTGATTTATCCAAAGTTAGATCATGCAGTTCAATAAACGCATCATGCGAATGAACCGGAAGAGTTATTGGCAAAAGTTTGATTGGAAATTTTTTAAGAAGTTTATTTATCACGAATTCATTTTCTTCAACAGAAAGTGTGCAAGTTGAATAAACAATTTCGCCGCCAACTTTTGCCATCTTTAACGCTGAAAGAAGTAATCGGTATTGAAGTTCGCTTAATTGTTCCGCTTTTTCTTTTGTCCACCAGTTGCTCACTTCGTTTTTCTTCTGCATAATTCCCAAGCCGCTACATGGTGCATCAACCAGAATTTTATCAAAGTGATTTTGAAAAAAGCGACTGAGAATTTCTCCCTTTGAGTGGATCACTCCGGCATTTACTACATTCATACGCTCAAGATTGAAGACGAGTGTTTTTAATCTGTCAAGTTGAATTTCGTTTACGAGCAGGGTTCCTTTGTTCTGCATCATCGCAGCAATTTGCGTTGTCTTGGAACCGGGAGCGGAACATAAATCCAAAACCTTATCTATGGGCTGCGGATTTAAAACAAGCGGCGGAATCATCGATGACAAACTTTGAATATAATACTCGCCGATGCTATGCTCTAACGTTTTTCCGACAAGAGTTTTATCACCAACAACTTTTAACGCATCAGAAATATCGGAAAGTTTATCTGTTGCAATTCCATAATTAGATAAAAGATCTTTTTGGACTTCATCGCGATTAGTTTTTATGCTGTTGCTGCGGAGGTAAGTCGCCGGCTCGTCTTCTAAATATTTGCTGTAGCGTGTAACGGCACCACTTCCGAAAAGATCGGTGAGGTACTCGGCAATTTTATCGCTTATAGGAATCATTGCGGCTAATAGCGGACGAGATTTAGGATCATCAAAATTTCATTCATTACAAACAAAGAATTTTTCCCTTCCGGAAAAGTTTTCTTGTAAAGAGAAACGATCTCTTTCATAAGTGAATCAAGATATTTCTCATATTGTAAAACCGCTTGTTTTATTTCTTCTTCATTTACCGGAATGGTTATTTCCGCAGCTTTTTTTCTGCTTGCGTAAATTAGATATTTTGCTTCGATGTAAGTTGAAGCTTGATGGACAACCTTACGGTCGGCGGAAAGAATTTCGTAACTGCCGAAAAATTCTTCTCCCATAATTAAAATTTTTGCGGGAACGGAAATGGTTTTCATTTCAGACGAAGAGACGAATTCATCAGGAAAGATATTTATACTTTTCTTGGTCAAAGTTTCAACTGTCTTTGTAATGAATTCTTTTTCTGTTTGCATCAGGAAGTTAGTTTGTGAAAAGTGAAATGGAATTAAAGCTAACGATAAAATGATTTATCGTTCTAACGACTTTTTAATTTGTTCTGACAATTCGGCAACTTTGTTTTCAAGTTCTTTGATACGCTTTGCATAATCTTCTAAATTTCTTATGTGACCTTCTTGCCGAAAAGCCTCTTTAATTTCTTTTAAGGGAGCGCCGAAATAAGTGCCGGATTTTGTCACTGATTTTGAAACGCCCGATTGCGCACCGATCATAACTTTGTCAGCAATTTCAAGATGCCCCGCAAAACCAACTTGTCCACCGAAGACACAATACTTACCCACCTTTGTGCTGCCGGAAATTCCGCATTGCCCGGAAATTGCGGTGTGTTCTCCAACGACAACATTGTGTGCGATCTGAACGAGATTATCGATCTTTGTTCCTTGCTTAATTATAGTGGAGCCAATAGCGGCGCGGTCAACAGAGACATTCGAACCAAGTTCAACATCATCTTCAATAACAACATTTCCGATTTGCGGAATTTTTACATACGCTCCGTTTTCCATCGTGTAACCAAATCCATCCGAGCCTATAACGGTGCCGGAGTGAATGATAACGCGCTTTCCAATTTTGCATTCTTCGCGGACACTTACGTTTTGAAACAAAAGAGAATCATCCCCAATCTCAACGTTTTCTAAGAGAACGGTGTTGTGAAATATTTTTACATTTTTCCCGATCTTGCAACCGGCAGAGATGACAACATTTTTACCAAGAGCACTATTTTCTCCTACCGAAGCAGAGGGATGAACGGATGCGGTTGCATCAATTCCTTCCAACGGAAATTTGGGTGCAAAATATGTGCTGATAATTTTGAAGAAAGCTTTGTTTGGATCGGGAACTTCGAGATAGGTTATGTCGTCGCGTGTTTTTTTGAATTCCGGTTTTACCAAAATTGCCGAGGCTTTGGTAGCGTGGAAATATTTTTCGTACTGGGATAAATAAAGGAAGGTTAATTCACCTTCCTTCGCTTCTTCAATTTTTGCAATGCCGGTAATGAAACCCGCCTTAGGCGGGTCGTCTCCGACAATTTTTGCGTTTGTAAGTGAAGCGATATCTGCAATAGATAACTTCATTATTTCAGTTTTTCAAGAACAAGGTTTGTAATGTCATATTTATCTTTTGCGAACAACATTAAGATTTGTCCGCTGCGGTCGAACACGTAATCATAATCTTCATCGATTGCAACTTGCTTGATAGCCGTGAATAATCTGTTCTGAACCGGTTTCATCAGTTCATCCTGCTTTTGGAAAAGTTCACCGCTTGTACCGAATTTTTTCTCACGGTATTCAGTGATCTTCTGCTCCATTTTCATCAAGTCGCTTTCGGTCTCAGCGCGCGTCTGGTCAGACATGATGAGTTTACGTTTTTCGTAATCATCAAACTTCGTTTTCCAATCGCCTTCAAGTTTTTTTAACTCGGTTTGCCACTCTTGAATTATTTGATCAAGCTGCTGGCGTGCATCCTGCGCATCGGGAAGTTTTTCCATGATGGCATCAGAATCAACATAACCGATTTTCAACTGCGAAAATGAAACAGAGCAGATGCCGAAAAAAATGAACAGACCGAAAATTATTTTTGCTTTCATAAAAAACCTTGTCTTAGAGTTTCGAGATTCTCACTGATAAATACAAAACAAATTCAAATTAAGAAATGGGAAAACACATCTGAAAAGAGGGGATTATAATTCCCTTATTTTCCTCTTTTTAATTTGTCGAGGACTTTATAAGTGATTTCATAAGCTGAATCTGCATAGAGTAAAATTGCCGCTTGTTCTGTTTTATCAAACACGAACTGCATACCTTCTTCTTTAGCAACGGTTTCAATCGTTTTTAAAACTTTCTCTTTTACAGGTTTAAGAAAAACTTCTTGTTTCTGATAAACTTCACCGGTGCCTTGTGCAAATTTTGATTTTTGGAATTCTTCAACCATTTGTCGCTGTGTTACTAATTTTTGTTCCGTTTCCTTTTTTTGAGCGTCTTTCATTGTTGCAGATTGCTTTTGATAATTCGCTACACCTTCCTGAAAAGCTTGTGACATGCTGTCAAGCTGTACATTCCATTTTTGAATTAACGCGTCTAAATCGCCTTGAGCTTTAATAGCTTCCGGAAGTTGTTTAAGAATAATTTCCGAATCAACGAAACCAAGTTTAACACCGGTTGAAGTTTGAGCAAATGTGCTTGCTGCAAAGATGAATAATGCAAAGATTAAAAAATAACGTTTCACTCTGTATCCTTTTTGTTTATTTATAATTGAAAAATAACTAATTAAAAACCTTTTCCGAACTGGAAGTGGAAAACCCACGAAGGATCTTTTCCGTCAACTGCTTTTCTGTCGAATCCGTAACCAAGATCAAAACCGATCAATCCGATTGGATTGATCATTATGCGTGCGCCAACACCAACCGAACGGCGGAGATCAAACGCTTGAGTAGCGTCAATACTTGCGAATACGTTTCCCGCTTCGGCAAATGCAAGTAAGTAAAGAGGAATGGGTTCAAGCGCTACGGCAAATCTTAATTCGGCATTGTAACGGAGCGAAACTTTTCCGCCGTAAACTTCGCCAACTTTATTGATCGGTCCGATTGAACGATCCTCGTATCCGCGTAAGGGAGTTGTTGCAATAATTAAACCGTTTCCACCCATATAGAAATATTCAAAGGGCTGGATGGGAGTTCCTTTTTTTAGCTCTTCCAAATATCCTAAATCAGCAGAAGAAAATAAAACAAACCGGCTTGTTCCGAATAATCGTTTGTACCATTCGGCTTTGAAATTAATTTTGTAGTAATCAACATCTCCCGGAAGAAATGGTCCGCCTGAAATTTCGGCATCTAATCCAACCGAAGAACCAATTGATGGGAAGATCGGATTATCAACATTTTTTCTTGAAATGCTAGCGCCGAGAGTGAACTGTTGCGTCTTTCCTTCGCGGTAATAACTTCCGCCGTTAATAACATTGTTCGATTGATATTTGAAAGTTCCTTGAGTATAAAAATAATCATCAGGCCATTTCAATCTTCTACCCACGCGAACGCTGGCGCCGGATTGTCTTAAATCATAAATGTATTGCTGGCGTGTGTCGAAGAAATCAAATCCGACAAGCGTGGGAGTATCATACAACCAGGGTTCTGTAAATCCAAGAGAAAAAGTTCTGTACAAATTTCCAACACCGAATTGCCAGTTAAAACTCAAGACCTGCCCGCCGCCAAGTTGAAACGGTTCTGCCATTGAGAAGTTGGTTAAAGTGATTCCAACAGAACCGCTGAAGCCGAAACTTCCGCTGTAACCAACCGAGGCGTTTAGATAATCGCTCGATTTTTCTTCAACCTTAAAAGCAACATCAACGGTGCTGTCGTTAGCAAGTTGATAATCAACGCCTTCCTGGTAAAGTTTTTCAACATTAAAGAATTGAAGATTTGCCAACTGCTGTAAACTTCTAAACATGTATGCGCGGTTGAAAAAATCACCGGGAATTGTGTACAACTCTCTGCGGATAACTTTGTCTTTGGTTTTATCGTTCCCGTAAATTTCTACTTTGCCAATTTTAAATTGGTTTCTTTCTGAGACTTGAATATTAATATCGATTGAATCGGCGGTAACTTTTGTCTCATCGGTTTTCATGTTGAAGGTTAAGTAACCGTTATCGAGATATAACGCTGCAACGTCTGTTTGTTTTTCGTTTCCGCGGAGATTTTGATTAAATAATTCATAATCAAAAACATCTCCTTTTTGAAAACCGAGTCGCTCGTTCAAAGTCTCAGCCGAATAGATCGTATTGCCTTCCCAGGTGATGTTGCGAACTTTGTATTTCGGTCCTTCAGAAACATTAAGAACAATCTCAAGATCTTTTTTATCATTTGAATAAACGAGAGAATCGCTAATTATTTCTGCGTCGCGGTAGCCGCTTTTTAGATAATGTTTTTGAAGAAGTTTTTTGTCTTCTTCATATTTATTTTTGTCAAATTTTGAGCTGCTCCAAAACTTCCACCATTTGGATTCTTCCGTTTCTTTAAAAGCTCCTTTTAGATCGCTTTCAGAAAGTTCGTTATTTCCTTTAAAAGTTATTTTGCGCACTTTCGTAACATCGTTTTCAACGATATCATATTTAAGCAGCACGCGGTCTTTAATTTTTTCGATGAGGTTTGTGTAAGTTTTGTCATCCTTATCAAATTCAAGTTTATATTCTTCGGAGAGATCTTTTTTATTTCTCCAGTGAGTTATAATCTTGTCGTCGGAAGTATCTGCCTGGAAAAATTGAAAAAACTTTGGAGTAATCTGTGCGTTAAAATAGCCGTCTTCTTCATACAACTTCATTATTTTTAATTTAACTTTTTGAACTTCGTAAGTCTTTAAGATTTGTCCGCGGATGAAATTAATTTTCTCTTCGATCTTACTTGTGCTGATTTCATCATTCCCCTCAACCACAGCTTTTTCTATACGGGGAAATTCTTCAACTTTTATAAGAAGAAAAGCGCCGTCGGCAAGTTCTTTTTCGATCAAGACTTCAACGTTGGAAAAAATATTTAAAGACCAGAGTTGTTTGATTGCGCCGATGGTTTGGTCGCCGGGAATTTGAATTTCTTCGCCGATTTTTAATCCGCTGTTTGCTACAATTGTACGGACATCAGCGGAAGTATTTCCTTCAACTGAAATTCCCAATATTTTGTAAGTCTTTGGAGCCGTTTGCGCTGCTAAAGAAAAAGAAAAGAGAAGTAAAAGAAAAATAATATTAAAAAAATAATTACGGGAAAGGATCCGCATGCTATGTACC
>Ga0172379_10002686_pt1 | contig 30736 bp, 22 predicted proteins | sample GrowelOW334metaG_FD_119756 | JGI IMG/M metagenome (GOLD analysis project Ga0172379, IMG submission 119756) | Groundwater microbial communities from an aquifer near a municipal landfill in Southern Ontario, Canada - Groundwater well OW334 metaG | ecosystem: Environmental > Aquatic > Deep...
CGCGGCTGCACACCCATATCGGTTCGGGTAGCGACCCGGAAGTTTGGGTCAGAGTCGCCAGCATGAGCCTGGAAATTGCCCACCAACTGCCGGACGTAACCGTCCTCAATTTGGGTGGCGGGATGAAAGTCGGACGGATGCCGGACGAAAAGTCAATTGACCTACAAGCCTGCGGCAACGCCATCAGACAAGCTGTCTGGCAGTTTTCCCAAAACACCAACCGTAAGCTTCACCTGGAAATCGAACCGGGCACTTACGTTGTTGCTCCTGCCGGCAGTCTGATTGCCAGAGTCGTTGACGTGGTGACTACCAAACCGGATCCAAACGGTTTTGTCTTTGCCAAAGTCGATACCGGCATGACCGAAGTTGCCCGACCAACTTTGTACGGCGCCCAACATCCGATGACGTTGGTGCCCAAAGATCCCGATCCGAATCGCGAAGTGATTCCCTTTGTGGTTTCCGGCCATTGCTGCGAAAGCGGCGACATTTTGACACCGGCGCCAGGCGACCCCAATACGGTTGCGACGCGACAGATGATTGAACCGGAAATTGGTGACTATCTGGTCGTCGGTTACACCGGCGCCTACTGCGAAGGGATGAACTGTTCCGGGTATAACTCGTTTCCGGCAGCAGCCAGTGTGCTGATTTGCCAAAACGGTTCTTACCGACTGATCCGGCAAGGTCAAATGCTGGAACAGATGATGCAAAACGAAATAGGGTTGGAATAAACGGCAAACCCATAATGGGTTTTGCTAACAAGAGGAAGGAAACTGAAGATGCGAAAAGGTGATATAGCAAATGTAGCAATTGTGGGGTTTGGCAATGTCGGCCAAGCAGTTGCCGCCGCCCTGACCAATAATCCTGAGTTGTACCCTGACCTGCGGTTGTACGCTATTTTTACCCGCCGGCCTGACGCCGTCCAGGAACAATTGGTCTGGCCGATGCGACAGATGGTCTACGAAAACCATGAGATCTACAGTCTGCCAAAAAAACCCGACGTTGCCATTTTGTGCGACGGGGCGACGGGTTTGCTGGACGAAGGCATGGGCGCAGAATGGGCTACGATCTGCAATACCGTCTGTTCCTATGACGACCACGGCCGAGTGCCCGAGTACTTTGCGGCAATGAACCGAGTCGCCAAAAAAGCCGGCCACGTGGCGGCAATCTGCACCGGCTGGCACCCCGGCACCCTCTCGGTGCAAGGGCTTTACGCCAACACTTTCCTGGGTGTGACGCCGCACCATCTCTATGGCCTGACCCCAAAAGGCGGGCTGAGCATGGGCCACACCCAACACGTCAAGGATGTACCGGGAGTTGCCGACGGCGTCCAGTACACCCACACCCGACCCGAAGCCATTGAGCGCATCAAAACCGGGGATAACCCGACGCTCACATCAGGCGACAAGATCTGGCGCGAAGTCTTTATCGTGCTGAAGCCGGGAGCTGAAGAAGAGCAAGTCAAATCCGCCATCACCACGATGGAAGGATATTTCGCTCCCTACCAAACCCAGGTTACGATTGTCGACCAGGAAACCCTGGACGCAATCCGCAGCGAACGCGGTATGGCTCACGATGGCATGACCATTGCGGTTGCCGAAACTTCACCCGGCCGTCTGGCCACGCTGATCTATCAATGCGAATATGCCAGAAATCCCGAAGGTACGGCCCGCATCATGTTGCCCTGCGCCCGCGCCGCGTGCCGTCTGAACAGTCAGATCAAGCCCGGCATCATCGGTGTCGCCGCCAGCCTGATGGCTCCCTGGCACCGCCTGAGCCAAGGCTACATTTCCGGCGCGTTCACGATGCTGGACCTTGCACCCGCGCTGCTCAGCGCGCACCCGCAGGAAAAACTCCTGGCGGAATTCGTCTGAACCCAAGATCCGCAAGGATAAAGAGGAGGAAATAATACAACCACCTGCACTGAAACAATTTAGTGCAGGTTTTTTTATAACAAAAAACTAGCGTTTAAACGCTAGTCTATTGCTGGAGCGGGTGACCCAGCCTAAAGTCTGCGAAAAGTATAAAATAAATTATTCAGGCAGTTGACGCGAATACGCTTTCGGCTCACTTAATAATATAATCAAATTTTTCAATTGGCTTTAGGCGGGGCAGGCCGGATTTTTACCCAGCAGCAATAAAAAATTCACCTCTCAAAGCGGGTGACCGGATTCGAACCGGCGATCTTCTCCTTGGCAAGGAGACATTCTACCACTGAACTACACCCGCTTTGAAAGGTGAAATAAATTTTTTATTGTTGCGGGGCGAACCGGCGATCTTTGTCTTGGCAAGGAGACATTCTACCACTGAACCTGCCTGCCGGCAGGCAGGCTACACCCGCCTACGTTTTACTTCGCCTGCCTACCGGCAGGCAGGGCGGACAGGCCCGCAAAAGTTACAAAGGTTATTATAACAAAAACTAAAAAAATTGCAAGACTATTTCTCTAAGCGCTGCCAAAGATTATTAAACATCGCCTTTTGAACTTTAGCCATTTCCTCACTTTCAATCACCAGCACCACTAAATCCTTTTTAAAAGAGAACATGGCAACTTTTCTTTCCCAAATAAAAATCATGCCATGAAATTCATAATCAGGTGAAATTAATTTAACATCTCTTAGCTCTGACAAACCTAAACGCTGTCTTTCTCTGGCCTTTGGTGAATCCCTTAAAATAACCCTGACCGGAATTTTTCTTTTCATTCTTTCCTGAATAAATTTTGGCCAATAATCCCCTACAATTTCAAACATATCATCGGCCGAATTAAAAGCCAAAAGTTCTTTGCATTCCCTGGCTATTTCTTTAAAAACCAATTTCATACCTTCCAGTCCCTGATAATAGCGCACACTTGGTCGGGTTTTGGATTGACCATACATCATCTCAAATTCTGGTAAGGCCTGCTCCAACAGATTAACCCTCTCTTTAGCTAAACTAATTACTTCTTTGGGGTCAGCCGCACTAAAATATTTTGTTTTCTTTTTTAAAAATGCCGAGACTAAATTCTGTTGTTTTAAAAATTCTAAAATTTCATAACAAGTTGAGCGGGGTAAGCTAGCTTTTTGGCTAATTTTTTGCACCGGAGCCGAACCTAACTCTAAACAAGCCAGATAAATTTTGGCTTGTTTTTCGGTTAAACCGTAATTTTTCAAAGTTTTTTCTAAATCCATATCATTTATTAAATCCTAAATTCTAATATCTAAATACAAAACAAATCACAAATTCTAAACTCCAATCAGCCAAACGTTTAAAATTTGTGATTTGTGACATTACAATTTGTTTCAGATTTAGGATTTATTATCTTGAATTTTATAAATTCTGTCGGCCAAACCGACAACTTTTTTATAGCATAATCTTAGCTTATTTTAGCAATTTTGTCAAGATATAATAAAAAATTAGCCGTAATTATAGACATTATAATAAAAAAATGGCATGATTTGAAGTTGAGCATAATCAACCCCCTTTAGCCGCAAGGTAAATGCGGATTTCGATCTTTAACAACAGGAGAAACGACAATGAACCAATCTATAGTCATCCGCGTTAAACGAGGCCCGGTAACAGAGCTACCGAGACACTTTGGCAAAATGGAAAACAACGAGAACGAGTTTGTCCGCCCTGAGTTGCACTATGCGGGGCCGGTCGAATACGACCTTGCCAAACTGCAAAGGATCAACATTGCCGATATGGCACAACAATACGACGTTAAACCGGAAAGTTTGTGGGTAGTAACTCAGTCTCAAGGGCCAATCCCCGATGATTTCTGTCCTTACAAAACATTCAAGTTCCTACTGGCACATAATCTGCTGAAAGATTGCCTGGACTTAAATGACGCAAAAGCAATCGAGGAGATGGTCGATCCAGTAAGCTTTGACAAACTCTTTTTGGATGACAAATTCATGCTCTGGAAATCAGCACACTGGTTTTCAGTAAACGGGCTACGCCATTTACAGATTCCATATTTCTACCCTAACAGTTTTGCTGGCGAATGGGGAAAGGGAAATCCGTCAGCCTACCGGGGATTTGGTTATGACTCCGGTGGGAATGTCATGACACCGGATATACTAATGTATCCGCTCTAGCCGGTAGACCCAGCTCTTTTAGAGCTTATCTGAAATAATCTTTATCAGATAAGCTTCTTTTTCCAGCTATTACCCAGTTTGGTGGCTGAAAAAAGGAGAAATTGTTCTTTGGCAACCAAAAAGGAGAAGATTTCGATGTTAATCAGACTACTGAATAAAAAAGAGAAAGCAATGGAGAGAGAAAAAAGACTTCCTGGCGACTCTGAAGCCTCCTTCTCTAAATGGCTTGCTGTTCTTCGGGCAGTTGTGGCTGATAATAATGAGATTATCATTATTATCGGGGAAAGTCCTTTTAACTTACGGAGTTTCATTCTGCCAGGAACGAGCCGATTGGTGAATATCCACACGACCAAAGAATTTGAAAGAATAGAAGTGGATATGAAGAATAGACCTAAAGATTGGCTGTCTGCCCTGAAGAATTGTCTTTGGGACAACAAGGAGGCTTACTTTGGCTTAGATAGTGTTCTTGATGAATTTCTAAAGGTAATCTGCACTAAATCCAAAGCAAAGCCTGAAGAGTAAGGTTACTTAGAAAAAGATTCTGAGACTTAAGCTTAATTGATTAAGTCTCTTTTTTTATCTTTTCAAATTTAAATCATAAAGCGCCACGGCTGCCGCCACCGCCACGTTCATTGACTCTTTTTTACCTAACATTGGAATTTTTACCACTTCGTCAGCCAGCGCCAAAATACTTTTACTTACGCCACTGGTTTCACTGCCAACCACCAGCGCCAAAGGAAACTTGGGCTTAAAGCTTGGCAAAAGCTTTGCGTCTTTAGCTGTTTCCAAAACGATAATTTTAATCCCCTGCTTTTTTAATTTTTTAATCACCAAATGAGTTTGCCATTGTTTTTCCCAAGCCACCCATTCATCTGCGCCCAAAGCGGTTTTGCTAATTTCTTTTCTGGGCGGAAAACCGGTATAGCCACAAAGATATATTTTTTTAACACCAAAAACATCAGCGCAACGAAAAAGCGAACCGACATTAAAAAGGCTTCGGATATTTTGGGCGACTAGATATATTTCTTTTTCTTTGATTGACATATTGGCATTTTTATTTTAATATAGTTAAAGTTTATAGGCAACCAGTAATTTTCTAAACGCTTGCCCAGGTGGTGAAACCTGCCTGCCGGCAGGCAGGCACGCAGGACTTAAAATCCAATCTATGTTTTATGTGTATGCGATAAAAAGCCTAAATAGAAACTATATTTATGTTGGTATCACTGATAATCCAACTAGACGTATTAAACAACACAACTCCCAAAAAAGCAAAACTACTAAACCGTACTCACCTTTTAAAACAATACTAATTGAAAAATATAATTCCAGACCAGAAGCTAGAAAAAGAGAAAAATATTTAAAATCAGGCTGTGGAAAAGAACAGCTAAAAAAATTAAAAACTTAGCTTGCCCAGGTGGTGAAACTGGTATACACGCAGGACTTAAAATCCTGTGGCCGCAAGGCCGTGAGGGTTCGACCCCCTCTCTGGGCACCAAAAAATAATAACCCAAAAGGTTATTTTTTTGTATCTAATAAAATCTAATTTTTTCCAAATAAAGATCAAATCGCTCTTGACATAATGCCAAAAAATTGTTAATTTTTTTTAACAGAAAGAAAAGGCAGTATAAGGCAAAATCGGGAACCTTAACATTTCAACTCAACAACGAACCTGGGAGATTAAGAACGATGAAAGCGGAAGAAGCAACAGCAAGACTGAACGAGGAGCAAATAAGAAGGCTCCTTGAAATTGCCGGCCTGACTACCACGGCCGACGATTTGACCGGGCCTTTGAACAAGGCCCTGGAACTCGCAATTGAATCCGTCGGCGGAACTGCAGGATCGGTCATGATGACAAATCACGACGGTTCTTTGCGATTTGCTGCCGCCATCGGGCTGGATAAAAACACTGTTGCCGAAATCAACAGTAAAGGCATCAAGCCAGGCGAAGGCATCGCGGGCAAAGTGCTGGCGGAAAAACAACCGCTGCTGCTCAATCAAGACAACGGAATCTCCGAAGAGATAAAGGCCCTGATGACCAGAGTCAACATCGCTTCGGCAATTTGCGTACCGCTCATTGGCGGCAGAAAGGTTATCGGCGTTTTGAACATCAACCGGACCGAAGAAGGTCAGCCTTTCAGCAATGCCGATTTGGAAATGCTGGTTGCCGTTGCCGCCGAGCTTTATCCGGTCATCACGCGCCGCCGCAACATGGAGGCAATCTACGAGGCAATTGTGGCCTTGGTTTCCGCCAAGGCGCCGGCCGAGATGATTTTTCCCATGCTGGTTTTGGCGCGCGCGCTGATGCTTAACGAGATTTCTCTTTTCATCATCGAGACGGAAGATGAAGGGGAAAGATACTTGACGGAAGTGATCAGCACGGTCAGCTCGGAATCAAGACACAAGGTCAAAGTAGAGAAAGTCGAAAATCCCTCTGCCTTGCTTTCGGCAGTTGGGGGTAAAAAGACCTTGGTCTACCAGGCCGACCAGATCGCAGCGATTAATCCGGATGATTCCAAAGAAGCTCGGTCCTTTGCCGTGATTCCACTGGTTGACCAGGGACAACACACCGTAGGCGCCATGGTAATCTACGAAGAACCGGGCTGCCAAGTCACCCTGGAAGAAGTGGTCATTGCCAAACTCTTTAGCCGCACCGTCGCTTTGCAGATACTGCATCTGCGCGATATTAAGGAGCAGATTGACGCTCAACAACGGATGATTTTTGTACTGGCCGCTGCTCTTGAGGCGCGTAGCCACTACACTTCCGGCCACAGCAATCGGGTCAGCATCTATGCCGGTGCCGTTGGCAAAAAACTGGGCCTGAGTCCGGAAGAACTTCAACTCCTGATCGAAGGTGCCCTGGTTCATGACATCGGCAAAGTCGGAATTCCCGATTCCGTTTTGGAAAAACCCGATAAGCTAACCGATGATGAATGGACGCTGATGAAACAACACCCGCAATTGGGAGTTGCAATCATCAAGGATGGCGGTACCTTCAGCACCGGCGTTGCCAGATATATTCTGTGCCACCACGAACGGCCCGACGGCAAGGGCTATCCCAATGGCATCAAAGACCTGACAATTCCCGAGCTGATTTTGGGCGCAGTCGACGCGTTTGACGCCATGACTTCGGTGAGAAACTACCGCCAGCAATCGCGCGACGGCATGCCGATCCAGGATGCGGTTTTGGAAATGATCCGGTGCTCGGGCGGCCAGTTCAATATTGACGTCGTCAAAGCCTTTATCGCTGCCCTCAAAGAGGGGGTAACGGTCACAACTGACGGGGCTAACGTCAAAATGGAACTCAGCCAAGAAATCTGCCGTGAGATCGGCCAGACGCTTTTGCACCGGGCAACACCCGATGCCGATTGGCGCAACCGGGAGCAAATCCCGTCTCACCTGGCGACCCAGTTCGCTACGCTCTTTCCGCTCAACTAATCACGGGAGGAATCTAAACCCCCTCGCACAAACCATAAGGAATGTGCGAGTTTTTTTATTTGTTTTTTTGGGTTTAAAAAGGTAAAATTGCTATATGTCAAAACCAAAAATTCTTTGGGAGCCAATAATTTTACTTGGTATTATCGCTGCGGCAGCTGTGGTTCGGCTGATTGCGCTTTTTAATTTTGGCACTTATACGTTTGACGATATTTTCAGCGTTCATTTTGCCAGTTTTGATTTAAACCAAATGTTTTCCCTACTTAAAGACGAAGTTCATCCGTCGGCTTACTATTTACTTTTGCATTTTTGGCTTAAATTTTTTAGTGAAAATGAAATCATTGCCAAACTGCCTTCCCTCTTTTTTAGCCTGGGTGCCATTTTAGTTTTGTACAGTTTGACCAAAAAAATTCTGAATCGCCAAACGGCTTTTGTCGCCGCCATAATTTTTGCGTTTTCTTATTTTCAAATTTTTATCGCTTGCCAGGCAAGAATGTATCCGATGCTGGAATTTACCGGTCTGCTTTCTTTACTTTTATTTTGGCAAATCTTTATCGAAAAGAAAAAAGGCCTTTGGCTTTTGTATCTTTTAATCAATTTGGTGACGGTTTTAACCCATTTGGGCGGACTTTTTGCTTTGGCCACCCAATGGCTTTGGCTTTTAATTTTGCTTTGGCAAAAACAAATCGATAAAAAGGAAACAAAAAAATTTCTTTTTGCCCAATTGGCAGTCATTGGCCTTTGGCTAATTTGGTTTGTTCCCCTATTTTTACCAAAACTTTCCACGATCATAAATAAAGGTTGGTATTTCAGTAAAAATCGCCGGCGCAATTTTGCTATTGGCGTTTATGATTTTTTCTTTTTGCTTTTGAAAAATTACTGGTTACGGTTTTATAGCGCCGTGATTATTTTAGCCAGCCCGTTTTTGGTTTTGCTTTGGCCGGACAAAAAAGTCAATTGGCAAACGCCAAATAAAATTAATCCCGGCTGGTTTTTGTTTGCCTGGCTTTTGCCTGGCTTGATAGTTTCAATCATTATTCAAATTAATTACATTCGAATTTTTGCCATTTCTTATTTGGCACTTTATTTGCTGGTAGCTTACTTTTTCTATTTGCTTTGGCAACAAAATAAAAAAACTTTCTGGCTGATTACTGTTTGCTGGTTTTTAATCACGGGATTTGTTTTAAGCCAAAATTTATTTTTAAATTTCTGCCGTTGGGATTTGGCCAATCAATGGCTTTTACAAAACGAAAAGCCGGGCGACAAAATTATCATATATGGCTATATTTATGAATTACCCTTTAAACGCTACTATACCGGCCAAACGCCTTACGTTGGTTTGTATCCCTTGCAAGATTCTGAAACTTTGGAGCAAAGAATTGTCAAAAGAAATTGGCAAAATTTATTAGACAGCCAAAGCGTGGAAAAACTCCAAACTTTAACTTTTGACGCCAACCGAATAATTGTAGTTTACGAAGTAAATCCCCCAGATCAATATTTATTCGGCCCGGCCCACGAGTGGTTTACCAAAAACAATTGGCAGATTAAAGATAGCTACAAACCAGACGCTTATTGCGGCCCGCAAATTTATATTTATCAAAAATAGCAAAGTTGTTTTTTTACAGTCAAAAAGGTAAGATAGTAATGATATATGACTAAACCAAAAGACGAAAAAGATCGAGTGATTGATCCAAAAGAGCTAAAAAACGAAGCCAGTTTTGATTTGACTTTACGGCCAAAAAAACTGGATGAATTTGTTGGCCAAAAAAAGATCAAAGATAATTTAAAAATTTTCATGCAAGCGGCCAAAGGCCGCAAAGAACCGATTGAGCACGTTTTACTTTATGGCCCCCCGGGCTTAGGCAAAACGACTTTGGCTCATATTATTGGCAATGAGATGGGCGTCAACGTCAGAGTTACTTCCGGACCGGCTTTGGAACGCAGCGGCGATTTGGCTGCCATTTTAACCAATTTGGAAGATGGCGATATTTTATTTATTGATGAAATTCACCGCTTAAATAAAGTAATTGAAGAAATTTTATATCCAGCTATGGAAGATTACGCTTTGGATATTGTTATTGGCAAAGGCCCATCGGCAAGGACTTTGAGACTGGATTTGCCTCACTTCACTATTGTTGGCGCCACCACCAAAGTCAGCCTACTGTCTTCACCGTTGCGCGACCGGTTTGGCAATATCTATCATTTGAATTTTTATGAAAATGATGAAATTCAACAAATCATTAATCGGGCGGCTAAAATTTTAAATATTGAAATTGAATCTTTGGCTTCCCAAAAAATTGCCAACCGCGCCAGAAAAACTCCCCGGGTGGCCAACCGCTTACTTAAACGCGTTCGCGATTTTGCCCAGGTCAGAGCTGAAGGAAAAATTGATGAGCCAATTACTGATGAGGCTTTAGCGATGCTGGATATTGATGAATTCGGACTTGATGATATTGATCGAAAAATTTTAGAAGTTATTATCACCAAATTTGGCGGCGGACCGGTTGGTTTAAATACTATTGCCGCTGCCACCGGTGAAGAAATGGCAACCATTGAAGATGTCTATGAACCGTTTTTGCTGCAAATTGGCCTTTTGAAAAGAACTCCTAAGGGCCGGATGGCAACCGATCACGCCTACAAACATTTAAAATTGGAAGACAAAAAATCAAAAACTGAGACTTTATTTTAAACTAGGTTTTGTAAATCACAGTTAAATTGCTATAATTTAAATATGGCTATCCCGATTTCAATTTTTTACTACATTTATCTAATTTTTGTCGCCATTTTTTTAATTTTTACTTTTTTTAACGTTTATCATCTTTTACGTTTTGGTTTTCTAAGTTTGGGTAATATTGCGGTTACCTTTTTTTATATTACCATTACCATTTTAATTCTTTCTGTTTCCTGGGGCTATCTTAATCAGATTGACTGGCAGCAAACTTTTTCCATTATTCCCCAACTGCCTTAATTTTATGATGATAAAATTTTTTATTCCCAATCGATTACACGGCGAAAAAATAATTTTTTTGCTCCGGCGCCATCCAATGATTTTATTGGCCAAATTAATTAATTGGGCGCTTATTTCGGTTTTACCGTTAATTTTTTATTGGCTTTTAAGCGACTCCATCTCAAGAATTTTTCCCGGCACGATTTTTATGCCGTTAGTAATTTTGTTTACCAGTTTATTTTATCTTTACATTTGGCTTTTTGCTTTTGCCAGCTACGTTGATTATTATTTAGACGTTTGGATTGTCACCAACCAAAGAATTATTGATATTGAACAAAAAGGTTTGTTTTCGCGAGTTGTGGCTGAACAAAAAATTGACCGAATTCAAGATGTAACTTCCGAGATTAAAGGATTTTTTTCAACTATGCTTGACTACGGAAATGTCTATGTCCAAACAGCCGGTGAAAAAGAAAGGTTTGTTTTTAAACAAGTACCAGCCCCCTACCAAGTAGCCAAAAAAATCGGCAAAATCATTGAGCAAAACCAAAGAAAGAATCAAGCCAAAAAATAAATTTTTCCCAACGAAAAATATATGGCATAAAACCATATATTTTTGTTTTTGTTTTAAATTGTTGTTCGAAAAGAACTAGTATTTTAACACCAATGATTTGGACCGCTTAAAAGCGGGTAATAATGGTGGAAATTATCGATATAAATTTAAGTACCCCTGACTAACCCGGTTGCTCAGTTCTTGGGTTGGCAAAAAAGCCACCGGCTCATTTGCAGTCACCGTTAGACGCTGGTTAACGCCCAGAAATCCAAAAGTAACGCTCATAATCCAGCCGGAAATCAGGACAATGAAAAAAGCACTGACCAAACTTACCAACAAACGATGTTGGGCAAGATTGTTTTTCAGTACTTGGGGTTGGGTGACTATCCCAAATAAAGATAGCACCTCACGGACTGGTTGAATTTGCTGCATATTTTTTGTTTTATTTTTGTTTTGGCCTACCCCGACAGTTTGCGAGGTTTATAAAAGAGAGCTTTTCCGACTCTCTATAACCATTTTAGCATACTTAAATAAAAAAGTCAATACTAAAAATGGGCCAAATGGCCCATTTTTGTTTTAGGTTCAATTTTTTAATAAAACACTTTAAAATATTCACAAGGAGACTCATCAGTAACATAGTTGCAGTTTTCATCAACTCCCGTGGCACACAGCTCAACTTTACCGGGGTTAATATCCCTATTCCCGTCATTGCAATCATTACCTTGCAATGAATAACCCGATACCGGCGAGCATGATTTCACAGTTACGCCACTATTACCATATCCATCACCGTCCCTATCTTGATAATAAGTCGGACATATGGTTATGGTGTATATTTCCTGCTTTACAGTTTCATTGGTTCCACTATATGTGTCTCGTGCATAAAATTTCAATATCTGGGAACGGTCAATTAATATTGGCTTGGTTGCAACCGTAGTCGGGGTACAGGCTGAACCTATGTTGGCCAAACAATAATAGATGGTTGTCAGATATTTATTTGCAATCAAACTTGCTGATGTGGAAGTAGTGTATGTACCTCCTGCCGGTGACGCTTTTGTCACTAAGGGGTAACTGTAAATATAGTTTTGTCTTTTTACCGTTTCGGTTTCCGTAGCCGTTCTGGCGTAAAAGCAAAGAGTTACCGGCCCTTTGTACAATACGACCGGGCCGGTATAAACGACTACGGGATTACAGCTATTACCCAAAATTGAAGTACCATAATATATAGTCACGCCGCTTTTGTTTGCAGTAAGAGTTACAGTCTGCATCGTACTGTAAGTACCAGTCACCGGAGAAGCAGTGGTTACTAAGGTATTAACCGTATATACTTGTTTTTTCACCGTTTCTTTATTGCCAGCACTGTCTTTTGAATAATAAAACAGTGCTTGAGAAAAATTAATGGTTAACGGTGTAGTATAGGTGATGGAAGGTGTGCATGATCCATTTGAAGTAGTGAGGCAATAGTATATTGTGGCTGGTTCATTTGCTACAAGGCTAACTTTTTGTCCAACCGGATACGTTCCAGCTGTCGGAGATGCGGTAGTTATTGGAGCGGTTGTATCGCCAGATGTTTCTGTATATCTCGCTATAGCCGCCACAAATGATTCATATTTTGGCGACGTTCCTTGATTTTGATATTCTAACAGTCCCCAAGATCCATACTGGGTAGAAGCCCCAACATTGAAATAATGCATGAATAACTTTCCGCCATTATTAAACCAAGCGGCAAATAATTTATCGTAAACATCTTTCATCCTTGCATCCCTGTTGGCATTGCTAAAAACCGCCGCCAGCGAAAGGTTATTGTCGGCTAACCCTTGAGTTGCAAACGATAAGCCTTGCCCACCTTCATAGGCAATTAATTTTATGCCATATTTGTCCGCAACGCCTTTTTGCATTTTTATTGATGCGGTAATAAGCGGCAATTGTTTCTGGTACATATCGGTAAAAACATTCTCCACTGTCCAATTTTTTACTTTAGATATATGATAGTCACTCGCCGGATCAGTATCATTTGGCACGGCTCCAACATAAGGAGCAACCGCTACTGCATCAATGCCATGTTTATAACAAGGCGCTCCGGATGTCCACAACGCACACGCCAACGGTTTGTCAGAAATATCATAGTTGGCATTTTGACTACCCATAACACAAACGACTCGATTTTTATCAGTACCCCAAACATTCTTTACAATATCACAGATTTGAGCGGTTCGCATGCCAAAATAATTTAATCTTCGCTGAAGCCTGTCATTGTTTGTTGGATTTGATATAGGCCATGTATTAAGCCCTTGCTGTTCTACCCACGCACCTTGAGGAAAGCTGTTCCAGACCTCATTGGAGTATTCTATATAAATTTTACGATTTGAATTTAAAGTTGATTTCACGAGTTGAGCAAAATTTGTCAAATAATTATCATTTACCATTGCGGGAATTGTAAACCACGGATCTTTTGAAGTAATATTTGCCAATGATATCATGTATTCCAAAGCAACCCCTTGATCTTTATTTTGAGAATCAAAAGATGTAAGAGTTCGCTGAGACCAACTAGTCAGAGGATTGCCATTAGTTCTGCCAAAATCCATATATCTTAGCGCCGAGGCATCACTCAATTTTTGTAAAAATACCGGATAAAACGGCTGAGTTTGGTATGTACTTTCATAGCCCGGTAAAATTACCCTTAAATCCTTTATATAATTGCTTGAATTTGTAGTCATTATATCAATGTAAAAATCCGAATTATTGCTTACGTTAATCACCTCCCTGCCCAACTTGGAAGCATTTTCATCTTTCACGGCATTGGGGGAATATTTTATCGTGCCAGAGCCATTATACAAAACAATATATTGCCCTGAAGGATAATGACCGATTGCTTCGCCGGTAAATAAGTATTTTCTGGCCCATTGACCCGAAAGTAAAGACTTTACCCACCCATTTGAGTCTAAAGAAAGAGTTCTGCCATCTTCTCTATCCCATTCCTTAACCGATGCCCAGGGAGTTGATCTTTTCATTGCATCCACAAAAATAATTTCGGTGGAATACTCCCGCGATTCGCCAATATTAACTCCAATTAAAGATGTTGTGTTTGCAGGCAATGCCGCCATGCGGACTTGATTTGATGGCGCAGTGCTCAATAACAATAAAATGTCATAGTAAATAATCGCCGTCATAAGCATCAAGCCAACCAATACCTTTTTTACATTTGTTTTGTTTTTTGTTACGGTTTTCATATTTTTTAAAATAAAAAAACAGCTGCTAAAAAAATTCAGCTGAATTAAAATTTAATCGGTTTTACCATGACTCTTTGAGCCATATGATAACCCCTTACCTTTTAAAAAATGAGTATTTTAACCTCCTCACAATTATATTATCATATTTTAGCCAAAAAGTCAATAATAAAGTTAACAAATTCAAAATATAAAACCCCAATTATAATTTAATTGCCATAAAAAAATAAATATCGGATTTTTTTGTTTAACAAAATTTCTTAAATTTCTAGCCTAACGCCTGTGTTCAGAGCATTAAATATGATTTAAGGCCATGTCATCACACTTAGGCGTCATCAAACATATTATTGGCAATAAAAATCTGTGTGTTTTAGCTACAGCAAAATCAAACTTTATAGCCAAACGGTTTAATTAACCCAAGCTTTAATCAGCCATATTTCTGTGCTATTATTGCCATATGAGTACAGTTCAAAAAATCGCCCACAATACGCTAATCCAAGTTATTGGCAAAACCGCAGTTATTGCTCTGGCTTTGGTTGGTTTTGGCTTGATGACCAGATATTTAGGCCAACAAGGCGTTGGTTACTATTCGACCATTTACGCCTTTTTGGCAATTTTTGGTATTTTGGTTGATTTGGGACTCCAAATGACTACCACCCAACTGATTTCCGATCCCAAAGAAAATGAAGGCCAAATTTTGAGCAATGCCTTAACTATCAGATTTGTGGCTTCACTGATTTTTTTGAGCTTAGCACCAATCATTGCTTTATTTTTGCCCTATCCTGGCATTGTAAAAATTGGCATGATTATTGCTATTTTTGGTTTTGTTTCTGCTTCTCTCACTGCCACTTTGACCAGCCTGTTTCAAAAAAATCTGATTATGCTCAAAGCCGTGATTGCTGAAGTGGTAGCAAAAATAATTTATCTACTGCTAACTATTATCGTTATTTATTTTGATTTTGGTTTGTTGGGAATTTTGGTAGCGGCATCACTGGACAGTTTTTTTGTTTTTGCCATCATGTTTTATTTTGCTTCCAAACAAATGAAACTGAAACCAAGTTTTAATTGGCCGGTTTGGCAAAAAATTCTTTTGAAAACTTGGCCGGTGGCTTTAACTATTGCTTTAAATTTGATTTATTTCAAAGGTGATATTTTCATAATGTCTTTGGTCAGAAGTCAGGCTGAAGTTGGACTTTATGGCGCACCGTATAAAGTTTTGGAGGTTTTAATCAATATCACTTATTTATTTTTAGGTTTGATTTTACCGCTTTTGGCCCAAGCGGCAGCGACCAATGATCTTGGGAAATTAAAAAAAATCATCCAATCGGCTTTTGATTTTTTAATCATTGTCACTATCCCAATGATTGTCGGCGGTTACTTTTTGGGCAAACCTTTGATGGTTTTGATGGCCGGACCTGATTTTGCAATTTCTGGTCAAATTATTAAAATTTTACTTTTAGCCACCGGCGCAATTTTTGTCGCCGGGCTTTTTGGCTATGCGGTCGTGGCTTTAAACTGTCAGAAAAAAATGATTAAATTTTACGCTGCCAATGCAATAATTTCCGTGATTGGTTATTTGATTTTTATTCCTTTATACTCCTACTGGGGTGCGGCTTGGATGACAGTCTTTACGGAACTTTTTATTTTAGCCACCGCCGGTTTGGTTTTATATCAGCAGCTCAAATTTTTGCCCAATTTAAAAATTTTTGCTAAAGCTTTAGCGGCTAGTTTAGTTATGGCGCTGGCTCTTTATTTTTTACCCACTTGGCCACTGATACTTTCAATTGCTTGTGGCGCTTTGGTTTATTTTATCAGCTTGTATCTATTCAAAGGTTTTGACAAGCAAATGGTTTTAGAAATTATTCAAATCAAAAAAAATGAAGCCCCTGACAATCAAGCATAAAATTTATGGCCGATTTGTTATTACCGAACCGGTTTTGATTGATTTGATTAAATCCCCGGCTTTACAACGCCTAAAAAAAGTAAATCAACATGGGGCTTGGATTTTTCAGCCAATGTACTCGGAAAAATTTACCCGGTTTGACCATTCCTTGGGTGTCATGCTTTTACTTAAAAAATATGGCGCCAGCCTAGAAGAACAAATTGCCGGTTTGCTCCATGATATTTCCCACACCGCTTTTTCTCATGTTGGCGATCGAGTTTTTGGCCGCGAGCTGACTCAAGATTACCAGGACAGTAAACTGGAGTTAGCCTTTGAACTGCAGGGAATCAATAAGGTTTTAAAAAAACACGGGATTAAACCAAAAACAATCTTGGATTTTTCCAATTTCACCTTGCTGGAAAAATATTTGCCAGACTTGTGCGCTGACCGAATTGACTATACTTTACAAGATCCAGTTACTAATCGTTTAATCAAGTATCAAGCTAAAAAATTAATCAAAAATCTAATTGTTTTTCGGGATGAATTTGTCTTTGTCGATAAAAAATCAGCTCAAAATTTTTCCTACCTGTATTTAAAACTAAACCAAAAAGTCTGGTGTAACCCGATGCAATCAAGTCTTTACTATATTTTGGCTGAAGCAATTAAAATAGGTTTAGATAAAAACATCATCAGCAAAAAAGATTTATTTACAACCGACGAAATTGTCACCAAAAAATTAAAAGCCGCCAAAGATCCAGTCATTAACCAAAAATTAAAACTCCTAAAAACTTTAAAAGTTAAAATTGTTCCCAAAGCCAAAGCTGATTTGTACGTTAGATCAAAATACCGAATTGCCGATCCGCCAATTTTACAAAACGGCAAATTGATCAGACTTTCCCGGCTGGATAAAAATTACCGGCAAAAAATAAAAGAATTTAAAAAATGGGCCAAAGCCGGCTATTACATTAAAATCATAAATTAATTATGTTTTGGTTTGATTTCAACTGGCAAATTCAAACTTTTCTTAATCAATTCTATCTTGAACTGAATTTTTTACTTTTGGTAATTTTAGTTGTTTTGGGTTATTTGAGTTACAAAAAACCAATTTACGCTGCCGCAGGCACCATTATTTTATTACCCACTTATTTGGTTCGCAGTCAAATTTGGTTTATACCAATTACTTTTTTGGAACTATGTATTTTAATTACTTTTTTTGGTTGGCTAATAAAAACCAAACCCTATAAATCAAAACTATCATTAAAAAATTATGGCTGGCCGATTTTATTGGTTTTGTTCGGTGCCAGCGTTGCAGTTTTAATCGCACCGGATAAAATCGCTGCCACGGGGCTTTGGAAAGCTTATTTTATTGAACCGATTTTATTTTTTTTAGTACTAACTGACGTTGCCAAATTGCCGGAAAATAAAAAAATTATTCTTTGGGCTTTGGGCATTGGCAGTTTAATTATTTCGCTTTTAGCCATTTACCAAAAATTTACCGCTTTTGGCATTGCCCAACCAATTTGGATTGGTCAAAGTCGCCGGCGGACAACTTCAATTTTTAGCTCGCCTAATGCCGTTGGTTTATATTTAGGCCCAATAGTTGCAATTTATCTGCCGTGGCTTTTGGGCGAATGGAAAAATTATAAAGCCACAATTTGTAAAATTATTATTTTAGCCGCAGCGGTTTTGGCAATTATCTTTTCAGTTTCGGCCGGCGCTTTAGTTGGCTTAGTCGGCGCTTTAGTTTTTATAATTTTTGTTCTAATTTGGCCTAAAATTAAAAACTGGAAAGATCAGCTAAACAAACCAATTTTACCAGCAATAATTTTAGCTGCCGTTTTAATAATTTTAGTCGGATCAATTTTTGGCAATAAAATTTTAAGCTCAAAAATAAACGGCTTATCCGGCCAAAACCGTTTAGTGCTTTGGCAAATGAGCGAAAAATATTTAATCGCTTCACCGAAAAATTTTGTTTTGGGCGCTGGTATTTTAGGTTTTGCCAAATTCCAAAACGAACAAAGAGATCCGCTCAAAATGGAACCGTTACTTTATCCTCATAATATTTTACTGAATTTTTGGCTCGAAATTGGCTTGGTTGGATTAGCTGGCTTAGTTTGGCTGATAATTTTATTTTTCAAAAATGCTAAAAAAGATTGGCGACAATTTAAATGGCTTAAGCTTGGCTTAATGGCAGCAATGATTACAATTATTATTCACGGCCTGGTTGATGTGCCCTATTTTAAAAATGATTTAGCCGTTTTATTTTGGCTGATAGTTTCTTTAATTTAAATAAAAAAGTAGAGACGCACAATTTTGCATCTCTACTTTTTTATTTGAGTTTTTATTTTCCAATGAGTTTATCGATAAATTCTTTGGCTTTATCTTTACCGCCTAAACCAAACGCGATACCGCCGGCCATTGAAACCATAAAGACTAACCCGGCAAATAAAATTTTGATTAAATCGGAAGCAACTTGCAATTGAATCAAGGCAGCCATTATGGTAAAGACCAATAAAGACCATTTCGCTACCGTGGCTAAAAAATCAGCCGCTGCCAGTTTGGCGGCTAAAGCTGTTTCTTTAACTAAGGTATGAACGAAATTAGCAACGACGATACCAACAATCAAAATGATTATGGCGATAAAGACATTGGGCAGATACAGCACGACCGCGCTTAAAAATTCGGAGATTTGACTTAGTCCCAAAATGTCAGCTGCCGCAATTAAAACGACGGCATACAAAAACCAGGCCACCAATAAACCAAGAGCTTTACTGACTTCTAGTTTGAAGCCAATACCTTCTAAAATCTTTTTTAAGCCCGTGGTTTCTACGGCCCGGTCAATGTATATTTTTTTGACGATTTGACTGACTAAGCGGCCAAAAGTATTGGCCAAAAACAGACCGACGATAAACAGCAAAATGGCTCCCAAAAGATTGGGAATCAAATTGACAAACTTAAGCCAAATTTCAATAAAGGATGTGGAAAAAATTGAGCCTAAATCGTTTAAAACGGTCATATTAAATCTCCTAAATTATTTTTAAACGGCGCCGGTTGCAGTCATAAGTTGACCGATGACGAAAGTAGCTAAGGCGTAAGCAACAAAGATAATTACCAAACCGACAACGCCGGCGCTGATAATTTTTTTGGCTGAGCCAACTTTTTCTTCGCTACCACCGGAAGTCAACCAAACAAATCCGCCGTAAAGGATAATGACGATAGCAATAATGCCTAAGAAGCTAAGTAAAATTCTGATTACCGCCATAATACCTTCGCGGATATCTTTAGTCCCTAAACCAGTGTAGGTGCCATAGTTCAAGCCGGTTTCTAAGGCTAAAACTGGCATTGCGGAAAAAACGAAAATGGACAATAACATTGTTAAAACGAGTAATTTTTTCATATTTTCACCCCCTTCCTTAAATTAAATTTAAGGTAATTAAATTATTAAACTAGCTTTAGACTGCACCAGTGGCTGACATAATTTGAGTGACGACAAAGGTCGCTAAAGCGTAGGAAACAAAGATGATTACCAAACCGACAACGCCGGCGCTGATAATTTTTTTGGCTGAGCCAATTTTTTCTTCGCTACCAGCTGAAGTCAACCAAATAAAGCCGCCATACAAAATAATGACGATAGCAATAATACCCAAGAAGCTCAAAAGTAATCTGATTATTGCCATAATACCTTCCCGGATATCTTTAGTGCCTAAACCGGTCAAAGTACCATAACCCAAACCAACGTCTAAGGCTAAAGCCGGCATAACAGTCAAAGCAAAAATGGCGACTAAAGTTGTAAAAATTGCAATTTTTTTCATTTTTCCACCCCCTTTCAAAGTTTGTTGATTTAATGATTAAATATTGCTAAATCTGTCGTTAGTATAACATAAATCAATCACAACATCAAATCATTTACAAGCGCCTAAAAATGTGCTAGAATGAATATAGCAATTAACGCTATGGCTCCTCTAAATTACCCCCAAAAAACAAAAATAAAAACCATCGGGTTTGGCCGCTCGGCTAGACAGCAATCCTTTTTTAGGCTAAGAATTTTAATCTTAGCTCTTTTAGTTTTTATCCCAAATACGGTTTTTGCCAGAACCTACAATCCTAATAATATTATTACCGATAATGACTTGCGGGACAGTTCGGCTCTGTCTCAAACTGCCATTCAAAAGTTTTTAGAACGCGAAAATAGCGTTTTGGCTCGCTACAGCGCTATTGTACAAAATCAATCCCTGACTGCCGCTCAAATGATTTGGCAAGTTTCCCAAAAACACACTGTTTCGCCAAAATTTATTTTAGCCACCCTGGAAAAAGAACAAGGCTTGATCCATAAAACTCAAGCCACGGAAAAAGCTTTTGACTGGGCCACCGGCTACGGTTGCTACAGTGGTACCTGCAAAGAAAAATACCGAGGGCTTTACAACCAAATTGACGCTGCTGCCGAAACTCAAGATATTTATTGGCAAAAAGCCGGTCAATTTGGTTTTGCCGCTGGCAAAACCAGCACTACTTATGACGGTTTTGTGGTTACCCCGGAAAATCGGGCGACTGCCAATCTTTTTATTTACACGCCTTATGTCGGTTACTCTCCCGAACTTGGCGTCACTGCGCCTTACGGCGGCAACCGCTTATTTTGGACGGTGTGGTATCGATATTTTACCGATCAAAAATTTCTTGACGGTCAAACGATCACTGACGGTCAAAATTATTGGTTGATTCAAAACAATAAAAAAAGGTTATTTTCTTCCAAAAATTTATTTTTAACCGATTACAAAATCAGTGATGCAATTTTTGTCAGCCAAAAAAATCTTAATTCCTATCCTGATGGCGCACCAATAACCGCTTTAAAAAACAGCTTGGTTAAGTCAGCGGTTTCCGGCCAAATCTTTTTGCTGGATGAAAATCAAAAACGACCGCTAATTGACAATGAAGCTTTGGCTTTGTTTTCAGAAGTAAAAATTAGCTTAACCGAGAGTGAAATTCCTTCTGTTTCCAATGAAGAATTGTCTAATTACACTTTAGGCAATACCATTTCTAAAACTTCGCTTTACCCGAAAGGAAAATTATTTCAAGATCCAACCGGTCAAGTCTGGCTGGTTAAAGATGGCATTAAATATCCGGTCGACCAAATCGTTTGGCAAAATAAATTTAGCAGCAAACCGGCCGAACCGGTGGCTGTTGGCGAACTTGATCAATTTCCAGCCGGTGATCCGATTAAATTAAAGGATGGCACGTTTGTTATCAATGACGGTAAATATTATTTAATTACTGCCGGCGAACGAGTGAGAATCATGGATTTGGAAATTTTTAACCGCACCTTTGGTTTGGATAAAAAAGAAAATGCTTTAAAAGTTTCAACCGCACTTTTGGAAATTCACACTGCCGGCGACATGATTGATTATATTGACGATACCGTCAAAGACCAAATTTCAACTCCAGTAAGCGATATCCCTTCGATTCAAAACTATGCAGCTGAATTTCAATCAATTTCTCCCGAAGAATTGGTTTTAATGACTCAAGAAACCAAACAAATCACCGTCAAATTTAAAAATACCGGTACTACAACTTGGCAACCGGGCGATGTTTGGCTGAAAGTTTCCGATCAAGGCAAAGACTCAAGCTCTTTTGGTGCCAATAAAAATATTAATTTCAATGAGACCAGCGTCGCTTTTGGCCAAATTGGCACTTTTACCGTTAGCTTGACCGGCCCGGCAAAAACCAATGATTTAATCAATCAGTTTTTCTCCTTATACAAAAAAAATGATACTACCGGTGAAAAAATTGCCAGCACGGCCAGATTCATTTTTGTCAAAATCGGAGAAACCAGCCAGATTACAAAACATAACCTGCCGGCTGAAATTAAAAACAAAAAAAACTTAGTTTCAATTACGATTAAAATAAAAAATACCGGCAAAGAAACCTGGACTTCCAAAAAGACCGCTTTGTCAGTTTACAATACTGATGGCTCAGTCAGCCCGTTTTACGATAAAAACGATTGGATCAGAAAAGATGTTGCCGCCGTACCAATCAACGCCAGCAAAATCAAACCCGGCCAAACCGCGGAATTTCGATTTATCCTAAATGCCAAAACTGTTAAAAGTGGCACGTACACTTTAAATCTACAGTTAAAACTTTTGGATAAAGACAAGCAGGTTTTGCTTGATGGTAAGCAGCAATGGCAGCAAAAAATTATTGTAAAATAAATAGTCTACTCTAATCCCGTCGCCAAAAGCGGCGGGATTTTTTGATTAAAAAAAGAAGGGCTTCAAAACTCAGTTCCTCCAAAGTTTCAAAACCCTTACGGGTCAACATGCAACGATTAGGCTGTCTCTTCGGCTTCGGGCAGCACAATTTCGGCCGCCCCCGGAATGGGATTATCCAACCCGACGCCGATAGGCACGAAGATCCAACCCATGAGTTGCGCGATCGCAGCCAGCAACGACAGAATGTCGAAAGGCACGGACTGAATGTGATTGCAGTCCACACCAAACAGTATCTGCCACGGGCAGTTCGAACCGGCTACGCCCATTGGCCACTGCGCATCCAGAAGTTTCAGGACCGGATGTTTCTGCCGAATCTCGGGCGTCAACGTCATAAGGTCATAGTGACCGGCCACGAGCATGAAGCTGTTCGTGAGGCCGTTCTTTCCGACCGGAATGAGCCGCGCCCACGTACCGACACGCCGTGCGTCCTGGCCGCCGGGATAATCGATGATCCTGCCAAGATGAACCATCTGACCCTTGGACGCCGCACCACCGTTACGGAAGTAGGCGGGATTCTGCGAATCGGCCTCCACCCCTTCCATTGTTTCGTTGCTGCCGGTCAGATCGCGCAGGTTAAGCGCACCCGAATTCAACAGCACGACAAACCAACGCTTCATGGCTTTGGGCATCCCCGGCATCTTGATGAGCAACTCAACGATGTGGCGCAAATCATGAAACGCCACGGGATCGTTCGGCGTCTGGTACCGGACCGCAACACACAGTTGCATCAGCATCATGGTCACGGCGGCGTAGAAGTCCCGCTCGGTGGCACCGACGCGCGCTTTTCCGTCACCCTCGGGCTGCTGCCGGGAATTGAGCAGGGCCAAAGCCATATCCTCGGCCACGTCGTACACGGTCTGGTCGAACTGGCCTTGGTACCCGACGAAATTCAGATGGTACTTATCCATCAGGTGCCGAATGGCCAGTAGAATCTGCATCTGCCGCCCGAAGATTTCCTCGGGCACGTTGACTTTCAGGCCGCGGTCGACGCAGAAATCCATGGCCATCTTGGCCCGCCACTTCTGGATCGCATCGGCTTCGGCTTTCATCTCGAGGGCGCCAATGTCAATGAAGTTGAGCCCGAGCTGCTGCAGCAGGAACTCGTTGACACCACCCTGGTCCATCAGCATGCTACGCACGCCGATGCCACCATAGATCATGCCATCGATCCGCCGCAGAACTTCTGCGGCTTCTTTCTTATCGGCCTCGTCGACCTTCACTTCTCCCGGCTTTCCGTCACCGTACTCTTTCTGGAAATCAATCTTGACCTCGCCGGTTTCGCGCCGTTGCCGCAGACGCTCCACGTGCACGGGGTTATTCCAATCAAGCACGATATCACGCGTGAACTTGTAGCCGGCGGCGCGGCAGACATGCGCCTGCGCCGAGGCGAGCACAAAGCCCGGGTACTGCGCCAGCAGGTTGCTCAACAGGTGAACGCCAACGGAGCCATTAAGCACCGGCTTGCGGATACGATTCATCATCGCCTTAAAGATGCCGGGCAGGCCCCAGCCGGTTGACATCGACACGAACAAGTCACCGGGCTGGCCTTCTTTCACAATCGGCTCCATGGCCAAGGCGGCATCGTGCACGCTTTGAATCAGTCCCCGCTGCAAGGGAACTGGCTCATAACCGGCTTTGATGAGTAATTCGGATGTTATGTCCATTCCTGCTAGATGATGGGGTTCAACCCAGCCTGCGGGTCCGGAGCGGGTATCGCCATGCCCGCCAAAATATGCTCTTGGTTTTCTCATAGATCCTCTCCAACTAAAATCCTCGGGTCAACTCCCTTCGCATACATACAAAGAGAGGCACTGCAACTTCCGCGTTCTTCGATAGGCATCTCCTTTCGCTTTGACATTCTGTTGTGGTAAAAGAGCTCCTCAAACTACTATATTGAGGATATAATAATTTAGCCAATTTTGCCAAAAAAGTCAAGATAAACCGTAAAAAAAGAGCCTTGAAGTAAAATCAATTACTCCAAGGCTGTGTTTAAAGTACAGGTTTATTCTTGCGTCGCTTCCGGGCCGGGTACCTCAGCCGGTGCCGTACTCTCTTGGGCCGGATCAACGGGCACCGCTTCAACGGCCGGCGCTTCAATTGTTGGCACCAGCCGCTTGCGCAGCTCGTTTTCGGCAGCAACTCGGCCTTGCCATTCTTTGGTGGCTTTTTCCAAGTCGGCAGCCAAAACCGGATTGAAACTGAACAATTCGGCCAGCGCGCCGACCCGAATAAACTCCTGCTCGCTGTTAAGACGCAACGGGCCGCCATTGCCCCGAGTCAGAAACAAGGCGAACTCATACTGCAGAACAAGAACTTCCTCGTCCGTTGCCAGCTCTGAGATCCGGCCGATGTCGGCCGGGCTGATCAGCTGCTCACCTTCCTGTGGACAAGCCATCAGGAAAAAGAACTGGCTGACAAAGAAGTTTTCCGAATACGGAAGCTCCTTAAGATTCAGAAGCTCGTGGACCAACTGAGCATATTTGAAACTGATGCTCAACTCGGTTTCCGGCAGAAAGCCACCTCGCTGCTGTTTGATGTAGCCGCACATGGCGTCGTGAGCTGCCTGTTTCCAGTGCTCGGCGATTTCGGGATGCACCAATATGGCTTCCAGTGGATTCAGGTCGGCATAGTCAACACTCCACCCACCGTTTCTCCGGCCAAAAGCCTCGATGGCTTTGAAAATCTTCCCACCAAGAGCCTGGTCTTTTCCGCAGAGTGCCAACAGCTCAATGAGCAAGTCGTTGTAGCATTCTTTAACGCGGCCGGAAAGTGGCCGCCAATGCATCGCTTTGGCAAAGCCGCAGACCATTTTGGCCATGTCCGGCAAAAGCCAGGGCGAGTGCTGCTTGACTAGCGCTAGTACTTCTTCGACGCGGTCAAGCGCGCCGATGCGACCCGGCCAATAGCAGGGCTTTAACAGCCAACCCCACGAGCAGGGATTGTACCACTGCACGCCGGGCGCCAAAAGCAACCAGATCGCCCGCTGCTTGAAACCGTTTCCGACTTCGGGGCTGGCCAACAAATCAAGCAAATCACCTAGCATCCGACCCCGACCTTCGTTTTTGACCCAGGCTCGCCAGGCTTTTGCCTGATCATCGGGAAACAACCGGGCCAAAACAAAAACCCACACCGCAACAAGATTCTTCCACATCGTGACTTCCTCCGCTGGTTTGGTGCTTTATGTGCACCTTTTTTCTGCCTTTTACTACACTACCAACGCCTGACCAATCAACTGGATTGCCAAGCATTTAGACGCTTTTATTAAAAAATCAAAGAACTGCTTGTTCGATGACTTAGTATAACAAAATAAATCCAATTTGTCAATACAAAAAACACCATTACCAAAATCGCGTTTCTAATCTCTTATCTCTTATTTCTGATTTCTTATTTTCTTACTTTATACATCGGTCCGTGCCCGGGCACAATATAATCGGCTAAAGCTAAAACTTTTTGCCGACTTTCAGTTAATTTCTCCGAATCAGTCGCATACGGATCAACTGCTGGCAAATTTTGTTGCCAAAAAACATCACCAACAACGGCAACAATCCCCGCTTCGGTTTTGACCAATAAACTCAAAGCATCATAATTATGACCCGGCGTTTGAATAATTTTAAGATCATCAGTTAATTGCTCCAGCCGATCTTGGCATTCCCCTTTATCCCAAATTCCAAAATACTCAATTGTTTTAGCATCCGCAAACATACCGATATTACGATAATGATCCAAATGCGAATGAGTGATAAAAACATAATTGATATCACTAATTTTCAAATCTTCTTTGACCAAAGCATCAATTAATATTTGTTGATTCTCTAAAACTCCCGGATCAATCACCATGACCAAATTGCCATCTCTAACTAAAGTAATAGTCGGACAAGTTTGCCCGTCGCCATTTTCAGCGCTGGTGAACCCCTCGATTAAAATTTTTACTTGAGCCATATGATTAAATTGCTACTTTATTAACCCGATATTTTTTAACGATAAAATAGTATTTTACCAATTCAACACCGGCTAACTGAACTAAATTTAAAACAATAATAATCAACCAATCATTTAAACCTAAGCTTACGGTTTCAAATATTTTTTGTAAAAATGGTTGGTAAACTGCCAATAGCTGAAGGGCAAGACCAATTAAAACCGCGCCAATCAGATAAGGGTTAGAGAAATGATTTGATTTAAAAATTGAATGTCTCAGATTACGACAGGAAAATACATAAAGCAAAGATTCAGTACCCAACATGGAAAAAATTAAAGTTCGAATATGGGTTAAATCAAAAATATTGGTTCGCAAAAGATAATAAAACAAACCCAATAAAATCAAATTAGTCATGGCGCCAATCCCAAAAATTAAAATTTTCATTTCCGAATCCAAAAGTTTATCTTTTTTTCGTCTGGGTTTGTAAGTCATAACATTTTCATCCCCTTTTTCCAAAGTTAAAGCCAGGCTTGGAAAGCCGTCATCAATCATATTAACCCAAATGATTTGGGCGGGTAAAATCGGCAAAGGCAAACCTAAAATCAAAGCCCCGGAAATTAAAATAATTTCCGAAAATGAATCGGACAATAAATATAAAATATTTTTTTTAATATTATCAAAAATTATCCGCCCGCGCTCAATCGCAGCCACAATCGTTTTAAAATTATTATCCAATAAAACCAAATCCGAAGTTTCTTTGGCCACATCCGTACCCGAGCCCAAAGCAATCCCAATGTCAGCTGATTTAATGGCAGCCGCATCATTTACTCCGTCACCAGTCATGGCCACCACTTCGCCTTTTTTTTGCCAAGCGTCAACAATTCTTAATTTATGATGCGGTTCAACCCGGGCATAAATATCAATATTTTCAACGATTTTTTCAAACTGTTCATCGCTCATTTGCTCCAACTCATGCCCTTCTAAAATATTTTTCTCGGAAATATCAAAGCCAAGCTCTCGATAAATGGCTTTAGCCGTCAATTTGTGATCGCCGGTAACCATGATGGTTCTGATGCCGGCTTGCTGGGCAAGCTTAATTGTATCTTTGGTTTTGGGCCGCAAGGGATCTTGCAAAGCGACAAAGCCGACAAAAATCAAATCATTGAGCTCTCCTTTGATTTCTGATTTTTTATTGCTGGGAATTTTTTTATAAGCAAAGGCCAAAACTCTTAATCCCTGATTGGTTAATTTTTCGTATTTGGTTTTTAATAATTTTAATTTTTCTTTATCAAAATTTTCTTTTCTATTGTTCATTCGAACCTGAGACAACATGGCAAATATTTTTTCCGGTGCGCCTTTGACATAAACCACATCCGACTGATCGTTTAAACGATTCAAAGTTGCCATGTATTTATTTTCAGAATCAAACGGAATTTCCGAAAGCCGCGGCTGTTGCTGATGAATTTCCTGATACGGAATGCTGTTTTGCAAAGCCGCTAAAAGCAAAGCCGTTTCGGTCGGATCACCGATAATTTTTTGCTCTTCCAGTTCCGCTGTCGGATTTTCCAAAACCGCGTCGCTGCATAAAAGTGACATTTTCAAAATCAAATCTTTATCAAATAAAGAATCGGAATGAACGTACGGACTTAAGCGCCGTGAGTCAGTTTCATCTTCTGCCGTGATTATTTTTGCCACTTGCATTTTGCCTTCGGTCAAAGTTCCGGTTTTGTCCGTACAAATGATTGAAACACTGCCTAAAGTTTCAGCGGCCACCAAATGGCGCACCAGGGCGTTTCTTTTTAAAATCGCTTGCATGCCAATGGCTAAAATCACTGTTACTGAAATTGAAAGTCCTTCGGGAATTGCCGCTACGGCAATGGCGGCTGCCGTATTTAACATCCCTTCTCTGGCCGCTTGACCAAAACCAAAAATTGGCCGACCCTGCAATTTACCGATTAAAATTAAAATGCCACAAATAGCCAAAACAATATAAATCAAATACTGACTGAAATTTTCCAGTTGTGACTGAAGCGGCGTTTTTTCTTTTTTGGTTTCTTGAACCAATTTGGTGATTTGGCCAAGCTGGGTATTGATGCCGGTTTCGCAAACTACCGCTGTGGCTTTGCCCCGAGCCACAATCGTGCCAGAAAATACCATATTTTTTCGGTCAGCCAAAACCGCCCCCTTATCCAAAACCGCTAGATTTTTTTCCACTGGCACTGATTCGCCAGTTAGAGTCGCCTCGTTTACTAAAAAATTATCAATATTCAAAAGTCGGCAGTCTGCGGGAATTTTATCACCGGCTTTTAAAGCGACAATATCGCCAGGCACCAAATCAAAAACATTAACCTCAACCAATTGACGGTCGCGCCAAATTCTGGCTTTAAAATCAATTAACTTTTTTAAAAAATAAATTGCTTTATAGGCACGATTCTCTTGGTAAAAACCTAAAATAATATTAATAAAAACCGTAATTAAAATTACGGCCAAATCAATAAAATCTTGCAAAATCAAAGAAATACCGGCAGCGCCCAATAAAACATAAACTAACGGGCTTTTGAATTGGTTTAGAAAAATCGCCAAACCGGTTTCTTTTTTTTCTTCCGGCAATCGATTGGGGCCAAATTTTTTGGTTCTTTTTTGCGCCTCAATTTGAGTTAAACCGCTTTTGTCGGTTTTAAGTAAACTTAAAACTTTTGTTTCACTCAAAGCATGCCAAAGCGTTTTTGCCATACTAAAAAATTAGTTTAAACTTATTTAATTATACCAAAAAAATGCCGGCCAAGCCACTGAGGTTTAAATAAAAAAAAGGAAATCTGCTATCAGATTTCCTGCCAAAGAACTACCGGCTGATACGCGCCGAACCGCCGGCGGCCAGCTCTTTGACATCGTCCAACGTCACCATCGTGGTGTCGCCGGGCGTTGTCGTAAGCAGCGCCCCATGAGCCCAGCCCAAATTGACTGCAACTTGCGGATCATCTTGAGTCATCAGGCCATAGAACAATCCGGACGCAAAGCCATCACCGCCGCCGACCCGATCGTACACATCCAATTCGATAGTCGGCGCTTGGTAGACTTTGCCGCCAATCCAGGCCACGGCGGACCAACCGTGACGGTTGGCTGAGCGGACCTGACGCAGCGTGGTGGCCAGTACCTTGAGGTTGGGAAATATCTCCCGAGCCTGATCGATCATGGCCACGAAAACCGCGGGGTCAAGGTCGGATTCCTTATTCACGTCCGGACCTTTCAGCCCAAGACCTTTCTGCAAATCTTCTTCGTTACCGACTAGCACGTCGGCCAGTTTGATGATTTCACGATTGATGTAGGCAGCACTATCTGGTCCGGTCCACATATTCCACAACTTGGCCCGGTGATTCAGGTCATAGCTGACCACGGCACCGGCGGCTTTGGCCGTTTCCATCGCCTTGAAAATTACCTGTGACGTGGTTTTTGACAGAGAGGCAAATATGCCGCCACTGTGAAACCAGCGCACTCCCTGTGAGAAGATGCTCGTCCAGTCAAAATCGTCCGGCTTAAGCATAGCTGCGGCTTCTTCGGCCCGGTTGTAAAACACCTTGGGGGGACGCACACCGTGGCCGCGATCGCTGTAAACCGTGGCCATGTTCGGCCCGGTTACACCATTGTGCTCAAAACGGCGGTAAAACGGCGTGACACCCATCGCCTGCACTTGCCGCTCAATCAACCGACCAAGCGGGTAGTTCACCATCGCCGAAGCAATGGCCGTGTTTTGGCCAAAACACGCCGCCAGATTGGCAGCGACATTGAATTCGCCGCCGCTGACGTGAACCTCAACGCTATGGGCATACTGCCAAGGATACACGCCCGGGTCCAGCCGGTTCACCAATGCACCCAGTGACAGTAAGTCAATACCGCTCGATCTTGTAGCTTCTAGTTTTTCTTTCATTGCTGTATTTTCCCTCCGGTTGTCTAAGTTGTGAAAACCACCCAACGTGGTTGATTATCTTAATATAAACCAATAAAAATGTCAATTTAGCCCCAATGCTCTCTGTTGACATTTTTGAATTATTAGGCTAACATTTAGTCGATTTACGGAACTGTTGAATTCAGAGGGTGCCACAAAAGAGAAGGAGATTCTCACGTGAAAAAGAATGGTGATCTTGAAGGCAAGGTGATTATCGTCACCGGCGGGACCGGAGTTATCGGTCTTGCCATCGTCAAGGAACTTTTGGCTTTGGGTGTCAAAGTGGTCGCCGGCTCGGCCAGCGCCGGCAAAGCCGCCGCAGTCGGGCTGAAACTGGATGATTTCTGTCCGCAAACCGAACGCCTGTTTTGCCGGCTTGATGTCACCGACGAAGCCAACATCGGCGAAGTGATTGCCAAAACCGTTGACCGGTTTGGCCAAATTGACGGACTCGTCAACTGCGCCGGTGGCAACCGCGGCCTCAAACCGTTTTTCGAAACGGACA
>Ga0172379_10002687_pt1 | contig 30725 bp, 25 predicted proteins | sample GrowelOW334metaG_FD_119756 | JGI IMG/M metagenome (GOLD analysis project Ga0172379, IMG submission 119756) | Groundwater microbial communities from an aquifer near a municipal landfill in Southern Ontario, Canada - Groundwater well OW334 metaG | ecosystem: Environmental > Aquatic > Deep...
CATCTAATAATATGCCGGCGGTTTCCATCGCGGCTAGTACTGGAATTAGATCAACCTCTAAACGGAGAATATCTTCTAATTTACTTTGTGCTACTCGCGGCAACAATGTTTCGTATAATTTCCAGGTGTAGTCGGCATCTTCGGCTGCATAAAAAGTCAGTTTCTCGATGGGTGTGTTGGTGATGGGGTTTTCTAAACTACTATAGGGCATCATTTCATAACCAAATTCAGCAAAGGCTAAAGCATCTAAACCGTGTCCCCGACTGCCCGGATTTAAGATATATGAAGCCAACATGGTATCGCACACTATTGGTTGGACGGTAATATTATGAGTATCCTGTAAAACTTTGTAATCAAATTTAATATTGTGGCCAATTTTACCGATCGATTTATTTTGTAATATGTCTCGAAATTCTTCTACTAATTTTCCTAAAATAAAATAGGCTTCACCAGGAGCTAAAGCCATACTAAAACCAACTAGCTCACACAGTAACGGATCCAAACTGGTAGTTTCGGTATCCAGCGCAAACACTGAAACCTGATTTAGTTTCTGGATTAAATTTTTCGCTTTATCAGTTGTATCTATTAAATTATACGTACTAGGTTGTGGTTGTGGCTGATCCTGGCTCTCAACAACATTGTCTGGTAAATTTCTCAGCAATGATTTAAATTCATATTTTTGAATAAGTGCAATGACTTGATTACGATCGTACGGTTTGATAATAATATCAGCCAGAGTTACCGTAATGGGAACAAATAAATCGATCGTAGCTAGTTGTTTGGATAATATAGCCGAAGCTTTTCCGGTCGTTAATTTTTCGCGCAATGATCCAGTCTGATTATTAGTATGTTGTAAAACATTTTCTACGGTCTGGTATTGTAATAATAATTTAGTCGCTGTTACTTCGCCTATCCCCTTGATGCCAGGAATGTTATCGGCGGTATCACCGCGCAGGGCTTTGTAATCAATTACTTGCTCGGGGGTAAGACCATTTAATTTATGTTTCACTTCCGCTCGATCGTACACTACGGTATCACTCACGCCTTTACGCATGGCATAAACAAAAGTATGATCATTCACTAACTGTAGTGCATCCATATCCCCAGTTACAATATAGGTATCAACCGTGTCTGACATCTGGTGAGCAATGGTGCCAATTATATCATCGGCTTCAAACCCAGATTGCGAGTAAGTGGTAAAATGAAATGCTTCCACCACTTCTTTTACTAATGGTATCTGATTGTACAGTTCTGGAGGTTGAGTTTTACGCGTGGCTTTATAGGCTGCATATTGTTTATGTCTAAAGGTTGGACCAGGCGCATCAAACACCACTGCTACATGGGTTGGTTTTAAATCGCGTAACACTTTAAACAGAATGTTAAAAAAACCATAGACAGCATTAACCACCATACCATCTTTGGTAGTGAGGGGTGGTAAAGCATGAAATGCCCGATGAATAATAGCGTGGGCATCAATAATAACCAATTTATCTTTCATGCTAGCAGTATAGCATGAAGCGTCTGAACCTGTTATAATTTTATTGTTATGTTTCAACAAAAAAAGAGCACCCAATTACAAAATACCGCCCGGTTTGGCAAAATTGATGCTCCGGCTGCTTCAGAAGATACTCTGGAACAATTTCATAATTTGTATAACTCTTCCACTGAAGGAGCCGAACAGATACATGCTCTAGTATTAGGTGCCACTCCAGAATTACGCGACATTGTTTTATCTTATGGCCATAAACTCACCACTGTAGAACGCGATGAGAAAGCTCTTAAAGACAAAACCGCCCAAATGCATTATGCTCATCATCCGAATGAAGAAATAATTATCTCCGATTGGTTATCGGTACACTTTGATCCGGCCACCTTCGATGTGATTCTGGGTGATGGTGTACTGACCGCTCTACCACAAACTGATCAACAGTTACTTCTAGATCATTTACATCACTGGTTAAAACCAACCGGCAGTTTAATTATTCGGGAAGGGGCAGTTTTACACCAACGACCGCGTTACGCTCCGAGTGTGCATATTCACGAGTATCGCACCGGTGAATACAACTTGTTCGATTTATTTTTTGGCTTACGGTTATACAATCAAAATTTTAAAGCCATTGATACAGCCACAAGAAAAACTTACTTAAGTAGTTTTAATGATAAAATTAAAGAGTATTTTGATTCGGGCTTACTGTCTGAGGAAGAATACCACCGGTTGCTGCAGATTGGAGCGGAATTGGAACACACTTTATTGCGGAAGGAAGATTTGGAGGGTTTGTTGAAACAGTTGTTTTATCCAAAGTATGTTGGTCATGACATTGGCTCTGGTCATCTGAGCCCATGGTATTTCTTTTTGAGTCAACCCACGGGAAATGTTGTTTTACCCAAACACTTACCCGCGCCACGTACCAGTTACGTAACCGACTTTTTAGCCAAGGCCAACGCCACAGCTGAATAATACTGATCAAACCTAGGGCAGCCCCACCTAGCCACCACAACCAAGTGGTAGATTGGGTTTGAACCGGTGCCGGTGGTGAAATCACAGTATCTGTGGCCGCTTGGGCGGTTGGCACAATGGGCATATTTAAAGCTGTCACCGCTCCGACACTACTATTTACTATCACATCCGCACTCGACCGTGGCCAAAGTTGCGTGGCCGTGTCTGTGACTACTACCACGCCAAGTACAGTATAGTTTTGTCCCACAGTAAAACCACTCGTACTAATACCAGTATTTCTTTTTACATACACCGTACCGGTATCTAAAGTTATCGTACTGCCGGATTTAGCCGTAACGGTGCCCGTTAAACTTACCAGAGTGCCAGCTAAAGTATTATCTAAAGTAGTCACCAGTTTCGGTGTGATACTATCAAGATGACTCGTCACGGTAATATCAACACTAGTATTAGTATTGATTTTAGCTTCACCAGCACTGCTAGAAGTGGTTCCGGTAATACTAACTACATCACCAATAGTTAAAGTAGGAAAACTTTTACTGCTGGAATAGATTTGGATACCGGCCGTATCATCCTGCACATAAAAGTAATTACTACTATAAGTTTCCGGTAAAACCTCTACTGTGCCAGAAAATGTGACAGACTCACCAGACGCTAATTGTTTAATATCACTGATCGTTTGTGCTGGTGGAGGAGTATCCGTGGTTGTGTCTGTGTTTGTATCATCGGTAGTTGGTTCAGCCGGAAAACTATTGGCTGTGCCAGGGGTGGGTGTCGTGCTCCATTGCCAGGCCGTACCATCTAAAGCATAACTTGAACCACTAGTGGCAGTACTGTAAGTGACACTGGCTATGTCCGTATCGGCTGGGTCTTTTAAGGTAATCGTTTCGCCGGAATTGTTTAAGGAAATTTTACTGTCTGTAATTGGAATTACTTTATACTCACCTGAGTGAATGACACTATCTTCCGGAAAAGTATAATCATTACTGCTGTCAGTTAATGTCCAACCGTATAAATCTATACTATCACCGGTATTCCATAATTCAATCCATTCATCGGTGGTATCCGACCCGTCTGGGTCAGGCAACAATTCGGATAATATGACATCTTCAGAATAGTCATAATTTGGCTCAACTGGAGAAGTTTGATCAGTGGTTGTATCTGAAGAATTATCAGTGGTGTTGGTAGTAACACTGGGAAATAGATTGATGGTAAAAGGGGTGGGTTGTGTTGTCCAAGCCCAGTCACCAGAAGCTTGCAAAGCATAGCTAGTATCATCACTAGCTGTATCACTATAAGTAATAGTCTCAATCGACTTACCGTCCGGTTTCAGCAACGTCAAACTGTCGCCAGAATTATTTAAAGAAATGTGAGTATCAGATCGATACCAAGTAAAATAACGTTTGGCACCAATCGTACCACTTAATGTATAGCTGGTACCGGCCGCATCGTTGATTTTCCAACCAGTGACATCAACTGGCTCCGCACCACTATTGTACAACTCAATAAACTCATCGGCTGATTCTGTGGTCGATGGGTTTGGTAACACCTCTGAAATGTGAATAAATTTACTATACGGCCCCACTGGAACCGTTTCACAGACAGCCTGTGTACTAACTGGTATGAACATGGCACAGACGAATCCAACTAATAAGTAGGATAACACCTGTTTAGATGTGTGTTTAAACATAAAACGCGACCCCAAACTTAGGCCGCGCTCTTTGTAATTACACCTTAAAGCATTTTTTTATTCTTGTCAATAGCGAATTACGGATTCATCACTACACCACCCGTGGAATACTCCACATTCAAATCGTAATAATCCGCCGGTGTACTGCCAATGGGTGTATAGGTTAAACCGGTCAAATCTACTGTGAGATTCAATTCAGTAATATTATCCGGGTATGAACCATGCGCGGTATAATAATCTTTTAAAGATTTCACCACTTGATTAGACCGATCGCGCAAACCGGCATCTACTTCTGATAGAGGGACATCATTGGTTTCGATTGGTGTTACTACGGTATTAGTATTTTCATTGCTGGCTATAACTGGTGCCTGGTATAATTCTTCTTCAGTGAAACCGTGCTCTAATAAAATCACCTTCCCTGCTTCATTTGTTTGAATAGATACTTGTGCACCAGTGGAACAACCGCAGGCCGCGCAAGAGATGAATCCAGTAGTAGGAGGATTTACTTCTACGGCCATGACCGTCACCTGTAGACTGGTTTGATAATACTCGGTAATAGCTGTTTCAGTTAAAGTATCCCCCCATGGCGTTTTATTACATTGCGTGGGGTAGTAGTTTAACCAATAAGTTGTGGTATTGGTATTATTAGTAGAGTTAGTTGTACCGCTCGGTGAGATGGTAGTACAACCAGTCACCAAGAGTAGAGCCAAACAAACTGGGAGAAAATATTTCATAATAATAAGTATAGCACATTGACAAGCCGGTTTGAATTGGTTAGCGTAGTGAGGCTTGGCCGACGTGGCGGAATTGGTATACGCGCATGGCTTAGGACCATGTTCCTTTACCGGATTGAGGGTTCGAGTCCCTCCGTCGGCACATACAGTCACTTAATCGAAGTTAACCCCGCGGAAGAAAAAATCAATCATCGACAAATTGTCGACAGTTGGAAGCGTAAAGAAGATGAAATTCAGTTGTTTACAAATTGTAAATAACTGAACTTAAGGGTGGGTTCAAATTGAACACCCCCTTTTGATTAATACCGTCGGAGGAAAGTACGAGTTAAGGATGAAGACAAGGTTCAGTTGTCGACAATTTGTCGACAACTGAAAATAGAGTCTGCTGATGGTAAAAGTATGAAACGGATTGTTCCAATTCCAATACTGAAGGAATTTTTTGTATAATACGACATCAGCTCAAAAATAATTACTAATTATCAATGAGAGCCTTCCAATCTGCTACAAATTTTTCTATACCTTGATCGGTCAAAACATGTTGATAATTATACTCAGTCCATGGATGGTTCAAATCAATTCCAGCATAGGGAATGTTTTTTAATGATCCAGCATTATAAATATATTCTTTCCCTGGCACGGGTTTACCCATTTTTTCCCATGCAACCAATATTTTTAATGGGGCAGTGATAATATCTGCACCTAAAGCTAGTGAATAAAGAAAATGGTTAATAGTTCTCACACTGGCTGATAATACTTGCACGTGTTTATCACCAGTTTTAAAATTCTTAAGAATATTTTTAATTAGTGTCATACCATTTTCACCACGATCATCCAGTCGTCCGACAAAAGGAGAAATAAATACATTCCCCGCTTTAGCTCCACGTGTAGCCGCGTACACCGCGGCCGCTTGTTCTTCGGTAAAACACAGCGTCATATTAACTCTCATGTTAGCTTTAACTGACATCTCAGCCGCTGCTAAACCGGCTTGGATAATCGGATATTTGACATGTGCATTTGGAATCCAGCCAAACATCTCTTGTCCTTGAACAAACATTTTTTCAGCTGATGTTATTTTATCCGCGTATACTTCGATTGAAACTGAACCTTCAGGTATAAGGTGTGAAATTTCTCTAATTATTGATTGGTAACGAGTATATACTTCTTGTTCAGTCAATTTTTTACCACTGGCCAAATATTTTTGTATCTCCGGATTTTTCGCCACCAATGATGGATTGGTCGTCTGTCCATCAAGAAACCCAAGTAAGCGCAGTGCTTCACTAGTCTCTTGTGGATCACCACTGTCTAAAAATATTTTAGTTGTTAGATTATGTGGTTTCACATTAATAAATAAATTTGATATAAAATATTATTTAAGAAAACTAAGAGCGTCATTTACATTTTTTATGACATCATCTCTTTGTTGTATCAATCTCTCTCTTTGATTACCTCTGTAATCATCTAATGACATATACATAGCTTGTGCAGCATCTTGCCAAGTTATATATTCTTGAACTCCACTTGATACGGAAAGTGGAGTTCTTAAACTTTCCTGGTGTTTCTGATTGTTTTTATTAACCCACCTAATCGCTGCTGTGGACACTTCAATATCGCCATTTGGCAATTTTCTCATGGCCGGATTTCCACTGAGAAATTTTTTTATATCAAGGAAGGCTTGCCTCTCTTCAGTCATTGGTACATTTTCTTTCTGTGAAACGCCTGCTTGACTATCGTCAAGTGAAAAAACTGGCTTATCCGGTTCTGGTTCTAATGTTGTTGTTTCCACTGACCCTAAAGTAGGTTCTGGTAGATCTAACGGTGGAAGCTCTATTACACGATTACTAACTACATCTTCATCTAACGCCAAAACCGCTGGTTTATTAGCTTCGTTAGTTTCAATCATTTTTGCAGAACCTGGTTGTCTTTCTGGATTATTCATATGGACATGAAATTAATAAATGTGACAATTACCAACATTTTAACACAAATTTTGGGTATTTGTCAATATTATGAAAATCTGTAGAGACGTGCCGGCGGCACGTCTCTACAGATTTTCGCGTTGTTTCTAATTAATTTGTAATTGAAATCACACCATCTTTACAATACTCCTGAATATTTTTACACACCCGATCAATTAAATCTTGTTTCTCTAAACCCCTGGCTAATTCGGGTTTTAATTTTCGACTAACTAATGGAACCAGAACTAGTTTGAGTGTGTCATCGGTAATACTTCCTGTTACCAGTAAACCTTGCTGCGTTTCTTTGGAAAAAGTTTGATCAAATACGAAATTACCTAGTGAATAAATAACGAGTTTATTATCGATCACTTGGGCATCTTGCACAACATGTGGATGCATACCAATAATTAAATCGGTGCCAGCTTCAAACCAAGTGGTAGCTAACTGTTCCTGTTTGGCTGAATGGGTGGTTTGGTACTCATTGCCCCAATGCGGTATCACTATAACAAAATTTCCAGATTGGTTTTCTTGTTGAATCAAATCAGTTAAACCAGTCAGATCACCATCAAACCCATTCACGGCGATTAAACTAATAGTGATGTCACCCTGCATATATCTTTTTATATACGTATCACTAACACCAGATGGATCCCCCACCCAATCAATTCCGGCATTATCGAGCAACTCGCGCGTGGTCTGCAATCCAGCTTGACCATGATTAGCAGTGTGGTTATTGGCTAAACCAACGGTGGTTAATCGTAAATATTTTAACGCCTCAAGGGCTTGGTTGGAAAATAAAAATGTTAAATCAGCTGGTTGTCGCTCTTGTGTTATAGTTTGATTACTTACTGGGCCTTCTAAATTCGCCCAGGCAATATCAGTTCCCCAAAACACGCGCTCACCAAAATTGGTAAACAAATCTTTAAAATTATTATTCTGAAATTGATAACCAATCTCACGTCCTAACATCATGTCACCGGCCAGGGTGAAGGTAATAATATTAGGTGTTTCTGATATTTTTCCCGCTTGATAATACCCCATGATATGTGAGGTGGTTTCACCATCATTGTCTCCCACTAAACTTCCAGAATTAGTATGATCGGTTAACACAAACTGTTTTACTTTTTGTTGTTTGACCCAGGCTAATAATAAAGCCAAACTGGCTGGAGAATCCACTTCGGTTTTCCAAATATCTGTGTCATCTAATTGTTGTAGATCACGCAAAGTTCTGGTGTCGTGCATATCAGCCACCGCCGCCGGATTATAATGTGACATATCAACGGAGGCAATCAAGCCACAATCATTACATGATTCTACTAATTGTTGTGTTAGAGTTGTTATTTGTTCAGTCGTGACCGTATCTTTCAGTACTAATGGTATTAACTTGGCTTCCGGGAAAGACGTGTGCAAATCAGACAGAATATTTTTAATACCATGTTCGTTATTAAACGTACTGTCCTCTAAAGATACTGCCTGACTGTTTACTAAATTATTTATCACTGTAGTGTCTGGCTGAATTGAATCAGTATCACCAGTTAAGCGCCAGATTCGATCAGTGGTTTGAATACTACCAAAACCAGCCCCAAAATGATTGGGTGATACTAAAATAATAGTATCTGGTTGAGATCGTTCGGCTAAAGTTTTAAGTAGGTTTTGTCTTTGTGTTTTTACGACATCATGATGCGGCAACACAGCCACTAACGGTACAACTGGTTTAACGTCAACATTAACAACCGGTTCAGATTGTGGTGCTACCGTCGCACAACCTGATAACAGGCTGGTACAAAAAATTATTGACCAAGTAAGAGGCCGCCCCATTCTACTAGAGTAAAGCCATTACGTGGGACTGTTGTTAGAATCTGTGGTTGCAAAGTAGTGGTTGGAGTAGTTTGTCCGGCAAAATCTAGAAACACGCGGATAGTTGTATCTGGGCGCGGTGATACTTGCAATGGTGCTAAACGATTCATCTGTGCAGTACTAAACCAACTGAGCCGAACATATGGAGTATTCGGTAAGCGCGACATCCAAAAATCCATAAAGTCTTTAATCTCTTGAGCATTTAAACCTTGTTTGATTAAATCACTTTTTATAGCCACACCTATTTGGTTATGTGGCACAACTCGACCAAAGGTTATTTGCGGATACTCACCAATCCCTTTACCTTCCCAAAATAAATTTGAATAGATTGATCCATCAGCTAAAGTTAACTGCCCATCGGGTTCAGCAGTAACCTGCCAACCGGCATTATAAACCGGTTCACTCTTGGTTACATTAGCGCCAACTTGAACAGTAACGTCGGTAATTTTGGTTGGATAAAGATACACTACCGGTTTACCACACTCAGCATTCGGGCCATACTCAGTATCCATAAACAAAATATAATCACCCATGGCATCTGACCACACTAACAAAGGTGTTGCTGCCACAAAATCATCATAAGATAATAATCTTACAGTACTACCTTCATAATCTCGACCGATTTTGTATGATTCGTAAGCATTACGTAATAAAGAACTTTCACTATCTAAGACTGTATATAAGTTTTCATCATTGTTAGTAACACCAACTACATCCAAAGCTTCCGGAGTTAAATCTACAACATATTGATTTCCTCCTAATACTCCACAACCATTAGCGATCACTCCATTAAGATAAGTCCGTTCGGCAAAATCAGTATTGTCTTTATTCCATTTTGCCGTAATTGAGTTGTCATCATTCAAAAAATCCACCGTGTCGGTATATGACACAATAGAATGATCAGCTAAAACTAATAAGTATTTCTTACCAACTATTTGGCCGTTATCATAGGTTGTGGCAAGATCAACTGGTAAACGATAAACTGTACCAAGATTGGTTTGACCAAATTCAACCAACGCTGCTGCATCATCGGCACTGAGTTCGGTATCAAGCGTATAAGCTCGAGCGTCATAACTATACTGCGAGAGTGCTAAACCATTGACGGTAAAATTATCCGGTGCATCAATTTCTGGATAATATGTTTCTGTATCAATGGTTACACTGGTAGCTAAATAATCAGCTGGCGCATCAACTATGTAACTCTGCGAATGCTGACTTAACAACACATAACTAGCATCACTATTTTTGCGGAAAAGATTCGCGGCATAACCCATCTCTTCACGATACATATAAATAATTGATCCACCATCTGTTAATGTGGCGACTTTAAAATAATGATCATAACCATCACTATTTTTTAGTAAATTCAAATCCTTTAAGACTTCTGGTTGATCCAACCAAGTTACCCCACTAGTGGCCGCCATGCGCACAACCTCATTTGTAGTGACATTTTTATTTGTATTTACGTTTGTGTTAGTTGTTGTATTAGTATTAAGATTTTTGTTGCTATTAACATTAGTTAGTGTTGGATTGGTATTAACGTTGGCGTTCGAAATTGGCGAAACATCATCTGGCTGCACATATTGGCCGGCCATGAAAGCAATTAAAACAAGCACTACTAGGCCAAGCCCAACAGTGATAAAAAGTAATGGTTTTGGAATATTATTCATGGCGACAGTTTACCACACAACCTGACCTTATTCAATACTAATTTTTAACTTATTCAAAACAGTTTGTAATCTTTGTGTCCAAGCGGCATCAGCCAAGGCTTTAGTCGCAAAGGTTAGATTAAGTTCACCGCGACAATCGGCTCCAATATAATCCAGCAATTGTGTTGTACAGTTGGGCAGAGTTTTAGTTTCAGACATCACCCAATTAGCTACAGTTTCACCAAACCGATTTTGCCTAGTAGAGCCTAAAATGATAGAGAGTTTTTTCATGTGAGCATGATAGTAATTTTTTCCCGGGTTTGCTAGAATCCAGCCACAACAGGCCGCGGTGGCGGAATTGGTAGACGCACTAGATTCAGGTTCTAGCGGTAGCAATACCATGAGGGTTCGATTCCCTCTCGCGGCACAACTATTAAATTTTCGGTTTTGGAATATACTGCCTCCTAAAAAAACAAATCAAAAAAAGCGCGATATTGGCCAATGAAATAACTACCAAATATGTTACCGTCAGTAAGTTATACTCTTCTAAAGCCGCTACTATTAAGATGTTGGCTACTAAAAACAAAACCCAAGCAACCAAAGTTTCACTCCACGGTTCCTGATACGATTTTCTAAAACTTGGAATAGATCCAATGACATCAATCGCCGAAACCATTATGACAGAAATCAACGGCTGATCTAATTGCCACTAAACTAAAATCGCACATAAAGAAATAACCAACATCATTACGTCACTTTTAGTGATGTTTTTTGTGCCGTATTTCAATGAGAATAAAAAAACAGCAATAATAAAAAATGTTCCAATGGTTAAACTAAGTGCTCCCCAACCTCCTCCACCATACCAAATCCCCAAAGTCGCCGTTCCTTGGGTGATGGCCCATATTAGCCAGGTGTACACATGGGGTTTTGTTTTTAAAGAAAAAACATCTCTCAAATATACAAAGTATGCTACTATACTTACCGCTGTAGCCATTAGGGTTAAAATTATTTTTACAGACATATTGTTAGTCAGTTATACCATAATATAATAAATTTATGCTAATAATAATTTTAGTTGGATTCTTTATTGGAGCATTAATCGGCATGACCAGCATGGGCGGAGGCGCCATGATGACACCGATTCTAATAATTTTTTTACATATTGAACCGGCAATTGCAATTGGGTCTGACATTATCTATGGAGCGATTACTAAATCGGTTGGTACTTGGCAGCATTTGCGCCAAAAAACGGTGGATTTAAAATTAGTCAAACATTTAGCTTATGGATCTGTGCCTGGTTCCATTATTGGTGCACTAAGTAGTGATTGGCTAAGACACGCCGTCACCAACTCTGATGAGTATTTAAAACTTTTTCTCGGTCTGGCAATTTGTTTTTCAGCCTCGATCTTAACGATCAGTTTATTTTTCGATGTCCGTCATCTTAAAACTCGCTTACATAATATTTTACAGGTGGAAAAATTCCAACTCCCATATACTATACTGGCCGGTTTTTTGGGTGGAACACTAGTTGGTCTGACTTCCGTTGGAGCTGGCAGCATCATGTTGGTGCTCATGTTGATTATTTATAATACAAGTACGCGCAAACTGGTCGGCAGTGATATTGCTCATGCCACAGTTTTGCTCTTTACCTCTGGTATCGTGCACCTTTTTGCTGGTAATGTTGATTGGTTGCTTGTGCTAGGTTTACTAATTGGTTCAATTCCTGGTGTATTAATTGGTTCACGTTTGGCTCACTTTGTCCCACTTCGTTATTTAAAAATTGTACTAGTGTTAGTGCTAACGTTCCTAGGTGGCCAACTGGTGTATAGATTTTTTTAACTGCATTTATTCTTAATATACTATATAATTCAACTGGAAAGTACCTTAAAAGATGTGGCTTTGTTGTGGGGTGAATTAGCGACGCGGATTTATACTCCCTGTTACATTAGTTTTGAAACAGCCTTAACTCGAGCTGGAATAAACTTTCAATATTGCTGAAGGTATTGCTACTGCTACGAAAGAACGGGCATTTTTGGATCGGATTTATGTCAGTAAAGATTATCATTTTGATAATTTACAGGCCTTAGATTGGAATAAGGTATTTGAAATATTGCCGATTTATTATAATAAGCGCTTAGAAAAAAAAGTGGACGTGTATTTTAAACAACATAAAACTATTTTGCTACAAATCTTACAGGATATACTCAGTTGATTTGGATTTTGATCTCTTGGATGACAATAAAGAGAATATGGTACTTGAAACCGCTCAAAAAGATTGGGCGCGAGTGAAACTCAAAAATGAAGTAATTTTTTTATTGAAAATGAAACTAGATAGTTTAAATAAAGCCACAAGAAACTTATAACACAAACCGATAATAATATTGGACAAGACTATGGCTATCAATAAAAGATATAAGATGATATAATAACGGTAATCTCGAGGATAAAAAATAATAATTAAGTAAAGATATTATGAAAAAAAAGTTAATTTCAGTAATGCTAGCTGGACTGGTTGCAGCAATTAGTTTATTCTCCACCGCAAAAACCACGTATGCAGCCACGGCTAGTGTAGTTAGTGTCACTCCAGCCGTTGTCGATATATCTGCTTCGATGACTGGATTACCAGATGGTGTCGAAGGGTTTCTTTTTATACCAACCGTAACCACAGAAGGCACAACGTATACGGCAGTTTTTTCTGTCAGTGAAGAGCCTCTCACTGTTGTCACAGTAGGTGGCCAAATAGTAGATAACTGGACATACGATGCTGCCACTCAACAAGTTACTGTCGTTATGACCTATTCTGGTCAAATTATGGATCCAACTGGAATATTACAAGATGCTATGTCAGTGGGAATATCATTCTCATCCGGAGCTGATGGCATTCCAGCGGAAGCGAGTGGCGTGTGGATGTCAACCAATCTTTTAAACTGGATGATCGTTCCGCCTACGCAAGATAACCCACAATTTGGTTTTGAATTAAGTGGGCCAGAAGGCTACAATGGTTATTTCCAAATGTTCTTACCGGATAGTTTAATTGCCTTACTATCTCAACTGCAAGGAAAAACTCTCACCGCCGATGATTTAGCGGTCTTCATTGATAATAGTCAGGCCTCAGTGGATGTTTCAACTGTAACTGGCGGTGTTTTAATTGATATCAATATCACCTTCGACTCTGGTAATACCAGTATTAGTCCAGCTTCAACACAAACTGTTACCAAGAGTGTGTCCACCGGCTCTAAATTACCGATTAGTTTATCTGCCAAAAAGGCTTCAGTTAGTAAAGGAGTTTCGGCCAAATTATATGGTTGGATTAAAAGTGGTTTAGCCGGTAAAACCGTGACGGTGTGGGAGAAAAAAACTGGCGCCAGTACTTTCACAAAAATGGCCACAGTTACAACTAAAGCCGATGGCTATTACAGCTATTCCTATAAAGCCAAAAAATCTTCAACTTGGAAAGCTAAGTGGAAAAAAACAACAACTAGCAAAGCTAAAGTTAGTCCCAATGTGAGTGTCACAGTAAATTAACAAATAAAAAAATAAAATATTAAAACAGGTAGAGACATGCCATGGCATGTCTCTACCTGTTTTTACGTCTCTATTGTTAATAATGTTTCATCTCCACTTTGGCAATCTAATTTCTCTGGCTTTTTCTTTATTGGTTTCTGCACGATATTGTTCATAATATTCTGGATTATTATCTTGAAAATTCTCCAACACAATTTTAAGGTAACCTACACTTCTTTCACGTATAAACTCAGCCGATGGTTGTGCTAGAACTCTAATAAGAGCTGCACCATCAAGCCCCAAATCATGCTCTGCTGCAATAAATGCATTCTGATTAGACACATCACTATAAACATAATAACCCAAATTTGTTGTTGGCATATCATCAGGCCAAAGTTTTGGCATACTCCCAACAAATTCCGTTGCCCAACTGGTTGGATCAGTCTTGGCATTATCAATTTGTTTTAATGTATAGGTGTAGTCATTTTTGAAAGCATCATAATTTTCATAATTATCGTTCCCCCAATAAGCCGGATCGCCCTCTTCCGCATTAACAGTTGTATTTTCTACCGAATGATTCACAATGCTGTCTTGGATTTGAAAAAGCCGAGAATATTCATAGGGAACATCCTGATACGTAATGATAGCATCCATATCTGGTTCAACATTGGTCGACTCTATTATTTCTTGAATTTCTTTACTATGTTCACTGTTTTCTGGATCCTCTAAATGCGCCACCTCATGCATAAACATGGATAAAGCTCCAAATTCATTTCCACCATTATAAGCCGCTTCGGTTAAAAGAATATATTGCTGATTTTCATTATCTGCCATGTGAGCATAGGCAGTTAGATCGGATCTCTGTGCAGAGGCTTGTGCCATTGCCTCATCTGAAATAATATAAACCTGGCCATTATCAAGCAGCTCAATCCCACGATCAATAGCCGTTTGCAAAGTAGGGTTATCGCATAAAACAAAATCTTTATCACTCTCAGCAACAGTATCACCTAATAAATCAAGGTTGTCTTCTGCTCCTTCCAATAATGCCTTATGATGAGCCACTTGATCAGCATTTAAAGGTTCGGCTTCTTTCGGCATACAGCCAGCCGCTACTAAAATAGCAAAACCACAAGCTGTATTATTTATTGACATATATAATAATTACACTATTTTTTTAGAAATATCAAGCCTTCACTCCAATTGCCTCACTCACACTTTTATAACCACCTTGTTTTAATAATTTTGTTAGACCGCGATTAATCACCCCAATTTGTTGTGGACCCATATACACCATACCAGTAATAAGTTGTACTAATGAGGCTCCGTAGAGAATTTTTTTGTAGGCATCTTCAGCGGTAAACACACCGCCCACGCCAATTAAAATAAAGCGCTCATGATATTTTTTATAGGCCAACCGTAACAGGTTATTTGATGCTTCTTCAACTGGTTTACCACTAAAATTTCCCTGCCCAGCTCGCTTTATCTCTTCAGGATCAAAGGCCGGATTAGAGCGATCTTTAACCAAATTAGAAAAGATTAAACCTTTAATAAATGAGAACTTATTTGCTACTGCCATTAAGTTTATTATTTCGGTTTCAGTTTTTTCGGTTGGCATTTTAATAAATACCGGCCGATCTAGGTGTAATGTTTCAAGACATTCAAGGACTTGTTTTAAACCGGTGGGTGAACTAAGTTGATCTTTAAGATTTTGTAAATTTAGCAAATTTGGACAGCTAATATTCAGCTCATAATAATCAAACTGGCGAAACTTTTCCGCCTCATAAAAACCAACTAAAATATTCTCAATCATACCAGCAAAGTTAGGATAGACTTTATTGGTGGCACCAATACTAACGCCGCGCATGGCTTCATGCGTGTGTGCACTCATGTGTGACAACACTGTACTGATACCAGCATTTTTGAAACCTTTATTTACCAGTAACGATTTTGATTTTGGCAATCGCCCCAACATGGGTGCAGGATTACCTTGATATGATTCATGTGTCACTGTGCCAACGGTGTTAAAACCAAAACCAAGACTGGGTAAAATATCTACCAAATCGGCATTGTAATCAAACCCGGCTGACAAACCAATGGGATTTTTAAAATCTAAACCACAGATAGTTTGTTCTAAAATAATATTATCGTAGCGCCAGATTTTTCTAAGGAGATTTTTGCTAAAACCAGACTGTCCCAGTTTCTTTCCTACACGCAAAAACAATTCATGCACAGAATCTGCTGGAAATAAAAACAAGAACCGTTTTATGATGTTTCTATAGATATAACCCATGAGATAATCAATATAACTCATGTATCTTTCTTAATCAATATGATTGGTGTATACTACATCTAATTAATTTAATTAAACAAATATTATGGAGGTAATCATCAAACGTTTCATAGCTGGCCTACTTTCTGCTGGCTTATTATTAGTTAGTCAGACAGCTTTAGCGGCTGTTCAAACTGTCGCTACTGGCACCGTTACTAGCGATCAAGGTGGCGCCTTAGCTGGCATACCAGTGGAATGCCATACCGGCAACGGATCATTTACTACTACAGCCATAACTGATGGTTCTGGTGCCTACGTGTGCAGTTCAGATACAGCCACTTTAAATGTGGGAGATAGTGTCACGGTTGAGGTACATAACCCACCAGAAGGTTACAACTCACCGATGGCGCAAGCCTTTACCTGGGATGGCTCCACGGCCGGTACCTACAATTTTGTTCTAATTACAGCTGGTTACACTGTTAATGTGACGGTACACGATACGGCTGGTAACCCGATTGTCGCCGATGTGATTGTTCAACCCATCAAACTAATCCCTGGCCAGGATGCCACACAAGCCTCGGGTGCAACCGATGAAACTACTGGCACCGATTCTATTGGTGTATCTTTTCCTGATGGTATTGTTCTAGCCGAAGCTAATTTAAGTGAACAGAATCCTGATCGCTACCCCTGGGTTGGTATTGGCGGAGCACAAGAGGTACATTTTTCTGACACCGTGACGTCAGTTGATTTAGACTTTACGGTCGTAAAATCTGTTACTAAAGTGAGTGTAAAAATGGTTGATGCCTCAGGTAATATTCTCACCCAAAATAACTTTTCTGGTGATGTCTATTTTGAAGGCTATAATGATACTTATGGTTCAGTTAGTACTCGCCGCAAAGTTAACAGTGCTACCGGCATAGCTGAAGTCTATCTATTACCAGGCGTGTGGCGTGTTTCTGCCATGCATCAGCAGTTGCAAGATCAAAGTTACGATCCAGCTGAAACCACTTTTGTAGTAACTGATACTGCTGGCACAACCGATTGGGGTACCATCCAAGCGGTTAATAGTACCGGCATGCTATCCGGCACAGCCACCTTGGAAGAAGCCGCTGCTCCGGCCAGTACAGATTTCTCTGGTGTGACGGTTGAAGCTCTAAATCTGGATACAAACAGTCGCTATTCTGGCAATATGCAACCCGATGGTTCTTTTAGCTTACAACACATGGCCTTAGGCACTTATACAGTGACACTAACTGGTAATGACGTCATTCCAACTCAAACTGGTTCGGCTCAAATTACTAGCCAACAAACCACTGTCAGTAATATTAGTATCGCAGCACAACGTGCCAATCAAACCATCAGTGGTGTTTTAACCGATTCGACTGGTGCGGCGGTGAAAAATTTTGAAGGTACTGTGGTTGTGGAAACTCCGACCGGTGAATCTAGTGCCGCTGTTAATTCATATGGCACTTATTCAGTACCACTTTATACCGCTGGGCTGACTGGTGATGATGCTAGTTTACGTTTAGTCACTCAAGCCGGGGCTGATGGCTATGCTCAAACAGAACAATTTACGATTTCTCAAAATAATTCTGTACTGGATTTAACTTTACAAACAGACGAAGGTACCATTACCGGTAATGTGCAAGATCAAACGGGCAGTGCCGTTGGTGTGGCCGATTTAGGTGATGCCGCCTCCGTTATGGCCATCAATACCACGACCGGCTCTGTTGAAACTGCACTGGTCGCTGATGATGGTAGCTATAGTCTAGCGGTTGGTCCAGGTACCTGGAACCTTGTCCCACAAATTAATGATGCGTCCGCTAATGTCTACGCCAGTAGTATGAGTGGGGCGGCTGTGAAAGTTACAGCTGGAGACACTAGTGAAAAAAATATAAAAGTATTAGAAGAAACGGCTACTATTACCGGCACCATCACCGATGCAGATGGGCAGGCCATACCAGAAGCGCCTGTTACCATCACTAATTTGCCAGCTTTACAAGCGCAAGACAGCAATGTAAAACCAAGCCAAATTATTTCTATCACAACCACGGCTAATGCCGCTGGTGAGGTTGATGTGGATGTTCCGGCCGGCACTTACACACTAAGCTTTGGTACTACCCCTGATGTCACCGGAGAAACCGCCCCGGCCAGTGAAGCCGTGGTTGTAACTAATAGTCAAGATGCTAATTTTTCGGCTGCTTTCCAAGATAATAGTAACACTGAACTGCAAGGTGACATCAACGGTGATTTTGATTATGCCACTGTGACCGCTTATTCTTCAGATGGCGGTTCAGAGACAACTGATGTCAGTAAAGACGGAAATTATAGCTTGTCCCTGGCTCCGGGTGATTGGGATATTGTCGCCTCTGGTGTAAAAAATGATGAGCTGTTTGTGCAACAAAGTTCAACTACCGTAACAGATGGCACTAATGATAAAAACTTTACTCCTCAAGCCACAGGGATTGATTTCCCAGCAGCCATCAGTGTTAGTGGTGATGCCGATGAAGTAATTACAGTTAGTAACAGTGCTGGCGCTAGTGTTAATCTACCGGCTTATGCCGCCGCTTTCTCTGGCACGGTGACAGTAACACTAACACCGGCCGTATCATTCACTAATACCAGTGATATGAGCCAGCTCGCTCTAGCTTATGATGTTCGTGTCGTTGACGATGAGGGTATACCGGTTACTACCTTAAACAAAGACGTCACAGTGACCTTACCGCTTGAAGAACAACTCAAGAGTGGTGTCTCTGATAATGAAATTACCGCATCATATTATAATGCCGACTTAGGTACAAACTTATTTGATGGCATCGCCTCAGATGTGAAAAATGACACCGTGGTAATTCAAACTGAGCATTTATCTCGTTTTGCCGCTACCACCACTGGTAATGTAACCTTCTTGCCAACGGCCGTTAAAACTCACAGTTTACAAGCTAGCCATATCTCTTCGACATCAGCTTTATTAGCTTGGAAGAAACCAACTGGTTCAACGGTTACTCGCTATAAACTACAAGTCAGAAAAAAAGGTGTGACCAACAAAACCAAATGGAAAAAATACTCCGTTACTAAAACTAAAAAGGTTGTTACGAACCTAGTAGCTAAAACTAACTACCAATTCCATGTGCAAGCTTGCAATGCGTCCGGTTGTGGTTCGTTCTCAGATTGGAAAAAGTTTAAAACCAACTAAACCAGCAGATCGTTGAGCAACGGTTGAAACCCGTAAATCACCTTAGCAAAATGGCTAAATTGTTCGGCTTTGAATTTTTTATCCGGCCAGACATAGACAAATACACCGGCCGCAGCCGCCGATTGCGCACCAGTTAAAGAATCCTCCATCGCCACAGCTTGACCTGGTTTTAAATGCAGCTGTTTCAAAGTATTTAAATATGGTTCGGGATGCGGTTTGGGATATTGAATATCCTCTAAGGCTGTGATGTGTGAAAAATATTCTTGTAAACGATGGTGCCGCAGAATTTGTTCAATCACGGCGCGCGGTGAACTAGACACAATCGCTAAAGGATATTGCTCTGACAGTTGGGCAATGGCTGCTTCAGCACCTTCTTTTAGCGGTACTCCCACTTCAATTACATACTGTTTGATCAATTCAACAATGTCTGCTTGGGCTTGAATTGGATCGATTGGTTTTTTTGTGACAGCGGCGGCGACATGAAAACAATCCTCCCAAGTAATACCGGGCAGTAATTGACTGTTCACAGCATCTTGCTGCTCAAAACTAATCCCCTTTTGCCACATCCATTTATCAAACACTTCTTTATATGGCCCCTCACTATCAACAATGACACCATCAAAATCAAATAGAATCGTTTTAATTTTCATACCGTAAAGGTTAAATCATCCAGGGCTTGGTCACCAAAATGATCAATCGTTAAATCCGCCTGATCATAATTGCTAGTACCTAATCTATCTGTACCGCGAATACCAATCACTTTTAAGCCGGCGGTCTTAGCGGCCATAATACCGGCATCGGTATTTTCAAAGGCTAATAAATGTTGCGCGGGTTGATCGAATAATTGACTGCCATAATTATAACCATCTGGTGCCGGTTTTGGATTAACCACATGTTCAGCGTGCACTAAATGCTGAAAATACTGCTGCAACTCTAAACCAGTTAACACATGCTCAAGGTAGGCTTGTTCTGAATTAGTTACGATTCCCATGGGAATATTTTTTTCTTTTATCAATTCCAGAAAGCTAATCACACCATCAATCAGTTCAACATTGTTAGCTGGTGTGGCTAAAGTAATGTCAACTTTACGTTGGTAAATGTCTTCAAATTTATTATCACCCATCTTAAATTGCTCAGCTATGGCCGCGAACATATTCCTAAAGCTGCCGGCAAATTTAGTGGTAACCCCCAATGAATCTAAATCGTAACCGTATTCAGACAACGCCTGTTTAAAGGCCGCATAATGAAAATCTTCACTATCGATAATAGTGCCATCTAAATCAAAGAGGATACCTTTGAACGGTTGTTGTAAACTGCTCGGTAAATATAAACTCATAGGTTCACAAGTATACCAATCTTAAAGGATTTGTCTACTTAGATACTATCGTTTGTTGTAACCACTCTAGTGCCTGCGGCTGACGCGACCGGACTGGTTCACTGCCACCTATGGCCGCTTGGTCAACTTCTGCTACAAAAGTTATTTTTCTGGTCTCACCACGCACCTGAGCTTCTCGATTAAGCCGAACCAAATCGATATCATAATCATTTAAGGCACGCAAAGTTTGTTCAGTGGTAGGAGATTTTCCGTCTGGCAAGCGACGCAGATGAGCCCGCCGCGCTGAAAAGGCCATCCGTTTACCCTCCCCCTTTTCCCCGTCTAATGATTCCGCCGGATCAGCACACCGTATTTCTCGCAAATGGCTCAACAAGATATGTTTAACAAAGACACTGTCTGGTGGTAATGATAAATTTATTCGTTCTGGTAATTGCCGCAGACTCATCTGTTCATCTAACAAGACACGAAATTGATAATTGCCAACTTGTAGTGTAATAATTGTATCACGTTTATTTTTAGAATCCATTTGATATAGAATTTGCGTAAACCCCAAATCAAGTACCGCTGCATCTGTGACTTCAACTAAATCACCTCTTGGGCTTAGCAATGAACGAGTGTAAAAACGAATCTCATTACACAACTTCTCATTACGTTCGATTAATTTTGTGCGCATTTCTGGTGTCTGACTTTCGGCTGGAGCCAGATAGCTCAAAGTAGTCCAATATGACCGTGCCTCAAGTGGTGGTTGTTCCGGTGGAACTGGTTCGGCATATTTTTTCTTTATGAATGAAGCCGTATTACTATCTCCTACCAATACTCCACTTCCGGTTGGAAAATTATAACTAACACTTGGCTGACCGCTGTCAATTTCCATAGCGGTAGCCAACTGTTCATTGGCCCACATGCGCAATTGACTGGGATTATTGTATATTAAATTGAGAGGAAATTTATTTGTACTATCGCTATTAGTTGTTACCTGTAATGTTCCAAATTCTCCTTCAGCTTGTGCGTAATATTTTGCTATAGCATTAAAACGCTCTGGATATTTTTCACTTATAAACCTAATATATTGTATGGCTTCTGGCTTAGAAATTAGTTTGATGGCTCTGTCATTTCTTCTTTGTACCGCTTCAGGATGCCGATTAGCTCCACTAATGTTAACAGCACTATCAACATCCATAGCTTTCTTAACCACATCGTCATCTAGATCATAGTTAGCTAAAGTAAGTTCTATGAGCTTGGGTGAATCTGCTGGAATAACAGATGTTTCTCCACAAAGAATTAAAAAAACTTTATCAGCCATTTTTTGATTACTACTGGGCAGCCCAACACTAGCCAACTGAAATAATAAATTAACGAGAGTTTTTCTATCTTTACACCGCTCAACTAAGCCAGTTAATACGCGATCCGCCATTTGGCCATAAACCTGGCTGTCACTACTTATTGTTAACCATTGTTCAATAACGGCTGGTTCAGGTGGAAATGGTTCAATTTTTACTTTATTTAATTGTTCTAGTAATCGAGTTTGAAGCTCACTGGCTCCGCGATAGGTTGACCCCTCTTGTACAGCTTGCAACATGGCAATAGCATCGAGCAACTCCACTAATTTGTACGGTTGTGAAATTAGTTCTTGTGCTAAATTTCGCACTAACTCCCTCCGTTGCTCTGAATTTGTATCTTTATCTTGATATCTTACCACGACATCGGCCGCTTCAACCAATTGTGGAGTCGAAAAAATTGATTCATCCGCTGACCGTGGAGCTCCTTCCAAGGTGGGTTTTAGAAATAACGATCTTTCACGAGAGCTCATAATTAATTACTTGGCTTTTTTATACCATCCAACCAATAATGGTAAAACAAAAGTCACAGCATAATAAATATAGACATCTAATTTATAATACCCATCAGCTGGTTGAAATAATTTAACCAGTAATAGATAATCACATACTATGGCAATTATTGTCCAACTCACTGCTAGCCAAACATAATGCATCCAATCTTGGCTCTTAATTTTTTTAAATAATATTAATAAAGTTATGGCTATACCAATTGGCATTATCACCCAGCCCAATATTTCTGGTGGTACCATAAAAAATAGTACTATACCAAGTGCATAGCCAATTAACCAAAGTATAAACCCCCAGCCCAAGGTATCTTTTAATAATTGTTTGTTCATAAGTAATAATGATTAGTTAGTTAGAATAATTTTTTATCTTCTTCGGTAAGGGGTATATTTTGAACATTAGTGATTTTAAACGGTTTACCATCAATTACAGTGTAATGTGCGGTTTCATTCAAGCCTAATTGATCTTCAGAAATTAACTCCATCTTGAATACTTTTAAGTCAGTTTGAGGTGGCAAAAACGTGGTTTGAAATTCATACAATATTTGTACCCCAGCACTGGGACGATGATTATTTAGCACTGTGGACATTTGTAAAAAACGTAAAGCTATTTTGGCTGACGTTCCACTAGTATCTGTGCTACTCACTTCTACTGTCATACCATCACTGTTTGGTTTTATGGCTCGTAATGATTCTACCATACTGCCTGTCATGGCTTCGGCCGACACAATAATTACTCGACTCAATCCTAATTCAGCGGCTAAACTAATTTTATGTTCAACATCACCTATATCTGCTATATACGCTATTGGATCTGTAACATTTCTATCATTATGACAATCTAGCAAAAATGGTTCACCATATTGACCCATAGCCTGAATGACTGTTTCTTTTTGTTGTCTAGTTCCTTCATCAGCAATCCCAGTTCGATTCATATCACTCATGGGTAACCCACGCACATGTAATTCGTAGGCCGGTGTATTCACTTGCCAATTACTATACCCAAGTTTTTCGTCTAGTGACATTACTGGAGCTCGTTGTGAAGCTAAGGCTTTCTCCATGTCCTTTGGCAGTGTGGTTTCATCACCATGGACTCCACCGAGCACACACGGATTTTTTGCTTTGGCGACTAATCTACCATCTGGTAAATATACCCATTTGCCGGAAGTAATTTTTTCTGACTCCACTAAATTGGCCTGTTTATCTCTAGCTGATAAACGCCGATTGAGATAGCCATCAACCATTTTCCATAAGGGCTCTAATTCCTGAATTGAAAAACTATCTATGTCCACATTAAATGTATCATTTTCAAAATGATAGGCTTCTTTGATATTTCTTAATCCGGTAATAAAATCATTGTCACTAAACTTTGTATAATCATATTTCTCTGCATACGGAATAACCTTTTCCAGAATAAATTGCCTTTTGAATTTATCGTAGGATTCTTGTTTGACTTTTTCAACATCAATTTCTTCAGTTTCTGCAGTTTGTGCACCTGGAACTTGAATACCTTTTGGCTCGTTTTTACTTAGCATATTTATAACAATTACATCAATCCAAAATTAAATCGTATCATTTTTAGGTCGTAATCGTATCATAAATGACACGATCAAACAACTCTTTTTTTCTTTCTATAATTTTGGTATGGCTAATTCAAGGATTTTCCGAGATTTGGTTTTATCATTTTTTCCATTAGCAGTGAAAGAAGCATAAAAATTATAGCGGAAATAGAGAAATTAAAAAACACTACGCTTTAATATTGGTGGATTTTTTTAATATTTCTATCTCTTTTTTTAACTCAGCCATTTTTAGTTCCCTGTCAACCATGAACTGGTTCAGTGTTTCTAGCTTTTGAATATAACTTTTTTGTTCGGTAATATCTTGAGACAAGAAAAGAACAAACTCAACCTTTCCATCAGCACCGACAATCGGAGAAATAACTGATCGGCACCATAAACCTCTGGAGGTACCGGGTGCATGCTTCATATCAAAAGACGTAGTTTTGTGTAAAACTAAGGCATCATGCATGAATTTTTTCACGTCATTATGATACTTACTATCAATACTTTCCCAATAATTCCAGGATTGAATGTCTTGTTCTGTTTTACCTTCTAAAAAATGCTCTTCGCGAGCTCCTTTATTCACGGATAATAGTTCCCCTTTATTATTAAACCATTTAATACACAATGGAGCTGAATCTAATAATAGTCGAAACATGTTGGCTTGCTTGATTGCTTCTATTTCCGCTTCTTTATAAACGGTAAAATCAACTGATGAAAATAGTACATATTTTTTTTCGCTATTGCTCACCACCAGTTGCGATATCGTAGAATAACACCACTTATGTTTTGATTTTTCAGGCACATGTCCAAAATCTATATGACTTATTTTCCCATTCAATGCATCATTAAATGCTTGAAGTATTCTTGGTTGATCTCTCTCAATTACTGTATTTATATGATCATATTTTCTAAATTCGTCTTCCGAGTGAATAAAATGTTCTCTAATTCCCCAGGCATTAATATAAACCAGTTCATGCTTCGCATTAAAAACTTTAATGCACGCTGGAATTGATAACATTATATTCTCAAGAAAGTCTGGACAGTCTTTAAAGAAGTGATCATTAATGTAAAATGATTTATTCATGCCGTTATTATAGCACTTTTAGCGGAGAGGGAGGGACTGACTACGCCCCAAGCAGACTTGGTGCTTCGTCAGTTAAAATTCTCTTTTTTAAAATTGCTTTGCCAGAACCTACTTTAAGATATTTTTCTAATTCTCGTGCTTTCTGTTCTGTATAAACACCTATAAACGCATCAATATATAAAGGAAGATATGGCCTGGTAGCTAGTGATTCTCCAGCCTGATGTTCCTTTAATCTTCGATTGAGATTATTGGTTGAACCAACATAAACCCAATTCTTTTTTACTTGACTTTTAAGAAAATAGACATACCACATATTAAATATTATTACATGCTGTACTGGCCTGCCAGACTGCACTAAGGTTACGTCTGGCCTGCCAGACGAAGTCCCGAAGCTGCTGAGGAACGTAGTCTGGCGGAGAGGGAGGGATTCGAACCCTCGATACCCTTGCAGGTATAGCGCTTTTCGAGAGCGCCGCGTTCAACCGCTCTGCCACCTCTCCAGTGCCACGGCCTGGTTATACTAGTCAAATTGGGGGGTATTGTCTAGGCGCCGATGAGTGTTTTGCAACTGTTTATCAAAGGTATATAAAGGCAAACCAAGTTCACCCGCTAGAAATACTAATGACCAATCAGTTAATGACATTTTTGGTTGATAATTTTGTTCTTTAATAAAGGTCATTAGTGAGTTTAAAAAAACACTTTCAACACTAATAATTTCTGTATTATCGTGCTGAATGATGTTTAATAATTCTTGAATTAACTGCGGTTGTTTTTTATATAAAAAAATCGTAATAACTTCTTGCACAACATAATCTGTTAATATGCGCACCTTGTCTTCAGTTCTGTCTAGTAACTTTCCTGCTTTGTAATAAAGCACATCATTTTTATCAAAATAGGCAACCCAAACGCTGGCATCAACCAATACTGAATTAACGTTTGACCCCATAGACAATTTCATCAATGCGTTGGCTTAAATGTTTCTCACCACTACGAAAACTATATTTTTTTCTTAATTCACTGAGAGTTAAAAATTTTTTTGGCTCTTTCAATGGCTCCATATCTTCATATTCCTTCCACCACTCTTCATCATCTTTCTGTTGCACTGGAACTGGAGTAAATATACCCAGAGCCCGACCATGATTCATGACTACATACCGACGAACCGTTGGTCGTTTACTAATAGTAGAAAAACTTCGTACAAAATCTCGGGTGGCGATCCTAACATTATCTCTCATTTCAGGTACTGTTTGTTCCATATTGCTTATGATATATTATTGTCATTTTTTTGTCAAATAATTGTCTGATTTATAATAATCCTATACTGTCTCTTTCACAATTATGACTTCAAACACTCATGAATTTTATTAACTAAATCAGTCATTTTCCAATTGGACTTTATTAAGTACTCATATGAGTTATGTTTCTTGGCTTCGTCAACTTTGGTTGAATCAGTTAGATTGGTCAATATTATAACCCGAGCGGTTTTTCCCCAGGCATCCTTACGCAGTTTCATCAACATAGTCATACCATCCATGATCGGCATAATCAGATCGAGTAAAATCAAATCTGGCCTTTTGGATATTGCCAAATCTAACCCGTCTTTACCATTGGCGGCTTCAAGTACGGAAAAATTCTCCTTAATTAGTTTAGCTTTCAGAACAGACTGCAATGATTTCTCGTCGTCAACAATTAGTATTGTATGTGTTTTTATTATCATATTTTAATTATTAATATAAAATATTTTTATGCTAATGCTTTGTTACCGGTTTTTTTTAACATTCCAGCCAAAGGTATAGTAAAATAGAAAGTTGTCCCCTTATTTTCCTTTGATTCAAACCAAATCTTACCATGACAAGTCTGCTCAACAATGGCTTTGGCAATATATAGTCCAAGACCAGTACCGGATGTATCCTTGGTTTGAACATTATCAGCGCGAAACATTTTGGTAAAGATTTTAGATTGATCTTTTTGTGGTATGCCATAACCATTATCAGTCACACTGAATAATATATCTCTGGCTCTTTTTTTCATAATTAAATTTATACGTCCTTTTTCAGCTGTATATTTTACTGCATTAGTTAAAATATTTTGTAGTACAATCCGGAAAAGTTTTGTGTCTAAACTAATTTTACCTAGCGCTGCATCATATTGTTTAGTAACTTTCATTTTCTTTTGCTTGATAGCTGGTTTGAGTTCATCAAAGATAGTTTCTGTAATTTCTTTCAGGTCGGCCATTTCTGGCTCTACCGCGAACACCCCTAATTCAATACGTGATACATTCAACAAGGCATTTACTAATTCAACCATTCTATGGTTACCTTTATATATCTCATCAACAAACTCCTTCTGCTGCGGCTTTAATTTTCCGGCATCACCCGTTAACAACATTTCGGCATACCAATTAACGGCCGACAGTGGGGTGCGCAATTGGTGCGAGGCCAATGATACAAACTCCGTTTTCATGCGATCAACATTAGTCTCTAAAGTAACATCACGAAATACCTCAATCACTCCAACAATTTTTCCATTTAAAATAAATGGAGTTACTATAATATTAACAGGAAATTTTGTACCATCTTTGCGCTTATAATAGTAAACTGTACCAATGGGTGTTTTTGTTTTTGTACCATTTGTCAGCGCTAACATCATTGGTCTTTCCTGGAGCGACACCATTTCATCATTTTCATACACCAACTTAAACATTGTAGTAACCGGCCTTCCCATTAACTCTTGTTTACTGTACCCAAGCATGTTTAAAGCCGAATCATTTATCATAGTGATGATACCATCTTGATTCGTCGAAACAATACCATCGGCGATATTGGCAAATAAAGCCTCATCTTTGGCTTTATCAGCTGCTAATTCTTTTAATGTTTGATTAATTTGTTTCTCGGCGATTTTGCGTTCAGAAATATCTCGCTCAATACCTAAATAAAATTTAATGTCTGTATTATCATCTAAAATCGGAGCAATCGATATCTCAGCTTGATATAATTCACCATTTTTACGTTTATTAGTAAGCTCACCAATAAAAACCTTTTTTTTATTTTTTATTGTATCCCAAAATTTTTCATAGAATTTCTGCGGCATTGGGCTATGCCATAACGTGCCGGCCTTTTTATTAATTACTTCTTTAGGTGTATAACCAGTAACTCTCTCGACGGCTTTGTTGACATATAATACCGTACCCTCAGGATCTGTGATTATTATATAATCAGAGGCATTATCAACGGCTAATTTAAATTTTTGAAGTTCTTCCGCCAATTTAGTTGATTTTTCTTTCTCTCGCTCAACATCATCTAAAATATTTAAAATGGCCATTTGTTGTTCCTCTAATTTTTTATTATTAATTTTCAATTCTTTCGTTTTAACATTTATTTCTATATTTAAATCACTATAATAGTTCTCTATTTTGGCAGACATTGTATTTATGGTATTAGCCAAACTTTCCCATTCATCGCCCGTGTTAATATTAACGCGACTGGAAAAATTCCCTGTACTAATTTCATTGATATTGTCAGTAAACATTTTAATCGGGCGTAATAAAAAAACTCTAACTATACGATAACTAATCAGAAAAAAAATCAAAAAACCTAATGCAATAACTATACTCACACCTGCGGTTGTTAGACCCACAGATTGAACTACATCTTCCATGCCTATTTCTGTCACTAAATAATATGGTATATCCTTTAATTTTTCTATATAAACTACTTCCTCTTCACCGTCTATTTCGTCCATTATTTTAATTGACTGTGGTGCTTGATAATTTGTAATAATATCTTTTACTGCACCATATTGCAGCGTTTCAATTTTGTGTCCGTTAAATTTGTTGTCCTGAATAACTTTGGTTCTTTCGAGAGCAGTTAATGGACCTAAACTAGATAATATTCTTTCCGGTCGACTACTAGCCATGACAACACTGTCACCATCAACCAGCATAAGTGTATTACCTTTTACTAATTCACCTTCATACAATTTATTATTTATATAATCATCGCTTACTTTAATAACCACCACTCCAATTGCATCATTGTTGGCTTGCTGTATAGGATAAGAAAAATAATATCCAAATTGATTAGTTGTTACTCCTATGGCAGAAGTTACCAGTGGATTGCCTCTGATAGCTGATTGAAAATAATCACGAAACCCATAATTATTTCCGATAAATGTTTTATCAGTAGAGACAAGCGTTAGTCCAGATTTATCCAGCACATAGATAGATAAAATGTTTTTATCTGTTATTGCATATTTATTGAGTAGGCCGTCAACTACCATGCGATGTTCATCACTTGGTTCGGTTAGATATTGTTCGAGCACAGTGTTTGTGCCAAGCATTTTGGAAAATAACCTATAATAATCAAACTCGGCATTTGTTTCACCGGCTTGTTCTCTGGCAATACGCAACACATACTCAACTCGATCTTTAGTTAAAAAGTTTTGTAGATAAAAATATGAGCCAGTGACTGAGACGGCACCAAACACAAACCCAATTACTATAATGGTTTTGACTAATTTTTGTTTTATTGTCCTATTTTTCATAGATACCTGCTATAGTTCCAAGTCAGTGTATCAATTTTTTTACTTTTAGTCACTGTTACATTGTTCTATAAAAAACAAAACAACCCCGCCGTAGCGAGGTTGTGTTGATGATGAATTTAAATCTATCTACGGACGACGATTTTCCATCGGACGAGCCTCATTCACTTTCAGGCGTCGGCCATCCAGTTCTTTACCATCCCACATGGAGATAGCTGCTTGAGCTTCTTCATCAGAGCCCATTTCGACGAAGCCGAAGCCGCGGGAGCGACTGGTCATCTTGTCCATAATCACTGTCGCAGAAACAACGGTTCCTGCTTGTTCGAAAGCCTGTTTCAGGCCATCGTTGGTGGTGCGATATGCGAGTCCACCAATATATAACTTGGTTGCCATAACACTAACTTAACTTTACTATTTAGCTTTTAAAGTCTACTTGAATAATTTGATTCAGTCAACACTTCTTTTACTTACTTCAAGGCACTGTTCTCGGCATCGGCCTACTTTCCCGTTAAGTATCATCGGCGCTGAAGGGCTTAACTGCTGAGTTCGGGATGGGATCAGGTGGGACCCCTTCGCTCAGGACACCGAGAACACTACCTTGAAATTAATTTATTTGATCAAGCGATTGAAATTTAGTGTACAAAAAACACACTGACAATATGTCGAGATGAAATGACTTATTAGTACTGCTCGGCTCAATTCCTTACGGAACTTACACCTACAGCCTATCAACCTCATGGTCTATAAGGAGTCTATGAATACTAATCTTGTAGACAGCTTCGTGCTTAGATGCTTTCAGCACTTATCTTAACCGACCATAGCTACTCGGCAATGCCCTTGGCAGGACAACCGATACACTAGAGGGTCGTACTTCTCGGTCCTCTCGTACTAGAGAAGTGACTACGCAATATTCTACGCCCACAGCAGACAGGAGACCGAACTGTCTCACGACGTTCTGAACCCAGCGCGCGTGCCGCTTTAATTGGCGAACAGCCAAACCCTTGGGAGCTTCTTCACCCCCAGGATGCGACGAGCCGACATCGAGGTGCCGAACC
>Ga0172379_10002688_pt1 | contig 30712 bp, 19 predicted proteins | sample GrowelOW334metaG_FD_119756 | JGI IMG/M metagenome (GOLD analysis project Ga0172379, IMG submission 119756) | Groundwater microbial communities from an aquifer near a municipal landfill in Southern Ontario, Canada - Groundwater well OW334 metaG | ecosystem: Environmental > Aquatic > Deep...
AATTCGCCTCCTATCACCTATGATATTTACATTGCCCTGGCGTCCGGCGCTTTCAACTGGACCTTGCCTTCCATGTCCGTGGCCGAACCAGCGACGCACGCTCAGGTTATAAACCTGAACAACGGATCGCTGTACTATATCGCCGTGCGCGCGCGCGATTTGGCGGGACTTCGGAATATGAACACGACGCAGCTTACGGTGACGCCGACAGACACCGTGCCGCCGGTATTCGCCGGCATTCAGGGCGCGGCGGACGACAGCTCCGGAGGAACGGTTCAGATTTCATGGAACGCCGCGACGGATGCGTCGGTTCCGATCACCTATCGCATCTATTACAACACCGGCGCGGCGATAGCCACATGGACGCAGAAGTTTTTTGTGACGTCGCCGGCTGTGAGCGCGATAATCGAAGGGTTAGCCAACGGCACGCAGTACGCGTTCGCTGTTCGCGCGGAGGACAAATACGGCAATATTGAAACGAATGTTGTGACAGCAACGGCGACGCCTACCGACGCGATACCGCCGACGTTCACAGGGGTTAGAAACTGCGTGGACCCCGGAACGGGCACGTCGCTTACGGTCAGTTGGAGTTTGGCGGCGGACAAATCGTCTCCGATCACCTACAACGTATATCAGGCGACGGCGACCAACGCGTTCAATTTCGGACTGGTGAACTACAGCGCGACGGACGCGACCCACACGACGGCGATAGGGCTGACGATGGGGACGCCGTATTTCTTCGTTGCGAAGGCGGTCGACCCGGGAGGCAACATTGGCGGCTCCGAATCGGCGTACTATCCGAATCCGGACGCGGTGGGATACACGCCGTGCATACCTACTGACGGAGTCAACCCGGTTTTCGCCGGATTAGCTTCGGCGACGCCGACGGCGGAATCGGGAAAAATCACGTTAAGCTGGACCGCCGCGACGGACACATCGCCGCCGATCGTATATAACATTTACAGAAGCGCCAGCACGGTTTTCGATTACAGCTCACCGACATATCAGGTGACCACGGCCACGGGAACGGTGATTTCAGGACTTACGAATGGAACGCGTTATTATTTCGTAGTGCGGGCTGAAGACGCCGGCCACAGGAAAGAAACGAATACGATATCGCAGTCGGCGATTCCCAACGACGGATCGCCGCCGGTGTTCGGGGGCATAACGGGTTTAGTCGATAAAATGACATACGGCGCCCTGACGGCGTCATGGGCAGCGGCGGCCGACCCGTCAACGCCGATAACATACAGGATTTACGTAAGCACAACGCCGGGGATCGCGAAGTTCAGTTCGCCGCCTTATATGTCGTCGACCGCGACGACGGTTGACATCACCGGGTTGGGCAACAACATGAGATATTACGTCGGCGTGAGGGCGGAAGACCTCGGCGGCCTGAAGAGCGCGAACACGGAAGAGTTGTTTGCGACGACGACCGACCAGGCGCCGCCGACATTCGGCGGGATAACGAGCATACAGGACCTCGGCAAAGGCGGCCAGTTGAAAATTGACTGGGCATCCGCGATAGATCCGTCGGCTCCGATATATTATCTGGTCTATTACTCGACAGGCGCCGGGACGCCGATCAACTATTCGACGCCGGCTCAGATCGTTCAGGCTCATCCTCTCACATTAACCGGGTTGCAGAATGCGGTACTCTATAACGTCGGCGTACGGGCGCGGGACAGCGCATCGCCGGCCAACACGGACACAAATGTCGTGAAGCTGTCAGCGACGCCTCACGACGTCATTCCCCCGACATTCGCCGGGATAAAAACCATTGAGGACCCAGGAATATCGCGCGCCATTAAAGTCACGTGGCTGGCCGCGGTCGACCCGACAGGCCCGATCACATACCGGATTTACTATGCGACAAGCGCGGTCTACAGCACAATCATCGGGCAGCACGTAAAAGCGACCGCCACCGACACGTCGTATGTCGTCACCGGTTTGAATAACGGGACCGCATACTATTTTGTCGTTCACGCGGTGGACGGCGACAGCAACGAAGACACAAACGATGTCGTCCGCGGAGGTTCCGCGCAGGACTGCGAGCCGCCGGTGTTCGCCGGGCTCGGCGCGGCCGTCAACTCGACAAAGGGAAATGAAGTGGTCCTCTCATGGGCGGCAGGCACGGACGAAACGACGCCTATCAAATATTACGTTTATTACACAAGCGGCGCCACAACGACGCTTTATAACGAATACAAGCTCGCGACGACAGCGCTCGCGGCTACCATCACCGGGCTGACCAACAACACGCGCTATGCGTTTGCCGTCCGCTCGCAGGACAACAACACATATAGAACCAACATGGAATACAACACCGTTATCCTGTTCGCGACGCCGACCGACCAGACGCCGCCGATATGGACCGGGCTTCAGTCCGTGACGAATTCGACAAAGGGCAACGAGCTGATTCTCTCGTGGAACGCCGCGGCAGACCGCACCCCGCCGGTTTATTACAATATTTATACATCGACAACTTCGCACGGGCAGAATTTCGCGACGCCCACCTATATTGTGACGGCCACAACGTCGTATCACATGACAGGCCTGGCAAACGGGACGCGGGTTTACGCGGTTGTAACGGCGCTGGATTCCAGCACGTACAAGAACGAGACGAGCACGGCGACGGCGGAAATGTCCGCGATCCCGACAGACGCCACGCCGCCGACATTTGCCGGCGTCTCGGGCGTATCGATTTACAGCGAAGACGGAAAGGCGAAACTCGAATGGAGCGCCGCGTCGGACCGCTCGCCCCCGATTTACTATAATATCTACCGCGCAAACATATCGGGAGCATATTCGGCGACGCCGACTTATACCGTGACCGCGACGACGACTTATATAATTTCCGGGCTGGTCGACGGCCAATACGCCTATTTCCGGATCCGCGCTAAGGACAGCGCGACAACCCCGAACGAAGACCAGAACGTTGTCGAGAAGAGCATCCATTTCCGGGATTATGTGCCGCCGAACGAACCTACAAACGTCAGCGCCGTCGCCGGCGACACATCCACGACTCCCGGCGATGAATACATAACAATTTCATGGACGCCGCCGACGCACAACACGGACGGTTCGCCGCTCGTCGATCTCGCCGGCTACAGGATATTCCGGGGCACATACTCCGGGCAGTACGAGGCGCAGGCCATTACCGCGCCGTCGACCGCCACTTCAACTAAAGACATGAGCGGCCTTGTCGCCGGAACCCGCTATTACTACGTGGTTGTGGCGAAAGACGACGCCACGCCGGCGAATCCGAGCCCGCTTTCCGATGAGGTCTCGGCGATACCGCTGAACGCGGACGACGCGATTCCGCAACCGCCCGACAATGTGGCGGCCATCGCCAGCAACGGACAGGTCATTCTGAACTGGAGGCGGCCCGAATTTAACATGGATATGACGCCCCTGAATGACCTGCAGGGCTACAAAATCTACCGGGGGGAAGTCCACGGCACGTACGGACTGCTGGTCTCGAACCTGATCGCGCCAGAAGTCGTGCAATACATAGACACAAACGTAATCAACGAGCATACATATTACTACGTGTTGACATCAGTCGACAGCTCGGACCCGCCCAACGAGAGCGGCCATTCTTCCGAAGTGACCGGCAAACCCGGCATTATGCCGGATTTCCCGCCGTCGGCGCCGACAAACCTGAGGGCGGTCGTCGGGACAGGTTCTAATTACCTGACATGGAGTCCGCCCACAACTAATTCCGACGGCTCGCCGATATCGGACCTCGCCGGATATTATGTTTACCGCTCGGAAAACTGCGGCGCGAGCGACACGATACGCGTGAATGCGCTTCCGGTTTCAACGCCGTCGATGACAGACTCGACAGGCATAGTGAGCGGCAAACAATACACATACTACGTCACCGCCATCGACCAGATCGGCCAGCAGAGCGCGAGTTCCACGCAGGCTGTAGCGATAAGCGGAACAAAAGGCGTCACCGGAACGCTTCTCTACCGGGACATGACGCTGAAAGACAACAACGGATACGTTTTGCGCGGAGTAGCCTGCCTCGAAATCAATCTTGTTGACGGCGCGGACGCTAAGGTTGCGACAGGTTACACCTCCGGCGACGGATCGTTCAAAATCGTGTACGATGCCGCCGTTGCCGCCACAAGCTACAAAGTCCGGCTGGTTGTCCATCAGGGCGACGGATACCCATATACAAAAATGACATCCGGAACCGGCTACCTTGTCCTCGGCAAGCCGTTCAATATAACCACCGGGTTCACGAGCATGCCCACGCTGAGTCCTATCGGTGTCGGGCCCGCAGTGGGCGACGCGAACTGCGACGGAATGGTCAGCATTAAGGATATGATGGTCATCAGAAGCTCGTTCAATGCCCTTTCAAGTGATCCGAGATATAACGTCAACGCCGATTTCAACGGCGACAGCCTCGTCAGTCTCAAGGATTTAATGGTGATGAAAAGCTATTTCAATATGATGGTAGACCCGAAAACGCCAAGTCCGTGCCAGTAAAGGCGGCGGCGAAAAATACGCAAAGCGCTTAGGAAAGCACAAAAAACACAAACAATGGCTAAAGCAGACACGGCGACAAAATCACAGAATATACTTCAGTATGTTAGCTTCTCGCTTGATCGGGAGATATTCGCGGTTGACGTAATGAAAGTGTGCGGAGTCGAGCGGATAATGGAAATCACCGCGATTCCCGGCATGCCCGTTTTCATCGACGGCGTTATCAACCTCAGAAATATCAGAAACCTCAAGAGCAACACAATCGTTCCGGTTATCGACCTCAGAAAGAAGTTCCTGCTGCCGCCGCGCGACAGGGACAAGGCTTCGCGCATTATTCTGGTCGAACTGGACTCAAGACTGGTCATCGGAATTATTGTCGATTCTGTCGAAGAAGTCTTCCAGATTGACCAAAGCATGCTTGACAACGTGCCCCGGTTCGGGAGGCAGAAGCTGGACAACCGATATGTTAAGGGCGTAACGCAAAAAGGCGACCGGCTTATCATCATAATGGATATCGAGAAAGTATTTTCAGATGAAGAAACGAAAGACCTTCTCAGCATAACGTAACGTTATTGCTTTAGCTTCAGATTCAAGTAAAAAATCATAGAAAACCCAATAGTTTTGCTTTGCGCAAGCGATATAGACGTGGTTATAAAAGAAATCATCCCGAGAGCCGCCTTCCCAAGCTGAGGGGCGCGGCCAATACATCATTGCGAGGAAAGCGTTTTCGGGCTGTTGTTAGCCTTTCCCTGCATGTATTAAGCGCGAGAGCGGCAACTCCGAACAGAAGGCGTCTTTGCGAGGAAGCCGTAGACTGACGAAGCAATCCCGATCTCAATTCCCGTCTAAAAACAGAAAATATCTGTTGTCTTTCTGCTGTTTCTTTCCCTGTCTACCGCTTGCCTTCTACGGACGACTTCCTTTCGTTCCCGTATGGTTGGTGTATCCAGAGGAGCGGGTGAAGAGCGAGAAATGCGGTCAGGATAAATTGTAATTATTTGAATACGATAACATCATGGAATGCTTGAGTTAAATATGTATTGATCTCATCCAAATTCTTGCTTTTTGAGAAAAATTCAACGCCATCAAAATCTCTGATGCTGCAAAAACCGGATATTCCAGATTCCAGAATAATATTTCTTTCATTTTCGTCGAAGTAATCCAACTTAATGATATCTTCAGTTTTTTCTTTTGGGATTTCCATGCCGGCCAGAAGCGCGTCGAAAGTAAACGGATTATTGCCTTTTGACAAAAGTTTATTTAACTGCGCTGCATCGTATTCGAAGTTGAGATGTGTATAAGTGCACCAATGCCCATGCGATTTGTATAATTCCGGTTGAAAATACGCCCCCTCGTAAGCGTCGTCAAATATCGTCATGTACGTATCCGCTATATCTTCGTGCTCTCCAAATCCAAAAAGAATAAAGTCGTTATTATTATCAAAAATCCATTCAATATATTTTAGTATTATCTGGCCTGTTGAATATACCGCATCATCCACTTTTAACCTTGATGGTTCGGAATCACCTTTAACTAATTGTCCATCTGACATCTTGTCGTACATGTCTGACTGATCAGCAACAATTAAACCATAATCATATTTATACGATTTGTAGATTATTGAGTCTTCGGTTTCCTTGTTATTCCATGTGAATTTCACAGCAATATCCTCTTTTTATTTTTCGTTTCCCAATCTTATCACATTCTCCCTTCTGTCACCAACTGGCCTCACCGCTCCGGCAATCTCGCAAGCTATCCCTCATGCCATCCGTCAACAACCCTCGATGTTGCGCTCCGTGAACTCTTGCGGTTGAAATGTGTATTCGGAAATATAAATAATTTGTATCATGTACCCCGAATTCACGGCCTTCCCCCATAACATGGGACATAACACGTTGATTTAAAAATAATAAAGCTGATTTTATTCATTATTTTGACATAATTCTTCTATTACGTTTATATTTGGTGATTGGTTATAACAACATTTTAACAAATATAAATCCGAAATATTTACTGAATTGTCAGAATTCAAATCACATATTGAATCATATCTAGGATCATTAAAAGATGTGTCATAACAACCCTTAATAAAAGCCAAATCATGATAATCGATAGATCCATCCGAATTAACATCTGCTTTTTTACAACTGAATTCGTGAACTTGTGGATATTTCGATATTAAAGGACTGCCGCCGCCGCCGCATGAGCAAATAGCAAAACAAACCAATGATAGCAGTCCTATTATTAAAAAATACTGCAGCTTCTTCATAAATACTTTTCGCATGAGATTAATCGCCATTTATATACAAATAAGTCGTTCAGTTTTCTTAATACTACCACATACTACCCTTTGTCATCAACTGTCATCACCGCTCCGGCAATCTCCGCGCGTTCTTTCTCCCATCCGTCAACAACCCTCGATGTTGCGCTCCGTGAACTCTTGCGGTTGAAATGTGTATCCGGACGAGCGAATCACTTTTGAACCCACTTGTTATTTTTCAAAATATACCTTGCTGTACCTATTATTGTTTCGCCATGTGAAGAAAATATCGTTTTTTCGATTTCGACTTCCGTTTTATTTATCCATTTTGCATTTGACGGTCCCCAATTCTTCAATTCAACATCAAGCTCTTTTATAAAATGATTATTTGAAAGTTTTAATATTTGAAAACCATTTGGATCAAATCCTGCTTGCAAATCCATGTTATATGAAATAATTCTTTTTTTGTCCGGAGATCTTTTTATATGGCCAATTACTTCAATTTGTTCTCCGTTGGCTTTGTTAACCAATAAAAGCGCTCCGCTTTCGTAGTATTGAATCTCGACTTCATAAACATTTATATCCTTATCAAAACTACGAAATGAGTATAGCGTATCATTTTCGTTATCCTGTAATTTATTCAGTATTTTATCTTGTATTACAACCTGTTTATTACTATCAATATTTAAATACAGGCGTTTATTTTTCCTCTTTACCAATTTGCCGAATCGTTTTAACTGAAATTTTTCAATTGCTTGTGAACACGCATATACACTACTAATGTTTTTGCACAATTTACTTTCTAAATCTGCATTTGTTTCTTTTATGTGAAACTGAACAATAGCAAAGAGGCCTAATAAAAGTAAAATAACTCCAACTCCGAGAGCGCAGCGCTTAAATCTTCTACTGATCGGACATTTCATGTTGCTATTCTACCACATTCTACACTCTGTCAACAACTGTCATCGCCGATCAGGCAATCTTACGCGCTATCCCGGATTGGGCGCAGCATGCTGCGCCCCTACGAAAGACTTGGATTGCATTTGCTGCGCCCCTACGAAAGACGTGTAATTCATGCGGCGCCCCCTACGAATGACGCGGTTGACGTATCGCATCTCATCCACTCTGAATCACTGCGCTTTAACAAAGCCGTGTTCAATCATTAGCCGGTAGCCCGGCCTGAGCACATATACGCCCGCCATGAGCGTGTCGCCGTGCTTTCTGACGAGGTTGTCAAAAAGCATACCGTGATCGAGTAAATAAAGGGAAGTCTCGTCCAGCACGCCGCGGCGATTGAACAGCAGGAGGAAGTCCGCCTCGTTGCCGTATTCTACAATCTCAAACTTTCGATCGAGAAAACCGAGTTCCTGAAAATACCTGAGGTTTTCTGAGAAGTATCCTATTGTGGTAAGCCGGGTTCCATACGGAAGTCGCGCAAACTCTTTGTTGATGGAAGCGGCGAACTCCGGAGTGAACGCATCGCCCCAGTATATCGCTTCCATTCCTTTATCCACCGCTCCCGCTGTTCCCCCGACGATCTCGTTGTAATAGCTAAGGTAAAACGGGCGCGCATCCAATAGGGCGCCTGTCCCATAGGCTATGAATAAGACCAACGCGATGATTCTCACAAGCATGTGAAAACGCTGGAAGACGAATCTGAAACCCACTCCCGCCAGCAGCGCTATAAAAGGGAACGAGGCTATAAACAATCGTTCGCCGTCGTAGGACGGCACGCGGCCGGGGATGAACAGGAGCGGTAAAAACAGAGAATTCATAATGAGAAAGATTGTAAATTTGCGGCGCTCGTTCTTTGCGGCGACAGACAGCGCGCCGACTATCGCGGCAACAAGTGAAGCGATAGGAATGGAAAGCGCAATAATAGCGAAAGGGTAGGTCCACGGTGGAGAGTTGGGGTAGTTTATACCGAAGTAGCAAGTGGTGATGTTAACTCCCCCGGCAAGTTTTAAATGGTGATGTATATACTCCGCCAGAGCGCTCAACGGCTGATGCCAGAACATCGGCTGCAGGAGAAAAAAAACGATGGGAGAAATAAAAATCATGCATAGAATATTTCTTATAATTTTGCCGCGTTCAAAAAGAAGGCCGTAAATCAATATCGGCGCGAGCGCGGCCAGGCCCGTGAATTTTATAGCGGGAAGAAGTCCTGTAAAAACTCCGAAAGCAACGCTCGTCCATTTGTTCTCAAGCCCGTATATGAAAGCCGCCGCCGCTCCGAAGCAGAACGCGCCCAGAATAATGTCTGTTTCCACTATATGCGCATGCCCGAACATTCTGGGCATGAAAGCGAGCGCCGCCGCGGAAAACAATCCGTATTCAATCCTCCCCAGACGGTAAGATCCAAATAAGAAAACGGCTGCCGCCAGAGCGGCGAATACCGCGTAAGTTCCATACCTGTATGCATACCATTTAACAAATACGGGGGAATCGCTGAATCCGCAAATCAGTTTTGCTGTTACCGCGTGTATTATCCTCGTCAATGCGGGATGACCCTGCCAGCCGGAGTCCCAGTATGCCTCTATTGTGTTCCGGCTAAGCGGATGCGCGTCTTTGTCTCCTAACAGAGAGATCCACCCGGCCGCGAGTTTTGCCCGTTTCAGGTCGTTTCCCTCGTCCCATGACATCCCCACGTCGCTTGACGTGTATGCCAGGCTTACTCCAACAGCGATGAATATGATTATTGCTATCGCGATGCGCCATGGCGCGGACATCTTCTCGGGCAATGCTTCCATGCAAGGAAAGATATTTCAGAATATAAAAAATAGCAAGCGGAGGGAATGGAGCTCGCATAATAGCGGGGGGCGCTTGTAGCGGTCCGGGGAAAAGCTAAGAGCGGGCAGGATGCCCGCGCTCCCATTGCCGCATGGTTCCGTGTGCCTGCAACCCGCGCGCGCGGTAATAAGGATAGGCGGGACGACGGATTATTAAAGGGCGCTTAGACGCTGTTCACGCGATTATGTTGGTATCATCCGCGGGTTCCGCAGAGACAATTGCAGAGTCGGACACTAAAGGCGCCTCTGGGATCAGTTTCAGGTAGCGTTCGGTGTAGAAGAAGTTGTAGAGGACTTTGACGGTGACGGCGACGGGGATGGCGGCGATCATGCCGGCGAGTCCTGCGAGTTCGCCGCCGCACATTAGGACGAAAATGATGATTGCCGGATGGAGATCGCAGTCTTTGCCGATAATCTTCGGGGCGAGAATGTTGCCTTCGAGCACCTGCAGGACGGCGAAGGCGATGAGGACGTAAATGACGGTGGCCGGAGAGATGAAGAGGGCGACGATGAGCGGTCCGATCAGGGCGAGAATCGGGCCGACATAGGGAATGAACTCTGTCACTCCGGCGATGAGGCCGAAGAAGAGCGAGTATTTAGGCATGGGCCAGAGGTAGACTATGAAGGTGGTGAAGCCCATGACGGCGCAGAGTTTGAGCTGCCCGCGTATGAAGCCGCCGAGGGCGGAGTTGATGCGCGAGAGCAGTTCTTCGGTGTCCGTGCGGAGCTTTGGAGGAACGGCGGCGATGAGCGATTTACGGATGTTGGGGCCGTCGGAGAGAAAGTAGAAGACGAGGATCGGAACGATGACCATAGTCGGTATTTTAGAAAGGAAGCCGGTTATGCCGTCGAAAATCGTTTTGCCGATGTTTTCGCCGACTTGCTGGAGATTTCCGGAGAATTTGTCCGGCAGCGATTGAATGTTCGCGGGGAGGTTTGAAGACTTTGCGACGTGAAGGAGTTTCGCCCAGAGGTCCTGAAGCGATTCCGCATATGTCGGGAAATCTTTGATAAGCTCCTCGAACTGTTTGAAAGCCGGCGGAATGATGGCGATGAGGATGACGGCGAGGATCGCCGCAAAGACCGTGAAGATCAGCAGGGTGGCGACCATGCGCGGGATTCGTTTTTTCGAGAGCCGCTCGACCGCCGGGTTCAGGATGTAGGCGATGGCGCCGGCGAGCGCGAAATAGCCGAGTATCGAGCTCACGCGAGTCACGAACCATATCAGGACGCCGAGCAGCGCGAGGTAGAGCAATATTGTCCAGAATCGCTGAGATGAAGCCTGCGCGTTTTTTGTCTCCATCCCGAACCGCCTTTGTTTGATAGCCGCAAATTTCGTTTCCATTATTTAACCGGTTTCCGGCCGCTTTGTCAACGTGGCGGCGGGCGGCGCCTTGCAATAGGAGACGGCATTTGATACAGTTGAAAGCGGATATACGGCGAATATATTACTTTCGATGCGGGTTTGAAGACAGAGGATTTTAGTGAAGGAAAAACTGTTAGAAATCATCAGTTGCCCGGGATGCGGGGCGAGATTCACGCTCGTGGATGAAGAAAAATCCGGCGGTGAAGTCGAAACCGGGAAACTGCTGTGTTCCGGTTGCGGCAAATCGTATCAGATAAGCGGATTCATTCCCCGGATTCTGGATTCCTATAAGGAGAATATCGAAGAAAAGACGGCCGGGAATTTCGGCGACCAGTGGACGCTATTCACGGAAATGCATTCGTTTTACCGCGAATTGTATCTGGATTGGATTTACCCGTTGCGGGAAGAGGACATAAAAGGCAAGATGGTTCTCGACGCTGGCTGCGGAATGGGCAGATTTCTATATTACGCGGCGAAATTCGGCGCCCGGGAAGCGGTTGGCGTGGACCTAAGCCGTTCCGTGGATGTGGCCTATCAGACGGTGAAGGACATGCCGAACGCGCACGTCATTCAGGCCGATCTCGCCAATTTGCCGTTCGGCCCCGAGTTCGACCTGTTCTACAGTATCGGCGTTCTGCATCACACGCCCGATCCGGAATCGCGATTTCATTCGGTTTGCAGGGCGCTGAAGCCCGGCGGCACAGCGCACGCGTGGGTCTACGGATATGAAAACAACGAATGGATAGTAAAGTGGGTCAACCCGGTGCGGGAAAAATTCACGTCGAAGCTTCCGGCGAAAGCGTTGTCCGCGATCTCGTTTTTCATCACGCTTTTCCTGCAGCCTGTTTTGAAGGCGCTTTATTATCCGGCCGGCAAGCGCGACATCAAGCCGCTGAAGAGGCTTTTGCCCTATTTCCCCTATATGAACTGGCTTTCGCGAGGCAGTTTTTCTCACACGCATGTCGTGATTCACGATCACCTGACGGCGCCTGTCGCGTTCTACATCAAGAAGGAGGATTTCCAGGCTTGGTTCGAACGGGCGGGGCTTGAAGACGCGGAATTCATCCATAGAAATGAAAACAGTTGGACCGGAGTGGGACGCCTGAAAGGCGGGGGAGCCGGCAAATGATCGTCTGTCCGCTTTGCGGGAAAGAACTGGCTGAAAGCGCGGAGAGCTACATTTGCGGCGGCTGCGGCAAGGTTTACAGGGTGAATAACGGAACGCCGGACCTGGCCGCGTCGCAGGAGGAAGGGCAGGGCGGTTTCAAGGAAGAATTTTTCGACGAGTTCCACGAGAAGGAGCGCACGAATTTCTGGCACAACGGCCGTAAAAACATAATCTACAATCTGATACGGAAATACAGCAAACCCGGCGGCAGGCTGATCGAGCTTGGTTGCGGATCGGGAAATATCATAGAGTTTCTGAACCGGCGCGGCATTCCCATCGAAGGCGGCGATATCTTTCAAAAGGCGATAGAATACGCGAAGAAGAAATTTCCGGCGAAGTTTTACCGGCTCGACTTGAATGAACTGCCTTTCCGCGAGGAGTTCGACGCCATCGGCCTGTTCGACGCGCTCGAACACATCGAGGACGATTCGAAAGCGCTCAGGAACATACGGCGCGGGCTGAAGAAGGACGGCCTGCTATACATAACCGTGCCGGCGGGAAAAAACCTGTGGAGCAATTACGACGAGTTCTACTGCCACAAGAGAAGGTATGATAAGAGCGAACTGGAGGCGAAACTCGGGGAGGCCGGCTTCGAGGTCGTCAAAATGAGCTTCTACGTTTTTTTTCTGTATCCCGCCGTCTATTTGACGCGCAAGCATTCGGCCCGGTATAAAAACAGCAAGGCGGAGTTGAATAAAAGCGACGCGGTGGACGCGCCGCCCGTAATAAATTCGGTTTTGTCCGCTATAATGATGATAGAGGCGCTGATTATAAGATACGTGAATCTGCCGATCGGCAGTTCTTTAATCGCAGTCGCCAAAAAGATTCCGGAGTTTGAAAAATGAGCGGATACAAGCCCGACAAGGAAAGCTTCGTCTCCTGGAACGAGGAGATGATAAGGAAATATGATCCGGATAAATATCATAACCATGAATCGCTGATCATAAGGACGGTGGAGAAGATGCGCCGGCGGGCGGTGCGGAAACTGTGCGGCGAGGAGGCCGGTGAAGTCGTGGATATCGGCTGCGGCGCCGGCAACTTCATTCCGCACTTCGACGGGTTCAGATATATCGGAATCGACATTTCGGAATACATACTGGGCGAGGCGGCGGGCAGGTTAAGGGAAAACGCATTTCTGATCAGGGCGTCCGCCGAAGAGTTGCCGTTAAAAGACAAATCGGCGCGCTGCATAATCTGCTCCGAAGTCATCGAGCACGTTCTGGATCCCGCGGCGCTGGCGACGGAGGCCGGCCGGGCGCTTGCCGACGACGGCATAGCGGTGTTTTCGATCCCGAACGAAAAGCTGATCAATCTGCTTAAACGAATAATCCCGTGGATCGGCGCGTCGAAGAAGGGTTACAGCGCGCCGCGCAGGATGGATGACGAATGGCACCTCACGGCGCTCGATTCCCGGCTGTTCAGAGAAATAATAAAAGGAAAATTCAGGATCGAAAAACAGATCGGCGTGCCGTCCGCGTTTATGCCGCTAAGGTATGTGTTCAGGCTCAGGAAAATATAAAGACCCTTAGCTGAATCGTTTCAAGCATCCCATCTAATCCGACATGAAATTCCAATAAAAACAACCATTTCTTAAGCGGAAATAGTTTTTTTATGTTTTGTTTATGCGCGCCGCCATAACATTTACGCCAATTTTATGTATTTCCCAATATACTGAAAAAAAAGGAGGGGCGACGTATGACAACGAGTTCTTTGATGGAAATGTCATTATTCTTTTTTCTTTTAATCGCGTTTACGCCGCTGCTCGGTGAATATTTCGCATGCGTTTTGAGCGGCAGGAGAGTTCCATTATTGAATTTCATGCGTCCGTTTGAACTGTGGATATGCCGGGTTATAAAAGCTGATGCCGTTGGAGACGAGAGAAGCGGGGAAATGGACTGGAAGGAATATGTATTCAGCATCCTTTTATTCAGCGCTGTCGGAATAATGTTCGTGACATTTCTTCAACGCGCGCAACAGTTTCTGCCCTTAAATCCGCAAGGACTCGAACCCGTGCCGTGGCTTGTCGCCATTAACACTGCTGTGAGTTTCGTGACAAACACGAACTGGCAGGCTTATTCCGGCGAAACCACGCTTAGTTATCTGACGCAGGCGATCGGGCTGACCGTTCAGAACTTTGTCAGCGCGGCGACGGGAATTGCGGTCATGGCGGCGCTTGCGCGCGGAATAACCGGAAAGCAAAGCGGCGCGCTCGGCAATTTCTGGCGCGATCTTGTGCGCGCGACGCTATATATCCTCCTGCCGCTATCCATCATTGTAGCGGCGCTTCTCGCCGGGCAGGGAGTCGTTCAGAACGTCTCGCATTATGCGAGCGTGAGAACGATCGAGGGCGCCGCGCAGACGCTCCCGATGGGGCCGGCGGCTTCTCAGATCGCCATAAAACAACTTGGTACGAACGGCGGCGGTTTTTTCGGCGTAAACAGCGCGCATCCATTTGAAAATCCGACGCCGTTCAGCAATTTCATCCAATGCCTTTCGATTTTAATCATACCAGCCGCACTTGCATATTCATTTGGCGTTCTCGTAAACAAGCGGCGGCACGGCATCGCGCTTCTTGCGGCTATGTTTACGATTTTTCTCGCCTGCGTCGGCGTTTCTCTATGGGCTGAACTTCAAGGAAATCCTGCGCTTGGCGGACTGCCGTTTATGGAAGGAAAGGAAATCCGTTTCGGCGTGATTCCAAGCGCGCTGTGGGGAATGTGCACAACAGTCGCATCCAACGGCTCGGTGAACGCTATGCACAGCAGTTTTTCGCCGCTTGCCGGAGGCGTCGCCATTTTCAACATGATGATGGGGGAAGTTATTTTCGGCGGCGTCGGTTCCGGAGTTTACGGAATTGCGCTTTTTGCCGTGCTCACGGTGTTTATCGCCGGACTGATGGTGGGGCGGACTCCGGAATATCTCGGAAAGAAAATCGAGGCAAGGGACGTGCTGTTGGCGATAACAGGCGTTCTTTTGCCGTGCGCTGTAGTCCTGATCTTTTCATCTATCTCGCTTGTCATGCCATCGGGGCTTGCGAGTCTTTCGAACAAAGGGCCGCACGGGTTGAGCGAAATACTCTATGCTTTCACGTCGGCGGCGAACAACAACGGGAGCGCTTTCGCCGGATTGAACGCGGCGACGGCGCATTACACGATACTTACTTCTATCGCCATGCTGATCGGGCGTTTCGGGGTAATGATTCCCGTAATGGCGCTTGCAGATAACCTTGGCAGAAAGAAATACACGCCGCCTTCGACGGGCACATTTCCGACGGAAGGTTTTTTGTTCGTAATTCTTCTGATAGGAGTGATCATAATAATCGGCGCGCTGACGTTTCTGCCCGCTCTCACGCTCGGTCCGGTGATGGAGCATTTTCTTATGATAAAAGGGCGCTTATTTTAAAAGGAGATTTGAGCGACATGTTGAAGGCAAAAGAAAAAACAACCGTGTTTGATTTGCGCCTGATCAGGCGGGCAGTCAAGGATTCGTTTGGCAAACTTGACCCGCGCGCGCAGATAAAGAACCCGGTGATGTTTGTGGTATTCATCGGGGCTGTTATTATGACGCTGATTGTAGCGAAGGGCATCGCGCAATCGGGTTTTGAGAATCTTAAGTTCAATATACAGATTGCGCTGTGGCTGTGGTTCACCGTGTTGTTCGCCAATTTCGCAGAAGCGGTCGCCGAAGGGCGCGGAAAGGCGCAGGCGGACACGCTTCGGGCTATGAGCAAAGACACAACCGCGCGGCGAATTCTGAGCTTGCGCGAGGAGAAAATTTCGGCAAAAGAACTCAAAATAGATGATCTTGTGGTATGCGAAACCGGAGACATAATTCCCGGCGACGGCGATGTCGTGGAGGGGATAGCGAGCGTGGACGAGTCGGCGATCACCGGCGAATCGGCGCCGGTCATTCGGGAAAGCGGCGGCGACCGGAGCGCGGTGACGGGCGGAACGCGCGTCATCAGCGACCGCATTATCATAAGAATCACCGCCACGGCGGGACAGAGTTTTCTTGACCGCATGATCTCAATGGTAGAGGGCGCAAAGCGGCAGCCCACGCCGAACGAGCGCGCGCTGTCGGTTCTTCTGATCAGCCTCACCGCGATATTTCTGCTTGCGGTCGGCACTCTCAAGGGATTCACGATCTACAGTGAGCGGGCCGGCGGCGGACAGGGTTTCGCCACCCTCGCGGTTATGATATCTCTTATTGTTTGTCTCATTCCGACCACAATCGGCGGGCTTCTGTCCGCGATCGGCATCAGCGGCATGGACAGGATGCTGCGCAAAAATGTGCTTGCGATGAGCGGCAAAGCCGTAGAAGCAGCCGGGGACATCGACGTGCTGTTGCTGGATAAGACCGGAACGATAACGCTCGGAAACCGCATGGCGACTACGTTTGCGCCGGCGCCGGGAGTTTCGCTTGACCGGCTTGCTGATGCGGCGCAGCTTGCCTCTCTTTCCGATGAGACGCCGGAGGGACGGTCCATTGTAGTTCTTGCAAAAGAGAAATATGGGTTGCGGGGCCGTGAATTGCGCCGCGATACAAAATTCGTTCCGTTTTCAGCAAAGACGCGCATCAGCGGCGTCGATCTTCCGACGCATGACGGGAAAATTCGAAACATCCGCAAGGGGGCGATTGATTCCATACAGGAATTTGTGCTGTCGGCCGGAGGACCGTTTCCATCACAACTCAAAACAATCGCTGACGAAGTCGCCAGAAGCGGCGCGACGCCTTTGGCGGTCGCCGAGGGAAAAGAAGCGCTCGGCGTCATAGTGTTGAAGGATATCGTGAAAGGCGGCATCCGCGAGCGTTTCGCCGAGCTTCGGCGCATGGGCATCCGGACGGTTATGATTACGGGCGACAACCCGCTCACGGCGGCATCCATAGCGGCGGAGGCGGGCGTGGATGATTTCATCGCGGAGGCGACGCCTGAAACCAAGCTCCAGCGCATACGGGATGAACAGGCGCTGGGGCATCTGGTCGCAATGATAGGCGATGGAACCAACGACGCGCCCGCGCTGGCGCAGTCGGATGTCGGGGTCGCCATGAACACCGGCACACAGGCGGCGCGCGAGGCTGGAAACATGGTGGACCTCGACAGCAATCCCACGAAACTTATCGAGGTGGTTGAAACCGGAAAGCAACTGCTCATGACGCGAGGCGCGCTCACTACCTTCAGCATCGCAAACGATGTGTCGAAATATTTTGCCATACTTCCAGCCATGTTTTCCGGGCTTTATGCCGCGGGCGCCGGAGGGCCGGGGCCGCTCGCCGCCTTGAATATCATGAAGCTGCATTCGCCGCAGAGCGCAATCCTGAGCGCGGTCATTTTCAATGCGCTGATAATCGTCGCCCTGATCCCGCTCGCCCTCCGAGGCGTGAAATACCGGCCGCTCGGCGCATCCGTCATATTGCGGAAGAATCTGATCGTTTATGGATTCGGGGGGCTTATCATCCCGTTCATCGGCATTAAACTAATCGACGCTCTACTAACTGCGCTGAGACTGATATAATAAGGAGCGGCATATGAAAAATATTAAAGCATGCGTTTTCATTTTCCTGCTATTGACGGCGATAACGGGCGCGCTTTATCCCGCCGCCGTCACAGCGGTCGCGCAATTGCTGTTTGCGGACAAAGCGAACGGAAGCCTGATCCGGCGGGGAGATGAGATACGGGGATCGCGGCTGATAGGCCAGAAATTCACATCGCCTGCATATTTCGCGGGTCGCCCGTCGGCATCCGATTACTCCGCGCTTCCATCCGCCGCAAGCAATCAGGGTCCGACCAGCGCTTCTTTGAAAAGCGCTGTTGAAGGCAGGCGCAGGAACCTTACGAGTCGCATTTCAGGAACAATTCCGGCGGACCTTCTTCTGGCTTCCGGGAGCGGGCTCGACCCGCATATAAGTCCGGAGGCGGCGCTTGTCCAGATAGATCACGTGGCAAAGGCGCGTAATTTATCCGGAATGCGGAGAACTCAACTCGAGAGGCTTGTCAGGCGGAGCATTGAAGGGCCACAGATGGGAATATTCGGAGCGCCGCGGGTCAATGCGCTGAAACTAAATATGGAAACAGACCATATATTCGGAGCGCCGCGAATCAATGGAGATGAACTGCGTTGACGGAAAACGGTTCTGAAAACCGTCCCGATCCCGACCTGCTTCTGAAGGCGATTCAGAGACAGGAAGGAAAAGGGGACAAAGGCAAGCTGAAAGTATTTCTCGGCATGGCCGCGGGAGTCGGCAAGACCTATGCAATGTTAAGCGCAGCGCATGAGATGCCCGCGAGAAATATCGATGTCGCTGTTGGATTCATAGAAACGCACGGCCGCGCGGAGACGGAAGCGCTTGTCGCGGGACTGGAAGTGATCCCGCGCAGAATTGTGCCCTACCGCAGCGTGACGCTCGAAGAGATGGACATCGACGCAGCACTCGCCCGCCGCCCGCAGATCGTTCTTGTGGATGAGGCGGCGCACACGAACGCGCCGGGAAGCCGCCATGCGAAACGATGGCATGATATTCTCGAAATCCTCGATTCCGGCATAGATGTCTACACCACGCTCAACATCCAGCATATAGAAAGCCTGACGGATACCGTGCGTGAAATCACGGGCGTGGCAATTACGGAAACAATCCCCGATTCGGTGATTGACATAGCGGACGAGGTTCTTCTCGTAGACCTCGCGCCTGAAGAACTGCTAAAGAGGCTCAGAGAAGGCAAGGTTTACGGCGAAGAGCGCGCCGGGCGGGCGATGCAGAACTTCTTCCGTCCCGGAAATCTCTCGGCGCTGCGCGAGATGGCGCTGCGTCTTGTCGCCGAGCGGGTCAACCGCGAGCTACGCGATTACCGGCAGGTTCATCACATCACCGACGCATGGAAGACAAGCCACCGGCTCTTGGTGGCTGTGTATGCCAGCCCGTATTCCGAAACGCTGATCCGTTGGACGAGGAGGATGGCGTCGGGACTCGACGCGGAATGGTACGGCGCTTATGTGGAATCCGGCGTCCCCCTTACCGATGACGAGAGCCGCCTTCTCTCGCGGAATCTTTCGCTTGTCAAGGAACTCGGCGGAATTGTGTTGACAACTGTCGACGACGATCCAGTCCGCGGCATTCTCCGTCTGGCGCAGGAGAATCAGGTCGCGCAGCTTGTGATCGGCAAATCCCGCCGTGGATTTTTGCACAACCTGCGCCATGGAGGTTCAGTCGTCGAGCGGTTGCTGAAAGACAGCGGGAGTATTGATATATACATTGTTTCCGGAGAATCCGGGGAACGAACGAGAGATTCGGGCGGGGCGATGGGAAGTCCTCTGAAGCAGTTTGTTTTAAAGGATTTCGCGATCGCCGCGGCGACAACCGCTCTTCTCGGATTAATCGGCTGGCTGCTGAATCCTATAATCTCATATCACGCAGTGGGGCTGATATTCCTTCTCGGCGTGACCATTCTGGGGTTGTTTGTCGGGCGCATGGCGGGTCTGGCCGGCGCGCTGTTATGCGGTTTGGCGTGGAACTTTTTTTTCATCCCTCCATATTACACTTTTGCAATACAAGCTCCGGAAGACTATATGATGTTCGGAATGTTTTTCGGAGCGGCTGGCGTCATCGGGCATCTCACGTCGCGGCTGCGTGAAAATGAAAGGCAACTGCGAATACGAGAGCGGCGGGTAACGGCTCTTTACCATTTTACAAGAGAAATCTCCTCCGCGAAAAACATTCATAGCGTTCTGGACACTGCGGTGGAACACATCAGTTCTGTTTTTGAAGCCGACACGGCTGTGCTCGTTAAAGATCCCGCGAAGGGTTTGATTCCGCACGAGGGAAACACATTTCTAATGGATGAAAAAGAAATGGCGGTGGCGGAATGGGCCGCAATTCACAGCAGGCCCGCAGGGCTGCGGACGGACACCCTTCCCACGGCAAAAGCTTTTTACATCCCTCTCGTGGCGTCTCAGGGAACAGTCGGCGCCGTGGGGATGAGGCAGCGCCGCAAAAGGCCGGACACCCCGGAAATGACGGCGCTTGCGGAAACCTTCGCGCGTCAGCTCGCCATGGGCATCGAGCGCGAACAGTTTAATGATATCGCGCGGCGCACCATGCTGATTCAGGAATCCGAGAGACTTTACAAATCCATTCTGAATTCCGTATCCCACGAGCTTAAAACCCCGCTCGCCGCAATCGAAGGTTCGGCGAGCGCTCTTCTCGACCCGATCATAGGCGCTGACGCTGAATCCTCAGCCGAACTTGCCGGGGAGATAATGAAGGCTTCTCAGCGGTTGTCGCGACTTGTGAACAATTTGCTCGACATGACCCGGCTCGAATCAGGCGTCATCCCGCTTCGCCGCGAGCCCGGCGATATTAAAGACCTCGTCAGCGCTTCATTGAGATATCTCGAAAAAGAACTCGACGGACACTCGATCGACATAAAGATTCCCGATGGATTGCCGCTGATCAATATGGATTTTCTGCTCATGGAGCAGGCCATCGTGAACATCCTTCACAACATCGCGGCTCATACGCCGTCCGAAACGCCTGTAGAGCTCACGGTCAAACCAGATGCGGGCGCGCTTGTTATCAGCGTGCGCGACATGGGGCCGGGGCTTCCAGCGGAACATCCGGAGCAGGTTCTTGAAAAATTCTGGCGAGCAGACCCGCACAAGCCCGGCGGCACAGGGCTTGGGCTGGCCATCGCTAAAGGCTGGGTGGAGGCGCATGGCGGAACGCTGCTGGCCCGCAATCACCCGAAGGGCGGCGCGGAATTCATTATCCGCCTGCCTCTGGAGGTTTAAAAATGACGAATGAAACCGGCAAACCCCTGATTCTTGTGATAGATGATGAGCAAGCAATCCGGCGACTGTTGCGAACGACGCTTAAAGCGCATGAATATGACATTTCGGAAGCGTCGACTGGACAGGACGGGATTATTTCCGCCGCGACAAGGCCGCCTGACATGGTCATCCTCGACATGAATCTGCCGGATATCACCGGTATCGAGGTTCTGAAAAAACTCAGAGAGTGGTACAAGCGACCGGTTATGGTGTTGTCTGTGGTAAATGACGAGGAAATGATCGTCAATGCGCTCGATCTCGGAGCGGACGATTATCTCACAAAACCGTTCAGCGTTCCTGAATTTCTCGCGCGTCTCCGCGTTTGCTTTCGCCATAACAAACAAGAACCCGCGGAACCGATTTTCAAATCAGGCTCGCTAACGGTGGACTTCCCTAAAAGGGAAGTTTTCGTTGACGGGAAGCAGGTGCATCTGACCTCGACGGAATTCAATCTGCTCAAAATCTTTATTCAGCACGCCGGCAAAGTGCTGACGCACAGGCATATATTGAGGGAGGTTTGGGGGCCGGGGGCAGCGCAGGATGTGCAGTATCTGCGGGTTTACGTCGGACATCTACGGCAGAAACTCGAGCCCGATCCGAACCGCCCGCAGTTTCTTGTCACAGAACCGGGCGTCGGCTACCGCCTTCTTATTCTTTGATTGATTCACATCATCTGTGAAAGAAGATGTCAGCCGCGCCCCTGTCTTTTCTATTCAATTCCCTGAAATTTCTCCGTTTTTTATGTGTTATTTATGCTAATCCGACAAATTTTAACGCTGTTTTTATGGACTCGCGAATATACTTATGCAAAGTGAAGGATTTATTGGAATTTCTTTAATGGCGTTAAGGGAGGCGAATCCGCAAATGTATGCAAAGCAAGAAGAAATATTAACAGACGAGTATGAATCGCTGATGGAACTGGCAAAGGCGCGCATTGCGGATAAAGAATACAACGATGCTCTTTCTCATCTCGCGCGCGCTGTATCAGTCGAAATAGCAAGGCCTGAGGCGTATAACCTGATAGGGGCGATTTTCGAAATGAACGGGGACATTTTTGAAGCTCAGAAATACTACAGAGCCGCGCTTTCTTTTGTTCCCTCATACATTCCTTCGCAGAAAAACCTCGCAAGAACTGTAAAATGGCGCGGAGATGGAGACATTGTTCTGGAAGAAATGAATTGCTGCGAGGCTCGCTCCCGGGCTGATTTAAGCTGAGAATGATGCGGCTATGCATCTGCCGCTGCCGCCGCAAATCCTCTACTCTTCGAGGGCTGGGTGGCCGGAAAGCTGTTCCAGCCGGTTTTTTTCCAGATAATCCTCGCAGACGGAAAGTAATTCGACAGGCAGCTTTTTCTCCAGTATCAGTTCCTTAAAAACTTGCGAAGCCCACTTGGGATGTCCGAGTTTCGCCTGGCAAACGCCGACATAAAATTTAGGCAACGGCTCCCCGGGGTTTAAACGCGCCGCTTTTTTGTAACATGTCAGCGCTCTCGGGTAATCCTCCTCTTTATAAAACGCAAACCCTTTTTCCATGAAGTCTTTTAGCATAATAATTTCAATGAACAGCTTATTCTCAAGCAGATAATACAGGTCATAAACGCGAATCGAACGGTCTTTTTCGGAGGGATTTTGCCGGAATTGGTTCCAAGGCGCGAGATTGACGCTTTTAGAAAAATGAATTCCGTGCCAGAGAAATTCGGCTTCCATGAACACCGGGAAAAAAGTAACGCACGGATCTTCCGCTTTGAAAACCGGCTCGAATTTTTCCTGAATCAATTGCAAGCCGCTGTCTGAAACGGTCTGCGGAAAGTGTTCGTGATGATCGATTATCAGATAACGGCGGAATTTTTTGGCGGCGGCGAGAACCAGCATGTCGAACGCGGGATCGACAGGCATGTCGTTCTCTTTGCCGTAGAGGCTGACGAAAGGAAATGAAGTGCAAATAAAGCTTTGCTCGCCCTGAGACCGGATATATTCAACAGCCAGCCTTATTCCGGAAGTGAGGTTGCCGACGCGATAGGAGTAAATAGAGTTTCTGACAATAATCCAGAGGAGAACCGGCGCCGCGGCGAGGACGGGAAGCTCCGACACGGCAAACGCAGCCGCCAATATTAAAGCGGGCGCGAAAATCACTATGCCCCGCGCCGCTTTCCATGGAATGACGGTCAGAAAGCCGATAAAAACAATGGCTTGAGCCGCCAGGTAAACATCCAGCGGCTCGCGCCGCGCGGCAAGCAGCGCTATTCCGCAACCCGCCGCCGCGGCCAGCGCTATGCCGTCGCTGTTCAGAAAAAGTTTCGGGTAAAAGCCGATGCGTTGCGCCCACGAAACTTTTACGCCTTCCCCTTCGCTCTTTTTCAGCATGTCCTTTAATCTGTTGATGTTGAACATGACCCATTCCATGGATTTCGCCGAATGGGAAATGACTTTGCCCTCGGGGAAAAGATAGGCGCAGATAATGAAGGGGATGTCGCTGATTAGAATGCATGCTGCCGCCGCCGCGAAAACCACGGAGATGGAAATGGCGAAAAACATGAAAGGCATGGACGCTGAAAAAATCGCGTAAGCGGCTTCCGAGATAAAAACCACGCCGGGGATGACGCCTATCCAGAATGGATGGAACATGACGATTCCGCCGAGAAACACGCCGCTTGCGGCGAGCAAGAGAAAAGACTCGGGCGAGTAGAAATACGAGGCGCCGCCTGCGGCGAGCGCGATTTTGTGAGACAATGAAAACAGAATTAATAACTGGTAACACATCGCCATTCCGGATTCGGGGCCGGCTGAACGCGAGTGCAGCGTGTGCAGTCCGCTGACCGCGAGCATGGCGGCCGCCATTACTCCGACGGCCTTTCCGAAAGCGATCGAACCGTTCAGATAAACTAAAACAATTGTGAAGACGCCCATCGCAATTGACGGCGCGGCTATCGCAACATCCTTCTGTTTAATAAGCCTCAGCGAAAGTTTGATAATATAAACATGCCACGCTTTATAATAAGAGTAGAGCGTGGTTTTCGAAACATCGCAATATTCTTCGACAAGCGTTTTCCGTTGAACGGAAGCCGGGTCGTTTCTCGAACTTAAAAGGGTTTTCCAGTTTTTTCTGACGAAGCCGAACAGGCGTCGCACAACCGTCGCTTCGCGGTAATATGCCGCCTCGTCGTACAGGAACACGCCTTTTTTTCTGATGCGCCGAATCCTAAGCAGCGTTCCGGCGATGACTATCCCCGCGAGCATCAAGATCGAATATTTATCTATGAATGCCGTTATTTCCGGTCGAAATATATTCATGAAATCTTTAACTGATTTAGCGGCCTTAAGCGCATGCGGCAGCCCCTTTCAGTAGTTTCATTCAGTCCACATCAGCGTCTGAGCGGCGACGGCGCAAAACGCTGATGTCTATTGTTCATAAACGAACGATCATAATATATTTATCGCACAATTGGAAAATAGTATAGCGTCACTCGCAATAAGTCAAAACCTCGCGAGGATGGGATCGATTTTTTGCCGTTGCGAAGATGCCGCGAACAGGCCCGGACACGCGATTCGGAATATCAGCGGGGCGCCGTTTTACAAAAACAATCTTCGCGGTTAAAATTACTCTTTGTGAAGATATGACATGAATTCGCCGCGCGGGTGTTGAAGATGATATTTCCCTCGATTGTTGAAGAGATGCTGGAACTGAACGGAATCGCCGTTCACGAAAAAAAAGAGACGTCACGGCCCGGTTTCATAGACATTTACGAGGCGAATCTGGAGCGCCGGCGCGTCGAACAGCTTCGCGCGGCGGCAAGGCGCGAAAAATCAGAAGAAGACAAAAAGGCGTCCGACTTTTCGAAACAAAAACTTTATCTTTCGCTATTGCATCGTCTCGGCGGCCACGCGCCGATCGTTCCCGCCGGAGACCCCGACGCCGCGACCGTTCTGTTGCAGGCGCTGCAGGCTTGCCGGTGCGGCGCCCGGCGCCCTTTCTCGCGGGACTCCGACCGCGACTCGATGCCTCAGTTCCCCGTTGTGCGGTTTAAGCAGATTTGAAATAATTGCGGGCAGGATGCCCGCGCTCTCAAAACCCTCTCGCCTCCGTATTTGCGGGCAGGATGCCCGCGCTCCCAGTAAACGAGCTAAAAACCTTATTTGAATTCGAGTATCGTCGAGTAGAGGTTGCTGCCAACCAGCTGGCCGCCGATCCAGCTCCAGTCGAATTTATTGATGTCGCTGCTGTAGTTGACGATCAGGTATCTGTTTTCGTCGAGTTTGACCATTCCTGCGTAGGCGGTGTCGCCGCGTGAGGGGAAGTCGAACACCGGAACGAGGATTTTCTGTTCCTTGTCGAGCCGGTAAAGAGCGGTGCGTTTCCGGGTGAGCGAGTAGCGGACGAGGTACCATTTCGAGCGCAGGAAGGCCGGGAGCGCCTTCGAGTCCCGGTTGTATTCGCCGGCTATGTTCCGGCGGGCGATGACGTAGAAATCGCCCTTGTGGTTGAACATCAGCGCAGAGTCGTATTTGAAGGGCGTGAACCGGCAGTCCCACGCGGTGATGTCCGATTTCGGAGCGAAGCAGACCTCGCCGCCTTTCATTTCCTGCCGCACCGTCGCATACAGGTTCCCTTCTGCGTCGAACTCGAACTCGCCCTCCTCGGAACTGACTGTGGAAGAGATGTCCTTGTTGTTTATGAGCGTGTAGTTGTAGCCGTCGTCGGATTCGAGCAGTTGCAGGTGGCTCGGTTTCGTTTCGTTCGAATAGAGGCCGACGCCGTAATAGACGCTCATAATCGCCTTGCCGCCGTGTTCTTTAGCGCGCCAGATGACATATCCGGGTTTGTAGAACATCTTAGGCTTTGTCCATTTGCCGTTCGACTCGAATTCGGTTACATACATGCTGTCCGGGGCGAAACTGAGCGGGTTCGCGCCGCCCTTGAAGAAATAGAGGAACAGCTTGCCCTTGAAAACGAGGAATCGCGGCTCGCGCAGGTCGCTTCCCATTTTGAATTTCGTTTCGTAGTCCCATTTTTTTGCGTCGGCGGAACTCAGGACATAAAGGATGGTCTCTGTGGACGCGAAGTGAGTGGGCGCGGAGCGGAACGCCATGTAGAAGCGGTCGCCGAACTTGGCGATATCGACATTGTTGTTGGATTTGAAAGGTTTAACTTCCGCCGGCAGGCCGGGGCCGGGAACGATTTTTACGAGCGGCGAGTAAGATATCTTTTTCGCGCCCGCGGTGTCGAAAACGGCTTTCTCGCTTGCGAACTGAAGGTGGACAGCCAAGACAATAAGAAGCGCGATAACAAAAACCACGGTTGAAATGAAATTCTTGATAAAACTCTTAATCATTCCGCCGGGCGTCTGTTTCTTCGAATTTTTAGACATCTGATATCGTCCTCCAAACCATCAAAAGTTGAGCCGAATCGAATTATCCTGAAAACACGAATAATTCAACGTCAATTATAGTATTTCCCATAATTAACAGGTAGTGGATTGATAACAAAAAGCGGTTTGGATGATGGAAATCGTGTTGCCGGTTTTTGGCTTGCGTTGAGGTTTTGCAGTCGGCCCGGAGGCCTTTAACCGGATTCTCATAATTATTAAACGGCAACAATGCCGTTCCGGAAGCATCCGGCGAGCATGGGAAAAATTTCACAAACTAATTTACAACTGTCTGGCCCTTGCTTATAATCCTTCGGAATACATTATCCTATTCATTTCGGTTAAATCAGTACAATTAACCGCATGAATATGTATATAAATAATATAGAGACAATTACCAGGCCGGGGAGGTGATGACGAATAGCCGCCGAAAGGCGGAGAACAATGAAAACAAGCTCTCAGCGGCTTGAAGGCCGCGGGGTTAATCGATAAAACAACAAAATAACATATTATTTGGAGGTGGGATTTGGAAAATAAGCAAAGCAGTTCTTACGGTTGGGTAGTAGTCATATGCGGAACGATAATTAACTTGGCGCTCGGCGCAATATACGCGTGGAGCATATTCAAGGCGAACTTGATGTGTGCGGTTGGCGAGGACAAGAAGCCGTTGTTGGACGCCGCCGGAAACCTGATGCCCGGCAAATACGGATTCGCGCTCGATAAATTCCAGACGGCGCTTCCGTATGCGGTAGCGATAGGAATGTTCGCGCTGCTGATGCTGGTTGCGGGCCGGTTGCAGGATAAGTACGGACCGCGCTTTGTGGCGACCGCCGGCGGAATAATGCTCGGCGCCGGCTTCTTCGTAGCCAGTCTCGCGAAACCGGGTCCGAACGCGGCTTTGATGCTAATTATCGGGTTTGGAGTATTGGGCGGCTCCGGAATCGGACTGGCTTACGCCTCTGCGATGCCCCCGGCCGTTAAATGGTTCCCGGCATCCAAAAAAGGACTGATCTCCGGTATCGTCGTCGGCGGCTTCGGCATTTCCGCCGCTTATGTTTATCCTCTTACAAAAGGTCTTATTGAAACCGGCATAATGGGCTTTAAGGGCATTTCCGGAGCATTTCAGTTCCTCGGCATCCTTTTCACAATAATGGTTGTAGTTGCGGCGCAGCTCATGAAGAACCCGCCGGCCGGTTATGTTCCCGGCGGCGCCCCCGCGGCTCCGAAACCCGGCGCGACTCCCGCTCCGGCTTCGAAAACAGACTACACGTCGAAAGAAATGCTTGCAACATCATCGTTCATCATCACATGGATTATGTATCTGTTCGCCGCCGGCGCAGGCCTGATGGTAATTTCATTCATCGGCGCTCTTGCGAAACAGTACAATCTTGCTCAGATGATAATATGGTGCATGACCGTTCTCGCGATCGGCAACTGCGCGGGCCGCGTTATTTGCGGCGTCGTTTCCGATAAGCTCGGACGGACGCTCACCATGTTCATCGTTTTCGCGATTCAGGCCGGAATCCTCGTTGCTTTCCCGCGTGTTCTCGTCGGTTCCGACGCCTTGTTCGCGTTCGGCTCTTTCATGATCGGTTTTGGATTCGGCTCCTGCCTCTCTCTGTTCCCGTCGCTGACTTCCGACTACTTCGGCATCAAGAACCTCGGAATGAACTATGGAATCGTGTTCACGGCATACGGAGTTGGCGGAGTTCTCATGACGCTGATGGGCGGCAAGCTCTCTTACGATCTGGCGTTCAACGTCGCCGCTGTTCTCTGTCTGATTGCCGCGCTGTTGACTTTCGTCGTCAAAGCGCCGGTCGCTAAAAAAGCTTAATAATCAGGACTTAATTCATCATTTACGGTGAAAACAAGGCCCTCGCGGTTTCGCGGGGGCCTTTTTCATTACGGATTACTTATGGCGAATTCGGGTTCATAATGTTTTCAGAGCATAGTTTGGGATAAAGGAAATAATTCGCGTATTCTCACAATACTATATATGTGAGATTATTTATGCGCTTGAATTTAAAGAATGGTATTATCTCAACAGTTATGAGTGAAATAAGATGAAATTTCAGATAGAATTCAGAATTGCACAACTTCTAATGGAGGGCGGCATGATCCGAATATCGAGGATAATTTTCGCGATGGCGCTGGCGGCGCTGATGATTCCGGCGGCTGCGCAGGCCGGGGGTCGCACAAAATGTCCGGCCGGCATGGTTTTGGTCGCCGGCAGGTTCTGCATCGACAAGTATGAATATCCAAACCGAAAAGGCGAGTACGCGATGAACGCGGCGACGTGGGACGCGGCGGTGGGTCTTTGCCGCAGCGAGGGCAAGCGTCTATGCGCGCAATCCGAGTGGCAGGAAGCGTGCAAAGGGCCGCGCAACTACAACCAGCCATACGGAAACGGTTATGTCAAAGGCGCCTGCAGCGACCAGTATGCCGGGGGCGGCAAAGGGCAGTATCCGTCCGGCGAAATGGAAGCCTGCGTGAGCGGTTATGGCGCCGCCGACATGTCGGGCAACCTGTGGGAATGGACTTCAGACGTTTACGACGACGGCAACCGCGGAATTCAAGGCGGCTCGGCGGTCACAAAAGACGAGAGCGCGCTTGCGTGCGGCAACCCGTCCAAGGAAAAACCCGGCGCTGTGGATAACTACATAGGGTTCAGGTGCTGCATGAGCATATCTAAAGCCGGCGAACGCAGCCAGGTCTCGCCGCTCGTCGGGTACCCTCCCGTGCGCGCCGGAAATCCCGGCCTCGCGGTCGGCGTCGAGTACGCTCAGATGGACGACATCGTAAATTCGTCGGCTCTGAATACTTACGTTTCGGCCACCGGAATTAATCTCACGGCGAGCTATCAGTTCGATGAAGCGCGCCTGGACTTCACGCGAATGGACAACGACATAGACACAAAAATAACGGGAGTAGCGGACACCGGCGACGTAATCGGGAACGTCGTGCACGCTGCGGTTCTGCTGCCTTTCCAGATGGATTTCGGCGACTGGTCGGGCGACATGTCCGCGGGAGTGCGCTGGTTCCAAAACGGCGGCAACCGGATGACAGACACCTATTTGCTAAAGGAGTTCAATAACGGACGCTGGTCGTTCGCGCAGGCGGCCAACCTGCTGAACTTCAGAGGCGGCGGCAAAGACAGGGCCGGCTACTCGATCGACGCGCGTTACCGGCTCAACCGTTTCGTCGATATCATGGGCGCCTACAGTTCCGCCGATTTTTACAAGGGATACATCGATTACTACATAGCGCCGAAAAGCCTGTTAACCGGAATGCCCGAATGCGGAAACTGCCGCCACGAGACCGGAACCGGCGGCCTTGTGTACACTATTCCGGGCGGAAGAGGCAATGCGTATCTGCTTTATTATGACGCCGGCGATATCGGAATCCCGATGGGCGGAGCAACGATAAAATTCTAAGAAATATGGCGTGGTCTCTCATTTGATGGGCGCGGCATGCCGCGCCTCTGGCAATATGTTAACAAACCGGATTTTATTATTCGTGAAAAATCAGTATATGCCCTTTCGGTTGAAGAAGGAGCCGTATTTGCGGTCCTCGACGAGCGTGTGAGTGACGAACCAGTTTTTGAGAAACTCAACGCAGTCCACCCGGTCTTTGACGCCGCCCTGTTCGATTTTATTCACGAATCCGGACAGTTCCCCGATCAGCTTTTCGTGTTCTCGGCGCTGATTCTCCAGTTCCGGATATCCGTGTTCTTTCAGCAAGCATTCCTCGTTGGAGAAGTGCGATTTTACGTGTTCGAGAAGTCCGCGCAACATTTTATTGAAATCAGCTTCCGCGTTTTCCTCTTCGAGCTTGTCGCAGAGTCCGCCTACTATCTGAAAAAGAGCTTTATGCTGTTTGTCCAGTTCCGAGACGTAGATAGTGTATTCCTTCCGCCATTCGAAGTTGAACTGAGTGTTGAGCATCCGCATCCGCCTGTCGAAAGTTTCAAGCATCTTCCACTGGACGACGGGGATGTATGAAATTTTTTCGCCGGGAATGACGAACAGCTTCGAGTCGGACAGAGCGCGGGCCTTGAACAGGAGCGGGATGTCGTAAAGAACGCTTTCCTCGCCGGCGAAGTCGCCGGGCGACATCGGCTCGATGAGCTTGTTGCCGGCGAAAATCTGCATGTATCCCTCGGACAGAAGGAAGAGGCCGGGCTTTCCATTAACCGGAAGGATCTTGCCGGCCGCGCAGGAGACGGTTTCGAGCTGCTGGGCGATTTTGTTCTGAATCGGATAGGAAACCATGTCTCCGAAAAGCCATGTGCTGCGAAGGAAATGCCTGTTTTCATGCAGTTGCTTTAAGTCCTCATAGAGGTTGTTCCGCTTGATGAATTCGATATAAAGTTCGTTCGGGATACGGACCGCGTGAATATAGCTTGCGGCGCGGTAAGTGCCCTGGGAGGCTTCGCCGAGAGTGGCCG
>Ga0172379_10002689_pt1 | contig 30689 bp, 33 predicted proteins | sample GrowelOW334metaG_FD_119756 | JGI IMG/M metagenome (GOLD analysis project Ga0172379, IMG submission 119756) | Groundwater microbial communities from an aquifer near a municipal landfill in Southern Ontario, Canada - Groundwater well OW334 metaG | ecosystem: Environmental > Aquatic > Deep...
CACCAAAGATGACAGGCCGGAACCCGCCGGGCTGCGCGTCAGCAGGCGAACCGTGTCGCCGCGCTCGACCAGGCGCTCGACCAGTTTTTTCCCGATGAATCCTGTCCCGCCGGTAACCGCGACTATCACAAATGCACTCCAAAATTGTAGGGCGGGTTATTCCCGCCATGCAGATTATCCTCATCGTTCCCAAGCGGAGCATGGGAACGACGAAGTAACGTAGAGTGGATAAGCGGAGCGCATCCACCCTACATCTGCCGTCTTTATTACTGACTGATGTGTAATCAGACCTTCCCTAATGAATTATTCAGGCTTAAAAACGATTCATCAATATCAGCAATCGCAACATCAGATCATCCGGCCATTTTTGCCGCCAGACATCCCTGGATAACACCAACTGCAAACGGCGATACAACGACGTTTTTGCTGCGATAAAATCATTCAAAACCTGCCTGCGTGCAAGAGGGATGCTGTCCTTGAATATCTCCAGCAGAGACGATGCCTGCGCACTCATCCACAGATGGCCTTCCCCTCCGCCAAAGAACCGGCGGTACTTTCTCGCTAACCGGCTAAATCCGTTTGCAGCCACGCCTATGGTGTTGCTGCCGTGCTGGCGATATTTGAGCGTGGCTGTTTCATCGAAAACAACCTCGCCGAAACAGGACACGACCAGATAGCACCACCAATCATGTATCACCACCTTGCCCGGCAGGTTCCTGCCGATCAGGCGCAGCGCTTCCCTGTTGAGCACCATGGTGCAACCGGTGGCGATGCTATCCACCAGCGCATTGCCAAAGCCGATCTTTCCCGGCAACGCGGTATAGCCGATATGCTGCAGGTTCTCATCGACCAGCTCCACCCTGGAGCAATACATTGCAGGCCGGTCATCCGTGACCCCGGTCAATTTCGCAACCGCAAGAGCGATCTTCCCGGGAAGCCATACATCATCCTGGTCGCAAAATGCGACATATTTCGTTTCCGTTGATGCGGCAGCTTTCAGCAACTCAAAAAAACTCAGTGCCGGCCCCAGATTGCCATGCCCTTCGAGCAGCTCTATACGCCCCTTTGCCCGCTCGCTTTTCAGAATCGCCCCGGTCGTATCGGACGAACCATCGTCGCGCACCAGTATCCGGATATCCGGATATGTTTGTCCATATAAGGAATCGAGCTGCTGCTGAAGGTATTTGCTCCCGTTGTAGGTGGAGAGCAATACCGTGACTTTACCGGGGCTGGATATCTCTGGTGGCATTGAACAACCCTATATCTTTCAGCCAGGCTGCGGTACTTTGCCGCGCATGGTTTCGATAACCTTGCGGCCCAGCTTGATTCCGGGAACTTCGATGATGCGATAAGTGATTTCGGCCATAACCAGCAACTCGCCCATGACCAGCGCTGCGCAAACAAAGTAGGCATAGGCGCCCATGCTTGATTCCAGTTTAGTGTACAGATTTACAATCAAGCCCGATGAGAAATAGATCACCAGCGGGTGTAACAAATAGATGCTAAAGCTTCTCTCGCCCATATATTCGAAAAATCTATTGGCGCTCCACAGGCTGGGCCTGGTGCTCTGCCAAACGCACAGCGCAGCCAAGCCAAATGTCTGTATGAGCGAACCAAAAGGCCCGAGATTGATCAGAGTCTTACCCGGCCCAATATGCAACGAGAGGACAACGGCCAGTACAGCAACCAAGGGGACCAGCACATGCAGTGGCTTGCCAAGCAATTTCCGCGATTGCTCAAACCGGTAGGCGTATATTCCCGCTGCAAAGAAAAACAGGTTTGGCAAAAAAGCAAAGTAACTCCAGTCCCATTTAGAATGAGGCAGTGTATTCAAATACAGGTTATGTAATTCGACTCTTGAAGCATAACTGATCAGCACTGACACCAGCATAAAGATCAATGCTTCTTTTTTCGTTTTGATTGCCATCAACAATATGGGAAACAATACATAAAATATCATTTCCACACCGACAGTCCACCCTGCCTTCACGAATCCTACTTCCGGATCTGGAAAGAATCCAAAAACAAAAAATACATTGATAAAAATGGTAGAAATATCAGGCAGTGCTGAATCAGACAAGACTGCGTTCCTGACAAGCCAAGCAAGCATAAAAGCCAGTATGGTGTAGAAAAGCGGGGCGATGCGAAAGAACCGCTTGATCAGGTACTCCCTGGCCCAATCCGGGCGATGCATCGTGTGCTCGGTCGAGTACATCAACGAGAAGGCACTCAGTGCAAAAAACAAATGTACCCCCTCCGCAAAATCGCTTTCTATAAAATAGAACCCTGCCGGAAGCGGGATCTCGGTCAGGTGACGGAGGTGATACAACACGATTGCAAATGCAGCGATCCCGCGAAGGCCAAGAATACCCTGAAGTAATCTGGCATCAGAAATTATTTCCGAATGAAACGGTTTAGCCTTCATCATCAAACGGCCCCATCTCGACAGGCACGACCGCCACCATCCAGCGCTTTCCTGACCGCCTCAAGATACTGGTAACCGTAGCGCGCATCCGGCTCCAGATAAGCTCCCTCACTCCATTCATTCCAGGCGTTAAGGAAGATGTAGTTTTCCGGGAGATTTCTTTGTGGCATGCTGTCCACCAGCTTCTTGAACCAGGCAGCAAAGCCATCCGGAGTAGCGCCGCGAAATATGGTGGCTCTTTTCTTGTATCGGGATGTGTTGTCCCAATCGACAAAAGCGCCCGGAAACGTTGTCAGGTTTTGATCCGGGCGGATCTCGACGATCTTCTGCCAGATCGCATTGTAATCATGGAAGGTCAGCTCTTTGACGAATGCCTCCCTCACGCCGCGCAACATATCCTGGTAACGCGACGGCAGCCTTCGTATCAGCTTGAACAATCGTGAATGCCTGATCGATCTTTTATCGAAGGATGGGGAATTGATCGCCTCGAAAGGCTGGAATTGGAAAAGGGCATCAAAAGACTTCAGGCAGTCTTTTTTATGCAGTTCACTCTGCATTTGAAATATGAAATACAAACCGGGCAGCCCGTCCTGTTGCGCAAGCTCGCGCCAATACGCCAGCATCTCGTCTATCTTTTCGATACGCTGCGGCCGGTAGATCACGAACACCGGCTTGCCATCCACCTTGATGGCTCGCGGATCGGTCCAGGCCTTGATCAGATAGTCATAATGCAACTTCCAGCGCTCCTTGACCGGGGGATGGGTCTGCTGGATCAGGATATGGTGCTCGCGCGCATCCCATCTTCTGGACCAAGTCTCGTTGGCCCATGACAGGCAGAATGGAAAATCGATATCCCTGTTTGCCATGATCAGGTTCGTCGGTGTCTCGAGCAATTGCTTGCCATCGAACCAATAGTGGTAATGGCAAAAACCATAGACGCCGTGGCGTTTGGCCAGATCGATCTGCCAACGCAGCGTTTCGAGCTTCGACTGATCATAGTAATTATTGTCGAGCGGCACGCGCGGCTGATAATGGCCTTCATATTGAGGCATCGCCGCCCTGACATTGTTCCAGTCGGTGAAACCCTTGCCCCACCACTCGTCGTTTTCCGGGATCGCATGCAATTGCGGAAAATACATGGCGATCAACTTCACTTCATCCATCACCAACTCTCTCCTGTGTTTCCCAGATTGATGCCGACCCTGCCAAGGAACTTGAAGCCCCTCCCCCATGCAGGGGGAGGGAGAGGGTGAGGGTAGAAACCAGGCCGAATACCGATCATGATTTTTACCCCCATCCCGGCCTTCCCCCTGTCAGGGGGAAGGGGCGCAAGTCCAGCTTTTGTTTTTTCCTTCTGACTCAGCACTTGTCTTTCACAAAAAAACTGCGGCCCGATGCATAAATCCCCTGAAGCTTCGCATACATCCTGGCGCTGACATAAACGCGCAAAAATGCTTTTACATGATCCGTAAAAGCAAGTCGCTGGCGTGGAACCAGAGTATCCATCAACAGGATAACCTCCCCTTCCGCGTTTTCAGGAACGGCTTTTACCACTACCTGATAAACCGACCCGAAAGGGTTCCTGGCCAGCGCGTTGCGGATATCCACCGGCGTGTTTGCCCAGCGCTTGGCAAACTCGGTATGCTCCGGTTCGCGCACCACAAACTCCGCATGAACGATCTTCAAGCCGGCATCCTCAAACAATCTCTGTATGTTCTTGATGCCGAAGAAACGGATATGGGTGCGGTCAAGCAGGCCGATATCCCGGTATTCGAAATCCTCGTCCAGCAAACAGGCATGTATCACCGAATGCCCCACATGCGGCACCGAGACTATGATGCAGCCGCTTTCATTGAGGAAACCTTTCATCGCTTTCAATACCGTCAGCGGCTCATACAGGTGCTCCAGCACATCCGTCGCGATGACCGCGTCGAATCTTCCCTCATCCCTGATCGCGTCCGGCCAATGCGGATCATTCAGGTCGGTCTGGTACGCACGCTCGCAATAAGGCAACAGCTTCTTGACTGCCTCGGCATCGATCTCCAGCGCAGTGACGCGGCAATTCGCTTTCGATAACAGCTTGGTGATCGTTCCCGGCCCGGAGCCCAGCTCCAGCACGCGTTTATTTTCTCCAATTATCCGCACGACCCGCTCGCCGGCAGAGTCTGTGTCGACGCGGTATTCGTACTTGAGTTTCTTCTCTTTCATGACGCTCCTATCTGATTCAATTCATCACCCGCTCAACCCTGGCCGGTCAGCCTGCGCCACACGGCCTGGCAATATTTCCAGTACGAATACGGGAGCAAACGCCTCAGCATGCTGCTCGCAAAGCTGGCCATCCTATCCCTGAACCTGCACAGGACCTCGATCAGTGCATACGTATTTCCGAACGCCGCGCGGATCAGTTTGAGCTGATCCCTCGTCAGGTCTGCATCCCCGGAAGCCGACCCGCCTGCGTCGTTATATATAGCAACGACCACCCCGGTATAAACGAAGGGAACCTTGTTGCCCAGCAATTTCAGGTTATAGACATAATCCGCCAGCCAGCGGTAATTCAGGCTGTAGGAATATTTGGCGTACACCGCCTGCGGATAGAACAACGACTGGTGGCAGATGTTATATCGCATCAACCGGTATTTCGAAAATCTGCCGCCGTAGATTTTACCACTGGAGCGCTTGATGACGTCCCCGTAATACACCGTGCCGGGCCGGCTCAACAGGTCGGCGACCCTGCCGAACGATTCCAGCAGCACATCGTCACAACCGAGGAAGATCAACCAGTCGCCGGTTGCCCGCGAGCACACCTTGTTCATCGCATCGTATATGCCCTTGTCCGGCTCGCTGACCAGCACGGAGATGTGTTGTGCAAACTCGCCCAGTACATCCAGTGTGCCATCTGTGGAGCCGCCATCGACGACGATCAGTTCGATGTTTTTGTAAGGCTGTTGCACAACGCTCTCCAGCGCGTGCCGGATGTGCGCGATGCCGTTATAGACGACGATGCCTATCGATATCTTGGGCGATATCTTTGACAAGATCGTTGCTGACGAGTCGCTGCCCGTTTTATCCGGCAGTTCGCTCATCGTCGTTGCCTGTCCTTGATGATCATTTCCATGTGCAATCCCAGAAATACAACTCGCGCCAACTCATGAAGCGCGGTAAAAGATCCCATCCATCTGAAGAGTGCGCCCGGTAGCCTGATCGGAAAACACCGGTTTGAACGCCCACAGGGTAAAGCCCGCGGTCTCAAGACGCGCTATCACATCCTGCCACAAATGCTGGCCTTCATAGAGCGGCACGAGAGAGAGCTCCACCAATATTCCCTTGATGTGCGGCAATGTCTCGCGCGCACCATCCAGCACATGCCATTCAAAACCCTGTGTATCGATCTTCAGGAAAGTGGCCCGCGCATCCTTCAGATATTGTCCGGCAACCACATCCAGCGTTTTGATCGAGGCCTTCTCCTTTCCCTGATAGGCCGATTGGGGCGCGGCACTGCGATGAGATTCCAGCATCGGCAGAATCGAGCTACTTTCAGAATTCCCCGCGATATTGATCTCCACTTCGCCGTTAGTATCGCCGATCGCACAACGCGGGTAGGCGTCCCACAACGGGTCAGCTGCGCAGGATTGCTGCAATTCGCCGTGCGCCTGGGAAAGCGGCTCGAATGACACGATCCTGCCCGCATATCCATAGCGGCGGATTTCAGCTGCGAATTGGCCCATGTTCGCGCCCACATCCAGAACCAGATCGATCCCGAATTTTTGCAGCGAAGTGACCAGTTTCATCGCGTCTTGCTGCGAGGCTGTGGGTGGAAGATTTTTGGCCCAAAATACTTCCAGTCCGAACACTGTTCGCAGAATTGCCTTAATGATTCTCTTGATAAAATCCATTAAACATCACCCTACCTGAAAAATTTAACCGAGCAGTTCCTGAATGACCCTGCCACGCAACGACTTGACTGAATGCGCCTGCCGGAATGCATCCATTCCTTTAAGCAGCCCAGCATACTCGTCACTCCCCGGACGAGGGATTTGCAGCAGAACATTGACGGCCTCTTTATGATCGATAGGCGCCACCACACCGCATCCGAATTCCCTGACCATCCTGCCGCACCAGCTGTCGCCATACACAACGACCGGCCGGTTGACCCGCGCCGCAAGGTATAGCACCGCGCTCTCCATCCGCTTGTCCCACACGTCATACAACATCAGCAGATAATCCTGCCCGGCTGCGCGCTCCAGCATATCGCTTTCAGTCATGAAACAATTGATGAAGCCGTCGAATCCATCCAGAACCGATAGTTGCTCACGACTACCCGGGCTGGCAAATTCACCGGCGACCGTCAGCTTGCCCAGGCTGGGGTCACTTTGAAAAGCCGGTACCAGCCACTCGATACCCTTGCCTACCCGAATCTGCCCGATCACGCCAAATGCCAATATATCCGAATGGCTCACAGGATACTGCCGACCTTCGTCGTCGGGAATCTCGAGTGATGGCAAACAACTGATTTGTCCGCTTGCCACTGCACCATAAGCATCGCGCCACGCCTGCGCCATTTCCTCGGTCCGTAAATAGAATCTCACCTCGCGGCGCTCCAAAAACCGCCCGATCACAAAACGAGCCAACCAATTTCTTCTTCCCATCCTCGGCCCGAAAAGGTGCAGCACACCCAGCCTCTCAACTGGCAACCGCCATGAAAACAACGGCCAAAGCAACGCAAGCACAAACAGCGATTCGTCAAAAAAGAAGATGCGCCGGTACTTCCCGCGCATGCGCCACAGCGCCAGCAGCGCCCTGATGGTGTTCGATGCGCCAGTAGGCGTCGTCACCGCAAAGCGCTCGACCTCGCCCCACTCTTTCAGCCGCTCCGTCGCATCGCGGCAGAATTCCGATTCGTCGCCGCGCGACACCAGGTAAGCCACGCGCCCGTCCCTGCCGATCGCGGAAGCCATGTTGATCAGCGACTGCGCAGGGTGGCCGATCGCGCCGAACCAGGGCTGTATCACCAGCAGCTTCATCGCAGATGTCACAGGCGCACCGCGCCGAGCACGATGTCCTGGTAGGCCGCGGCGAAATCTCGCCGCCGCTGCGGCAACGCCTCCTTCGCCCGCGCCATCATTGCGTCGTCGCGCACGGCATCGCCAGTGTGATACATCTCGACCATCGCATCGGCCAATGCATGCGCATCGCCGGGCGGAAAGAATATCGCGCCCGCCGGGTCCTGCTCGCGATGCACCGCGATGTCCGACAGGATGATGCGCTTGCCCAGCGACTTCGCCTCCTCGACGCCGGTGCTCCATCCCTCGAACAGCGACGGATTGATCAGCGCCACCGCATCGTGCATCAGCCCCATCAGCTCCTGCCGGGACACCATGCCCAGCACCCTGAAGCGATCCTCGACGTTCAGCTCTTTTGCATAATCCAGCAGCGTCGCGAAGAACTCCGGCTGGCGATGGTCGTGCGTGTTGCCCGTCGCCAGAACCAGCAGCTCCTGCCCGCGCTTGCGCAGCACGTCCAGTGCCTCGATCACCACCCTGTGGTTCTTGTGCGCCCAGAACTGGTTGGGCACCAGGAAATAGCGGCCCGTGTATCCGTACTTCTGCCGCAATGCCTCGCCGTTCGTCCGGCTCACGTCGAAGGCCGCGTCGGCCACGAACTGCAGCACCCGCGATCTTTCGAAACACTCCGGAAAGAAATCCCTTAAGTCCTTCTGCGCATCGTAACTGCTCAGCAGCACGCAGCGGCAATACGTGCACACATCGCGGTTCTGCGCGATGCGCGTGTCCCGTTCGTCGCCGCGAAAAAAATCCGGCAGGTGGAAATGCTGGAAATCCGGTATCCAGCCGATTGCCGGGATACTGGAGCCGCGCCCGATGAATCCGGAATGCGACATGACCTCCACGCCATGCCTGCGCAACACCCACTCCACCAGGACGTCGCGCGTGAACACGCGCCTCAGGAACATCCTCGCCCGCCAGGCAAACGAATCCGGATCCAGCAAACTGCTGCGCACGATCTCCTTTACCGGCAACCCGGCCAGTTGCTGCTCCGCCACCTTGTCGCTGACGAAGATCACTGGCTCGATCTCGCGGTCCGGCAGCGCGTCGATCGCGGAGATCAGGTTCCTGAAATAATTCAGCCCGCCCAGCCATCCCTCGTTGTATTCGAATATGAACGCGACCCGTATCACAGCGCCCCGCCCTTGAACCAGTCCACGTATTCGCGCACGCCCTGCTTCCAGTCCACCAGCGGCTGCCATCCCCACTGCCGCGCGCGCGCGATGTCGGCCACATAGCCGAGCGGATCGCCGCTGCGTGCCTCACCGGAGAATGCCGGCGCATCGGCGCGCCCGAAACCGGCAAACAGTTCCGCCAATATTTCTATCACCGTGACGCCCGCACCCGCGCCGCCATTCACGACCGGGCACGCTTGCGACGCATGCGCCGCCGCCGCGATCAGCAGGCTCGCGGCATCTTCGACGTGCAGCCAGTCGCGTATCTCCGCGCCGGTGCCGAAGAAGCGGTTCTCCCCGGCAGCGATCTTTTGCGACGCATCCCACAGCAATTGTTTGCGCAACCCCGCGCCGTACACCGAGAACAAACGCACCACCGCGACCGCGATGCCGAAATGCTGCGCATAGCTTGCGCACAGCTCCTCGGCGAGCCGCTTATGCACGCCATAAGGCGAAGCCGGATTCAGCGCATCGGTCTCCGCGATCGGCAGCTTCTGCACTGCGCCGTACACGCCCGCGCTGGACGGGTAGGCAACGCGCGCGCGCGGCGCATACAGGCGCGCATACTCGAGCACGGCCAGCGTCGTCGCAACGGTGCGCTGGAAATCCTGGCAGGGATGCGTCATCGAAAACCCGACCGAGCCGCTCCCGGCACAGTGCACGATGATGTCCGGCTCGCCCGCATAGGTGATCAGCGTCTCCAGCGCGATCTCCGCGCTGTGCCATTCGTCTATGCCCCATGCCTGCCACTCGTCGCGCACCCACGCGCCGTGCCCCAGCCCGATCACGCGCCAACCTTCACGCGCGAGCTGGCGCGCGACATGGCGTCCGATAAAGCCATATGCGCCTGTCACCAAAGCAGTCTTAGCCATGCTTGCGCCCCACAAAAGTATAAAGCCGCCCCGGCGTATCGTTCTTCTCGCCCAGCCTGCGCAGCAGGAAATCAGGGACCATGAACGCTGGTAGATGCAAGTGACGCGCCAGTTCCTTTTTCAGATCCATGGTCGTTTTCGGAAACAGGTTGATATCGGACTGGTAAGGGTTAAACACTTTGCTCAGCGTCAAGCCACCGCCCCTGATGGCGTCCAGATATTCATCCAGCAAATAAGCGTTTTCGCCGCCGTACATCTTGTGCAAAGGATGCGACGCCAAAAATTCGGGCAGGTCTTCCTTCCTGGAAATGACATGCTCGCGCGTTGCGATGAACAGACCGCCCGGCTTGAGCACCCGCGCCGCCTCACGGCAAAGCTGCTTGAGGTCGCGCGCGTGATGCAATACTTGCCGCCCATGTACGAGATCAAAAGTCGCATCAGGGTAGGGAAGCGACTCTCCCCATTTCTGTTCGACCCGGATATCCAGATTTGCCTCTTGCGCCAGCGCGCGAATCGCGCCCGCGCCGACCACGTTGCTCGGGTCGGGCTCCAGCGCGCTCACGCGCCAGCCGTCGCGCGCCAGCGCATACGAAGAGATCCCGCGCCCCGCACCGAGGTCGAGCGCAGTGCCGCGCCTGCTGCCGGCAAGCGCGCGCACGGCCTGCCACTCAGTGCTCGCGTAATAGCGTTCCGCCGCATCGCGCAGCGGGTCGTCGTAAAAACAGGCGCGCACCAGCTCCGCCTGATCCGGCTGGTTGCGCAGCCACACGACGGCGGCTTCCCAGGAGATCGGTTCAGCGCTCATCGGGTGGTATCTCGCGTATGACTCGCGCCGGATTGCCGGCGACGATGGTGTAAGGCGCCACGTCTTTCGTGACCACGCTGCCCGCACCGACGATGGCTCCCTCGCCTATCGTGACGCCTTTCAGGATGATCACGTTAAACCCTATCCATACCCGGTCGCATATCTTGACGGGATCGATCTTTACCCCGGACCAGTCTTTTTTGCCTTGCCCCCACGCAACAACATCGTTTTTCCGGGAAGCCCAATCAACCGCATGGGAATTGTGATCGACTATCGTGCAACCCCATGAAATCAGCACATCGTTCCCGATCTCGACTTTTTCCGCGCACACAATCGTAGAGCCACTCAGGAATGACCTATCACCTATCGATACTGCGGCACCCTCGCGGTCATATGAGATGCCACTGTCGACTATGGAAGACGAGCCGATTATCAAACTCACGCCTTTTTTGCCAACGACTCGCCGGAAATTAACCGAGCTGTTCGACCCGACTCTGCAGGTAGCAAGCTTCTGGAGCTTGCTGTGCTTATACGCATTAAGCATTTTCCTCAGGATCATCATGTCGACACTTTCATATTTTTTGTCAGGCGGGAACCTAACGATCTCATCTTGGCATTGAACCTGTCCCAAAGGGACAAATGGTGACGGCTCCTTAACATGCGGCACACTGCTGCCCAGGAATCCCCAACATTCATGTCAACGGGGAAACGTTCAGGAACGAATGACTCAACCACACCGGAACGGGTCAGCGACCCAACTGCCGATCCGTGCGTGCCACTATCGTCAAAGCCCGCATTCACAATTAGAGAATGCCTGGGATAAATAGTCAAAGAGCCGTTCATGAATGCAGTCAGTTGCCACCGCACTGCCCACGAATCGACCTGACCCGACAATTGCCTTTCCAGCATCGAAAAATAATCGTATGCGCCATCCAGGTTGAAGCGCTTGCGCAATGCCGGGTCTGCCTTGAGCTTGGCATAACCTTTTGCGTCCGGATCGAACAACTGCCAGTCGCGCTGCCAGGTCGCCCAGCCCCACGAGGTGGTGAGCGGCAGGAACAATGCGTCTTCCCTGATCTTTATCTTGACCGGGAACATGTAACCGGAAACCTGTATCACTTTCGGTTCGTGCTCGTATCGGTCCAGCGCGCGGTTCATGAAGCCGAGGAAATGAGGCGTGACGACCAGGTCGTCCTCCAGCACGATGATGCGCCCGTACTGGTTCACCACCGAGGTCACGCCATCGATGACGGAATTGGCCAGCCCCCAGTTTTTTTCGCGCTCGACGATGCGGACCGACTTGAATCCGCTGATCGTCCGGATGTAGTCGCGCACCTCGCGCACCGCGTCCGCAGCTTCGGGATTTTTCGGCGCGTCCGAGTAGATGATCAGGTCGCTCTCCTGCGCCGGTTCGTTCTTCAGCAAGGCCTCCACCGTCCGGCGCGTGTGCGCGGGACGGTTGTAGGTGAAGAGCACGATCGGGGCGAGTGTCATCAGGGTTTGATCGCGTCGATGATCAATGAAGTGTATGCGGTCGGGTTCTCGCGGTTGCGCTGGTCGTTGCTTGTGGAGCGCATGACGAATCCATCAGCGGCATCCCAATCTTCATGGTGGAACCTGCCTTGCTCGTCGAACCATTCCAGCAGCCTGATCTTGAATCCTGCCTGCTCGAGCAAGGCCGAGAGCGTGCGGTAGTCATACAAGACCTTGTGGTCATCGGCACCCGGCCCGTAGCCGCCCGGCTTGACCTGGGCGATGTAATCCGCATCGGTATGCAAGCCGTCCGGCACCGCGATGCGCAACACCCCGCCCGGCTTCAGGTACGCAAAGCAATTGCCGCATGCCCTGGCTGCATCTTCCGGCGACAGGTGCTCCCACACATGCTCCGCCAGGAAATTGGCCACCGTACCCGTGCCTGTCAGCGCCGCAAACGTACGGTCATCGGCCAAGTCCAGCGTCGGATAGTTGGTGCTCAACCATCCCTCCTGTTGGGTGGAGGCCGAACCAACGATGATCTTTTTCGCCGCCAGTTTGTGCAATGCCTGTTTCAATGCATCCCGCTGCCGGGCATGGCGGTAATCATTCCTCATCGCGACCAGCGGATCGCGAATGAAGCCGGGCAACCACGCCAATTTTTTAGTGTTTTGTGTCATGCCGGATCTTCGCGCCTGATTACCGCTTGTTCCCAAAGATACGGGGTCAGCATCGTCCAGGCGCGCTCGCCCTCGGTGAATTTTGCAGCGGGGTTATCGATCACACTGCGGATATTGTTTGCCACATCGGCTGGATCGATCAGCTGGCATTGCCTGAAAGAACTGCTTGAAATCGTGTCCAGCATATAGCCTTTCAGCGGGCCCTGCATCCAGTCCACCAACGGGGAATGGAAGCCGATCTTGGTCTTGCGGTATGCGATCTCCGGCGGCATGTAGCGCGCCATCGCATCGCGCACGATCGCCTTGGTGTATCCGCCACGTACCTTGGCTGTCCACGGCAGGGAGAACGCCAGCGCGACGATGCGGTGATCCATGAACGGCATGCGTATCTCGACGCCTTTCGCCATGCTGTAGCGATCGTAATTGCGCAGCAGGGTAGGCAATATCGTTACGTGGGTCGATTCGTAAAGCCGCCGGCTCAGGTGATCCAGTTGTTTCCAGCGCGGATGCTTGCCTTCCGCGCCCCTGTCGGCAGGCACGTTGCCGGATATTTTTTTCACTGCCCGCAATGCCCTGGCCTTGTACTGGCTGGCGAGGTAGCGCCATCTTGGCGGCATGCCCCGGTCGAACTGCGCTTCATCTCCGGACAGGTCGTAGAACGCATCGACGACCTGCCTTGCGCGGAACAGGTTCCAGCCCGCATCTTTCAGCGCCTCCAGGCAATCGTATGGATAGCCGCCGAACAATTCGTCCGCGCCGTGCCCGTCCAGCGTCACCGATATCCCGTTCGCCTTCACCGCACCGTAGGTCTGCATGAACGGGATCGGGCTGGTGATATACAGGTCCTCGAACAGGTAGAGATAATGGTTCAGGTTCGCAATCTCCTTCAGCGGATCGATCTCGACCACCACCGGTTCGATGCCGATGTGGTCGGTGACCATGCGCGCATAGCGGGTCTCGTCCAGCGGCGTGCCGGGATACGAGGCGACGAACGCATGCTGCCAGCTCTCGCCCATGCGCTGCGTCTTGCCGTGACGGGCGATGTAAGCCATCGCCGAGATGGTGGCGCTTGAATCCAGGCCGCCGCTCAATGCCGTGCCCAGCGGCACGTCGCTGCGCATGCGAATGCGGCATGCATCCAGGAACAGTGCGCGGAATTGCTCGACCTGTTCTTCGTAACGCCGCGGGACTTCCACCAGATGATCCAGCGTGTCCCACCAGCGTTTGATTTCTAACCTTCCGTTTTTCAGCCAGCCGCTGTGCCCCGCCGGAAAACGCTTGATGCCTTCGATGACGCATTCTTCGGTGCTTTCATATTGGAAGATTCGCGATGTATCCCTGACGAGGCTGGTATTTGCGCGCACTTCATCCAGCAGCGGAAAAATAGCCTTCATCTCTGAAGCAAAAGCGAATCTTGCATCAGACAAGTTGGCATAAAAAAGCGGCTTTTTGCCGAACCGGTCGCGCGACAGGAACAGGGAGTTTTCCAGCTTGTCCCAGATCGCAAATGCCCACATTCCATTAAACCGCAGTTGGCATGCCTCTCCCCAAGCCGCAAAAGAAGCCAGTACAACTTCCGTGTCCGACTGGCTGTGAAAACGATAACCCTTGGCCTCCAGCTCCGTCCGGATCTCAAGGAAGTTATATATCTCGCCATTGAATGTGATGTGATAGCGTCCATCGGCATAACTCATCGGTTGCTTGGCATTGTCTGAAAGATCGAGGATGGCAAGACGGCGGTGTCCCAGCGTGACGCCAGGCTGCTGCCATAAGCCATGTCCGTCCGGACCGCGATGCGCGAGCGTATCCAGGCAGCGCATCGCGCGCGCCTGTTCCAACTCACCGATCAGACCGAATATGCCGCACATGTCATTTTTCCTGTGAATTGCGGCGCGCCGTGCCAGCTTTCATTATTTCGATGAATTTGACCGCTATCGTTACGAAAGCGGATTTCCATATCCGCCAGACATGGCGCAGAAGATAACGCCACGGGCAGGCAAGCAAGACGAAGCTCGTCCAGTAGAACGGGTTGACGGCGGACCTCCTGGAAAAATAAGCCCGCAAAAAAGCCGGCAGGGTTTCCTGATTGAACGTGCGGCTGCCGGTGGTTTGCCGATTCCACAGCAGGTTCAATTCCCGGCTGACCACCAACGCCAGTCCCTTTCTGCCCGCGCGGATGGTGAACTCGTAATCGGACAGATAATGCGGCAAGGCGCGTGGATGGAATCCGCCGACCCGTGCAAGATCGCTCCAGCGCACAAACAGGCCGTTGGTGGTCAGACAGTTGACCTGCTCGCCCGGCTCCGGTGTACGGAACTGCAGGCGCTTCGGGTCATACACCATACCGACATCCAGCACCTCGCCGGTATTGATGTCGTGAACACATGCCTGCAACATGGTGCGCGGCAGTCCTCGTAGCAGTGCACTTCCTTTTGCAAGGAAGTCGGCAGGGATAACCGAATCGTCATTGATAAAAAGCACGATATCATCCGGAGCCAGCGATTGTGTGCGCAACCAATCCATCCCTTGTTGCAAACTGCCCGCCCACCACCAGTTTCCTATGCCATGCAACACGGTCGCATCCGGTATGTACTCGCGCACCATGTCCGCCGTTCCGTCGGACGAACCGTCGTCTACCAGCACCAAATTGTAAGTGCTGGAAGTTTGTGCCTTCAGGCTCTCGATGAACTTCCGGGTGATTTCCCGGCGGTTGTGCACCGGCAGCAATATGTAAATCTTTTCAGTCATGGTTTGCGCAGGAAATATAGCCTGTTATCGCCCGCACCCACTGCGTCGAAGAAACGGGATATGACGTGATTGACCTTGTCCCTGTATACCTTGCCTAATATCCGGATCGTGATCCGCTGCGCGCGACTCCATTTATCGCTGTGCGTCCAGAACATGGAGGGCTTACCCTCAGGCGGGAAGGCGAGCATTTGCATCCACTGGAAATGCAGCCAAGCTGAAGGCGTGACGGTGATGCTGCGCTCCAGCACCAGCCCGGCCTGCTCGGCCGCCAGCCGCATCGAACGCACCGTGAAAAATTGCAGGTGGTAGGGCGCATGCCAGTTGATCCAGCGGCTGCCGAACGTCATGGCGCCCCAGCCCCCTGCATTGGGCGTACTCAGGATCGCCACGCCTCCCGGTTTCAGCACGCGCGCGATACCGCGTAGCGTCTGCACAGGATCGGTGACATGCTCGATCACCTGCCCCATCGTGATGTAATCGAAGTAATCCTCCTCATACACTTCTGGATCGAACAACCCGACATGCGCCTTGTAACCGAACTTCTCCGCCACGCGGCGGATGTTCTCGTCGGCCTCCACGCCGTATGCCTCGCAGCCGCGCGCCTCGTAATAGCCCAGGGATTCGCCGAAGCCGCAACCGATGTCCAACACGCGGACATTGCGCGGAACCCAGCGGAATGGAGAACTCTGCTCGCCATCCAGCCAGGCCCTCCAGCCGGTACGCTCCACATAGGGCCGGTGATCCTCCAGCTTGTATGTAGAGCGCGGGTAATAGTTGGAATAAAGTTCGCGCAACTGTAGCGGCGTGAATTCGTTCTCCAGGAATATGTGGCCGCAATCCCTGCACTTGGCCAGCGCAAATACCCCCGGATAGCCGTAGCGGTCGTCATACCTGACGCCGAATGGAAGGAGTGAAACAGATTTGCAGACAGGGCAGTTCATGTCATATCTTTTAATACAAGGCATTCACCTTCCATCAGGCGTGGCGCTACATCGTTTTCAAGGATCACGAGATGGTGTTTATGCTGGCCAAATGCCAGCCGGTAATTAAGAAGACGTAGCATCATGGTAAGTTTCCGGGAAATTTCCAAGTTGTTATGGATGGGACGTAAGATGTACATCTGCTCGTCGGATTTCAATCAATAATCTCTTTGAATTTCTCTATATCCGCAAACTCATCCAAATTACGGCAGATTTTTTCAGTCGGCCAATCCCACCATTTCGAAGCCAAGAGAACCTCCATCTGTGCCTCAGAAAACCGGTACCGTATAACCTTGGCAGGATTTCCCCCCACCACGGCATATGGCGGAACATTTTTTACAACAACAGCACCAGCTGCCACTATCGCCCCGGTACCGATGGAAATACCCCCTGGAATAATTACATGGGAGCCAATCCACACATCGTTGGAGATTTTTGTTTTCGGGACAGAATCATCGAATATCTTGTCCTCCCGAAAATTCATTGGACAGCCACCATTGAAGTTGCTATAGAACGCAGGGTAGGTTGAAACAAAAACCCTGGAAGGGTGCGGCGCAAGACCAATTTGAACATGCGGCCCTATCGAGCAAAATTTCCCAATATCCACATTGTTGATTACCGAATCATTGGAGATGTAGCTAAAGTCAGAAATATTTACCTTATTCAGAACCGCCCCCGGGATAATTGCCACATATTCGCCCATAACAACATCCGTCAATGCTATGGTCATTACCTTGCACGTCGGGTTCTTTTCAGCAAGCATCCGCAAAGTATCGGCGTTCCGCTGCGCCTCCTTTATTCTCGCGCGCCTTTCACATATCCGCTTGTAGATGGAAGAAATAATATTACTCATGATTTGCAAACCGATTCTGGTCTTGCGGTATTGGTGAACACCGCGTCATAGTCGACCTTGGGGAAGACGTCCAGATAATGACGCGGGTTAGCATTTGCGTTGTAAATATTTCCCTTGATCGAATTGAGATATTTGTATTTTTTGAAAATATAGGCGTGCCTGCGCATCTGGAATTCACTGTCCGCAAACTCCAGTTGTTTTTCGGTGGGTTTCATCGCATGCTGGACTTTGTGATCGTAAAAATACACCAGAGGGCCGTTGAACCAGTCATGGTCGATGCCGACCAGATAAATCTTGTCGAACCCCAGGTACACGGCGACCGTTAATGCCAGTTCCGAGACGGACCATATCGGCGGCACACTCGCCAGATCGATCGGCACATCAAAATCTTCATCCCACCCGCCTGTATATTCCACCCAATGGATGATGCGATTTTTGAATAGTCCGTTCCTCTCGACCATCTCCCGGTCGCCGATATGCATAAACATTTCCGCGACACCCGTGGCGATCTCCATTTCGCGCAACCAGCCCACGAACTTCTCTTCCGAATGCAACAGTCCATGACTTTTAAGAAGCGGCGGCAATACGTGGTAGCGTGGCTTGATGAGTGAATAGACGGGATGCACAAAAGTGTTGCTCACACTGATGACGAATTCCCCCTCAAGTTTGCTGATATCCTGGCTTTTTACCGATGACCCCCCACCCAAAATGAAACAGCGCGAACCTGCATGGCGGTCTTTTAATTCTTCATTCTTTTTAAGAAGCGTAATATCTTCAGGACTCAACAAGGCAAGCTGAAGATTCTGGCTGCTTTTTATTTTTGCGAGAAGATGCCAGAATCCAGTGGGTACCAGCCATTGCCTTACAAATTGTTTAAGCTTGTTCATCTCGCACCGATCAGTCTTGCACGCGCAAAACAGCCATCATCAAATCTGACATCTTTCTTTCGATCAGGTCATTGTTATATGACTCAATCGTCTGCTGGGAAAGAAGGCTGGTGATGTCACTAAAATCTCTGGGCCTTTTGTATCTCAGCCATGACAGATGGTTATCCAGACCCCATACCTGCATGTAGTTGAACTTCTCCATCTTGAATTTTGTTTGCTCCGCGAGCAAATTGAATGCTTGTTCAGTAAAGGTGAAGTAGTGTTGCTTCATATAAGTAAATTTCTTGAACTCTTCCAGATCATAGGCATAAACCAGTGCATGCGCCTTGTTCGGCACATTCAGCGCCAACCGTCCTTTATCGGAAAGGCGTCCACGAAGATTGGCAAGAAAATCCCGGCTATTCCTGACATGCTCGAATACGCCGAAAGCGCCGATACAATCAAACTTGATCCCCTGTACCTCATCCAGATCGTCCAGAACTTCAACCCTGTCGCCAAAGCATTGTTTGATGAAATCAACGTTCTCGGTACAGCGCTCAATGGCCACCAGCCTAGTCTGCGGGTTATGTTGCCTGACGAACTTAAGGAAGCCGCCCGTTCCACTGCCAATTTCCAGAATGGATTTGCAACCGGAAATTAGCTCCAGATAAATAGCACGATACTGCTCGTAATGTTCATAGGCTCGTTGCTGCAAATCGGCCAAATCCATCGTCTTAAAATGACGGGTTGACTGTTTTCGGTAATACCCCTCGTAATAATCCGCCTCCTCCTGTTCCGTCATCAGCGGATCAAGAAACTGCATGCCACATTGAATGCACTCCATGACTTTAGTGGTATCGCTGTCAAAGATACCCGTCATGAATAGCCGAATATCCTGCGCGTCACAAACTGGGCATGTCTTCATATTCTGATTCCCGAAAATGTGTCTGGGCGTTCAAGCTTCCAGCCACTTCACCACCTCGAATACTTCGGCGTATTTCACCCCAATGCGCTGACCGGCATTCTCCGCTTCGTTCTTGAAGAAGCTGATCCACTTTTCACCGGTGCGATCCACTTCCGTAACGTGCGCACGGATAGCTCGCTCCTTGATCTCCCAGCACGGAGTGATGCCCACATAAAAGTTGCCCCTGAACTCCAGCGTGGAGTGGTACCAGTTGCTGCGATACATCAGCAACTTGGGCACATGGCGGCAACTGTGCAAGGATGCCCTGGCGACTGCCTGATGGTCGTGATGGATGTCTCCCGTCCAATGTGCATAAACCTGGTCGATTTTCTTTTCCTGTACGATCTTGAGGATCTCGATGTTCAGTGCATCCACGAACTCGACCTCAAGCGTCTTGAATTTGCCGCATATCATTTCTTTTACGCCCAGGATCGCCATCGCATTGCGCGCCTCTTCGAGCGCTGATTCATTGGTGCGCACCGATTGGTTATACTGGTTCGAGAAGCCCGAGACAGTGGCGACAAACACGTAGACGTTATCACCCTGAAGTGCATGGCGCGCCAAGGCGCCACCGCAACCGAGTTCCACGTCGTCAAAATGTGCACCGATAGCCAGAATATTCATTTTCAAGTTCACCTTTATTAAGCATCCCAGTTTAATCTGCCGCAGCTAAATTTACTTAGCCAATAAGCGAATTCAATGGAATTCATCCCCAGTTTAGTAACGACATCATCTCGCCACACACCCTTTTAACACCATCCGTATCGACAGCATGTAGCGCAGCCATACTCATCTTTGCGATATCCAACGGCCTTTCCAGCACACTCAAATTTATATTTTCATGCGGCCCGGCAAATACTGAACAACCTAGCGTCTGCAAATGTCGGCAGTGCGCCATTTCCCACTTTTCATTTGCCACTGTAACCGTGGGCAGGCCAGTCGCTGCCGCTTCGAAGGCCGTCAGGCCGCCGCCAGTGATTGCCAAATCATGCGCCGCTAATTCTGCTGCCAGCGATGGTACGGATCGCTTAACCGAAAAGCCAACTCCTATCACTTTTTCCAGCGCTTCTTCATGCTCAAAACCCGGCCCTAGAATTAGGGTCGCGGGTTGTTGTCGTGCACTTAGCCATTGCGCCACCTTTACAGTCACACCATGCGTATCGCTGCCACCCAGGCTAACCACCCAACTATTGCACTCGGTACGTTGACGCCGGTAACGAGCGATCTCAGGTGTCAGTATTAAATACTTCAATCCTGTCAGTACCTTTGCACCCTGCGGATTTTCGCCACGCACACCCGCCAGTGCAGCCACATGTATATCCGCCAGTGCAGCCCCGCTGCCAAGGTCATCAAATGTCGCCAGCCTCAGGCCAAGCTGCTTGATGCGGATCGCATGATCTGCATCAGTCTGCAATCGGTCATTCACCCAGACTTTGGATTTATATCGCATCGCAAGCTCTGCTTCCCAACCGGACTGCCCGCCCGCCTGGTCTGCCACGACTTCAAATGGGATGTGCAATCTCTCCAGCCACTCACTGGCTGGCGGATGCTCGCCCAGCAACACCAGGATCGCGTCAGCCCTGCTCTGACGCAGAGCCCCATACAGGTTGATCATGCGAAACAAGTGTCCCATGCCCATTGCATGGGATGATTTCACACAAAGGATGAACATCGCTTGATCAGCGCCACCGTGCTTATATGCACATCCACGCCGTCATTCAAACACCCGGCAATGCGCTGGTAGTCTTCCTGCGTATCGATGGTGAGACGCAGATTGGGCGCATGCTTATCAGGTGCCACCTCCAGCTTTATAATGCGAAAACGTTTCGGATGCTCGATGATGAACTCATTCACGTGCTCACGATGATGAGCTGCACGCCCCTCGCGCCAGGAATCCTGTAGCGCCTCAAACTTAAAAATCTCTGCGCCCACACCGACAGGTAGTTCGCCGAAGCTATGTGTGTAATCCGCTGCCGAGGCGAGGTGTAACGCCACCAACTGCTGCAATGCATCGGTGTCCGGGCAGGGGTTGTCTCCGGTCAAACGTATCACATGTGAAAATCTGTAAGTCACAGCGCACTGATAGTAACGATCCAGCACATCCTGTTCACTGCCACGGAAACATCGCACCTTAATTTGTTCGCACTGGCGGGCTATTGCATCATCCTGCATTTGATCGCTGGTCACTATCACCAATGGCCAAGGCAAATTTTTCAGACGTTGAACGATCCATCCCAGCAACGTCGTGCCACCCAGCGGCATCAGCACCTTGCCGGGCAGCCGAGCCGAGCCCATGCGCGCCTGCAACACCATGCCGATCCGGTTGTTCACAGTCTCAGTCATTCAAGGTTGACCTCAACACGCTTGCCGAATCGCGCCCACAATTAAAGAAAACGTCGAGGCAAGAGAGCATGGGCTCGAAATCGCCATACAGTTGCGGATAGACCGGATGTTTAAAATCCTGCCACCTCACCCGCACGCCCGCCGAGCGGAACATGTCTTCATCCAGATAATCACGCGAGCCCGTTCCAGTCAGGTATGTATCGCCCTGCCTCGCTTGCACCAGCTCCAGCAATCGGGCACTGCTCGTGGCATTGATGCCGTATTCCGAGGCACGCGACATCGGTATGGTGATATCGAAATATTCCATCGCAAGGTCGAGCAGCGCGCAGTTGAAATCGATCACGCGGCGATGGCCTGCGCGGTAGATCGCCTCCACCAGCGGGAATACCTCGGAGAAATGTCCGGCCTTGCCGTAACACTCGCGAATCAAATTGAGATTGTCTGTAATCCATTTTGGATCTTCGGACAACTCCACCTCGTTTATGAGTTGATGGTATTCACCCTTGCGTAAAGAAAGGGTGAGCCAGACCGCGCCGTGCCGACCCTTGATGCGGTCACGGTGTTGCCAGCCTCTGCGGATGAATTGAACGTCATCAAGCAGGATGAAATGCTGCGACATCAGCAGGCGCTGGAAAAAGCCGAGGTAGGGTATGAAATCCGGCTGGTGGATGCAGATAGTGGTCACCTGAGTTTACGCCTAGAACATATCCCACTGGATTAACGTCCCTGCCGGGATGAACTGCTTCGCGATCCGCCCCAATACCAGCGGCAAATGATGCGGATGTATGCCTTCGGATGGACGGCGGATAGCGATATGTTGCTCCGTGATCACTGTACCCGCAGGTATATCCACGGCGGCAAACAATGATTTCCGTGCGGCCTGTCGCCATTTCTGTTCGGTGGGCAGTATGCGCTTGACGCCGTCACCGAGCGCTTTCGACACAAGTTTGACTCGTTCCACCAAGCGACTGAACTGCACAGGGTCGAGCGATGCTTCATGATCCGGTAACTTGAGGGCATGATCAAGCGTAAAGTGTTTTTCAATCACCACCGCACCCATTTGCGTAGCGAGGATGCTGGTGAATTCATCTTGTGTATGATCGGAAAGGCCGACTGGCAAACCGAAAGCCTTTTGCAGGGTTTCGATCACCTTAAGGTTGGCATCTTCCGGGCGAGAAGGGTATGACACCACACAGTGCAACAGCACCAGTTGCCGGTTGCCCGTAGCCATTACCGTATCCACCGCTGCCTCGATTTCACCCAGCGTGCACATGCCCGTGGAAACCAGCATCGGTCGGCCTTTTTCTGCAATGGCGCGAAGAAACGGCAAGTTGGTCAGATCGTCCGAGCCGGTCTTGTAAAACGGCAGATCGTATTTTTCCAGCAACTCCAGATCGCTGGAATGGCTGGGTGTGGAAAGCCACTGGATGCCGAGCTCCTTACACAAGTCATTCAGCACATCGTGATCTTCTTTACTGAATTCGTGCTCCTTGAAAAAATCAAATTGCGATACGCGGCTGCCGTCCTCGAACGTGAAGAAGCTGCCCGGCGTGGCGATAGTCTCGGCACGGTAAGTTTGAAACTTGACCATGTCCACGCCACACCCGGCAGCTGACCGCACCATGTTCTTGACGACATCGATGCCGCCGTAATTGGCGCCGATTTCGGCGATGATCAACGGATAGCCGCGTGTCCTGCATTTCTCAAGCAAACTAATTGGCATTTTGCGTCCTTTCTTGCCAGCGATGCATGACAACCTCGCCATCTTCCAATAAAAAATTGTGCCTCATATAAAAATTGAAGCCGTGAATATTACTGGCCATCACGCTGGTGCTCAGGCCCAACCCGCGCTCACGCGCCAGCGCTGCCGCATTCCTTAACAACGCCCCACCCAACCCGCTGCCCTGATGTGCAGGTTGAACGGCAACCATAAACAAATCTAGGTGCGCCGGTCGCATCAAACAGGAAATAAAACCTGCCAGATAATTATTCGTATCCACCGCACAAATGACGGTGTCGGCAAATTCCGCGCAATGCTCATAAGCCAGTCCATCCCAGAAATCCTTGGGCAACCTTTCACGACAGGCAGGATCAAGCATCAGGCGACTGTCTTCAATATGAAAACCATTGATCTGAAAATCCGGCACGCAATGACTGATCCGCCGAATTTTCCAACGTGCGTCATCAGCCCACTCCAACTCGTCCGGTTCAGCCACCAGACACAAGTCGAGTCCGATATACCTAAAATCGCAAGTTTGTAATTTCGCGATGGCTTCCTGATTGTGTTGCGGTACGCGAGCAAACAGCAGCCCGTATTCGGCCAGTGACTGATCCATGCAATCAGCATTAAAGTCCACCAACCTGCCAACCGGCAATCCGAGCTGTCTGCTATCCCACGGCATAGGCTGAATCACAGGCATGCTTGCAAACCTTCCACCACCATATCCATCTGCGCATCAGTTATCGAAGGAAACAGCGGCAACGTCAGTATCGATAGAGCGATACGGTCAGTGACCGGCACATTGGCAATCACTCCCTGATAGGCGGAAAACATATGGATTGGACGATAGTGCATGCTGCACTGAACGCCACGATCCGCCATGCCCCGCAAGGCGTTGTTGCGCACTTCCTCATCACCCGGCAGCAATACCGGGAAAATGTGATAACTAGAGCCATCATTCTGCCCGGCAAAAGGTACGCGCACTTGAGGTAATTTTTCCGCGATCAGGCGGCGGTACCGCTCAACACGCTCTTTACGTTGAGCATTGAAAGCTGGCAGCTTGCGCAGTTGCTCGATACCGATAGCCGCGCGTATTTCATCGAGACGATAGTTGTAGCCAAGCTCGGCAACATCGTATCCATAAGCATGGCCCTTGAAACGTTGATAAGTCGATGCGGTGATGCCATGCGAACGCAGAATACGGAAACGCTCGATCAGTTGCGGGTTGCGACTGATGACCATGCCACCTTCGCCCGTAGTCATGTTCTTGTTGCTGAAAAAACTGAAGCAGCCAGTATCACCAAAAGTGCCCAACGCCTTGCCATTCCAGGTACCCAAGGGAGCATGCGAACAATCCTCGACCAACAGAAGGCTGTGCTTTTTAGTGAGGGCGACAAACTGGTCCATATCGCAGGCGTATCCTGCAAAATGTACCACCATAATGGCACGGGTGCGTGGTGTAATCTTGGCCTCGACATCGGAGGGCGAAACGTTCCAGTCAAGCTCACTGGTAACGTCTGCGAATACAGGTGTTGCGCCGACATAGCGTATCGCATTGGCGCAAGCCACAAAGGTTAGCGAAGGGACAATCACCTCATCGCCCGGCCCGACCCCCAAAGCCAACAAAGAAAGATGTAACGCCGCCGTTGCACTGGAGACGGCTACTGCCTGGGTTTCGCCATCCAATGCTGCTGAAAAATTCGTTTCAAATTCGGCGATCCTGGGACCTGCTGTCAGCCAATTGGATTCCATGACGTTGAGTACCGCCAGCTTCTCTTCGTTGCCAAGGACGAGATCAAAAAAGGGAACTTTCCAGTTCATACCTTGATGTCCTTTCGCTTGAATTTGTCAGGGGTTTTCAGCTCGATGACTTTTTGCGTACCTGATATATATTTCTCAGCTGATACGGTACGCTCACCAACAACCACCTCAGTCTCATAAGTCTTTAGAGGTAAATAACACTCAGCACATGCAGAAAGTTCTGCGACGCCGGCACAACGCCGATGGATCTCACGCACGCGCGTCATTTCGGAGCCGTGCCAGATTTCATGGATGCTTTGCTGATTGGCATCGCCGACGATGATTCTGCCTTCCTCATCGTTGGCACACATCATGCACAAGCCATCAGCCCCCACAACCAGTCGCTGGTAGATTTGCGGACAGGAAAAGTTCTCTATCTTGGGCATACCACTCTTGCTCTGCATGAAGTCAATCAGCGGGTTGGCACTCACCATATCAGTGATTGGTGCAAAGACGTCATAAAATGCCTGCGGGTCTTGTTCAATCGCGGGAAGGATGCTTTGGATTTTGATTACAGGTTTGACCCGCCCCGCTTCTTTTTTGATTTTGGCATAGTTAGCGATTTTTTCTACCGCACGCTCATATTTGGCCGGTCGACGAATTTGTTCGTAAGTTTCACCCAAACCATCGAAAGAAATGGTGATCCAGTCAATGCCGGCCTCCATCATTTGCCTGAACATTTCTTCGTCCAAGCGCAGGCCATTGGTTAATGTTGAAACTTCTTTGATGCCTTTTTCTTTGGCGTAGCGTACGCAATCAACAATTCGTTTATGCAAGAATGATTCGCCCCTGAAGCTGAGGCGAATGGAATACACACCACCCGCCGCACATTCATCCACAAGTTTGGTGAACAGCTCGAAATCCATGAGCTTTGTGTTCACCTTTTTTTTGAATTCGGGCGAAATCGTGTAGCACATCGGACATTGCAGGTTACAGACTGAGGCTAGCTCAATATCAACATGAAGGGGGTAGTCCGAGACATGTTGTTTTTTTGCATACTGTGTCCAAAGTTTCCGGTTTTCCTTGTAATCCTCTTCGACCCCAAATCCGCGGTTGGCTTCAAACTGCGCCACTCGCTCTGGTGTCTCCAACGAAAACTGCCCTTTATTGATTGGTATAAATAGCATGTCCTGATCGCTCATGTTCATTGTCCCTTCAGAAAAATCGTTCTGTTAGTTTCAAATACATCTATAGCGGCGGCGTAGTCATCAGGCCGACCTATATCCAGCCAGTAGCCGTTGAATTTCCGCACGGTTGCGGGCTTACCCGCCGCAAGCAGGTCCAGCATTAGATTGTCGAAGCCGTAACTCTTGCCTTCCGGAATGAAGTCCATGATGCGGCGGTTGGCCATATACACGCCCATGCTCACCAGATATTCGGCGCTGGGCTTTTCCCTGAAGCCTGTCAAATGGTTGCTTGCATCCATTTCCAGTACACCGTAATCAACCTTTTGTTCGCGCATGTAGGCTGAGATGGTGAAAATATTACTATTGCTGACGTGTTCCTCAAAGATATCCGAGTAGCTGAGGTCGCTCAGGATGTCGCCGTTCATGACCATGAAGTTTTCCGGAAGGTCGCGGATAAGACGCAACGGCCCCATGGTGCTGAGCGGCTTGTCTTCCAGCGAATAGTCGATCTTGACGCCCCATTTCGCACCGCCCTGGAAAAATGCCCTGATGATCTCGGCCTGATGGTTCACCGCCATGGTGATATGGTCAAAACCATGCTGCACGAGCTGGCGGACGATCACTTCCAGGATGGGGAATTCGCCGATGGGCATCAGCGGTTTTGGCAGCACCACAGTATAGGGTCGCAACCGAGTTCCTTTGCCGCCAGCAAGAATAATGGCGCGCTTAGACATTGTAGATATCCGCTTTATATCGCTTCAGATTGGCCGGATCGGCAAACCATTCGACGGTTTTTTCGAGGCCTTGGCGCAATGTTGTTTGGGGCTTGAAACCGGTGAGCCGCTCGATCTTGGCGTTATCACACCAGAGTCGCTCCACTTCGCTTTTTTCCGGGCGAAGGCGGATATCATCGGTCTCGATCTCGATGTCTGCACCCATGATCTCGGCGATCATCTTCACGGTATCTCCGATGGATATCTCAAAATTGCTGCCGCAGTTGATCACTTCACCGATGCTTTTCTCGGCCGCCGCCACGGCGATGAATCCTTGTACGGTATCGAGTACATAGTTGAAATCGCGAGTAGGACTCAGTGCACCAAGCTTTATCTTTCTTTTACCTGCCGCGATCTGGGTGATGACGGTGGGGATCACCGCCCGCGCGGATTGTCTCGGCCCATAGGTGTTGAATGGGCGGATGGTGGCGACCGGCGTATTGAATGCGCAGTGAAACGACATGGCGATCTGGTCTGCGCCGATTTTGGTGGCAGAGTAAGGAGACTGGCCTTGCAACGGATGTTCTTCGGTGATGGGCACAAAACGAGCGGTACCATAAACTTCGCTGGTGGAGGTGTGAACGACTTTTTCCACATTCAGTTCGCGCGCTGCTTGGACAATATTCAGGGTTCCCTTGACGTTGGTATCCACATAGGTGTCCGGCGAATGGTAGGAATAGGGAATCGCGATCAGCGCCGCCAGATGCATGACCACGTCGCATCCTTCCATGGCCTTTTTGACACCATGCGGATCGCGAATGTCCCCGGCGAATACCTCGAATTTTCCAGCCACGTCGGATGGGCAATTGTCCAGCCAACCCCACGAGTTGAATGAGTTGTAAAGGACAAATGCACGCACATCGTGGCCCTGGCGAACCAGCGCCTCCGTCAGATGGGAGCCGATGAAGCCGTCCGCTCCGGTCACAAGAATCTTTTTGTTTGCCAATTTCATTTTATTGAACTCCCGATGTTCCGTTTTCGAGTTTGCGCCATGGCATCAAAGTGCTGAAGAAACCAGCCCGCTGGTTGCCCCGTTTCGAGGTGAAATCGTCCAGGCTGAAGCCGCATACGATGCCGGGCACATCCACATGAAAATTATCTGCTGATTGGCTGGCCATGGAAAAATGGATCCTGTAATCCCCGTGCCCCAAGGTTCTTGGTGGCAGAGTGACGTTGAAGGTACTCGTCCCGATGGGCAGGTTATCCAGCGGGCTGGCCGTTGCGGCGTCGAAGCTGTCCGATACCAACACTTGCGTGCCGTCTGGCTTGAAAATCCCGATGTACCCATACAGTCCCGGCAGTTGCTTGCGAATCTGTATGTCAAACCTGATGTTGATGGGATTGTCGCAGTCGAATTTCTGGGCAACATTGCCTTCACTATCCAGCAGGGTCAATTTCTTCAATTGCGCAATTTTCTCTGGGTCGTCAGCAAAGGAAATTTCACCGCTTAATTCGGATACGCCATTGAGCATGTATGTATTAACGACAGAACCCGTTTCGCCTATGTCTCTTATTTCCCCTTTATCCAGCCACACGCAGGTTGAGCACAGTTGCGAAATCACACCCATGTTATGGCTTACGAATAGTATCGTTCTTCCTTCCCTGCCCGCCTCATCCATTTTTCCCAGACACTTTTTCTGGAACTGCGCATCCCCCACTGCAAGCACCTCATCCACGATCAGTATCTCGGGCTCCAGATGGGCGGCCACTGCAAATGCCAGGCGGACATACATACCACTGGAATAGCGCTTGACCGGGGTGTCGAGAAATCTTTCCACTTCGGCAAAGGTGATGATCTCATCAAATTTTTTCTTGATATCGGCTTTGCTCATGCCGAGGATCGCGCCATTCAGAAAAATGTTTTCCCGCCCACTCAGCTCCGGATGAAAGCCGGTGCCGACTTCCAGCAGGCTGGCTACTCTGCCTTTGATCGAAACTTTGCCTGATGTCGGCTCGGTGATGCGGCTCAGGATTTTCAGCAGGGTGGACTTGCCTGCGCCGTTGCGGCCAATGATGCCGACACGGTCGCCTTGTTTTATGTCGAAGCTGACATCCTTGAGCGCCCAGAATTCTTCGTGTGTGGGATCGGGTTTTTGCGCAGCAAATGGATGGATCAGTTTATGGCTGATGCGCTTGGCTCCTTCCGCCAGAACGTCGCGCAGCGCGGTGTAGCGCTCCTGCTTCTGGTGGCCGATGATGTATCTTTTCGAGAGGTTCTCGACGCTGATAACTGATGACATCAGGGAGCCTCTAAAAATTCAATTACTGTCATTCCCGCGAAAGCGGGAATCCAGCGGTTTTCTCTGGCATGCCTTTTGGCCTTGTCCCTCGCGCCGCGAGGAAGCTCTTTTGATAGGCTGGATTCCCGCTTTCGCGGGAATGACGAATTTTTAGGGGTATCCATCAGATCACGTCCGCAAAGGTTTTTTCCGTTTTACGGAAGTAATAAATGCCCGTGACCAGTATCACCAGGACCAGAGACAGCGAAAGCAAAAAGCCGGGCCAGTACAACTGTGTGTTGCCCCCCAGTATCGCCCAACGGAAACCATCGATCACGCCCACCATCGGGTTCAGGGAGTAAAGCAGCCGCCATTGCTCCGGGACGATGTTGCTGCTGAACCCGACCGGAGAAATGTACAGCCCGAACTGCACCACGAACGGGACGACGATGCGGAAATCGCGGTATTTGACGTTGAGCGCCGCAATCCACAATCCCGCTCCCATGGCGGCGGCAAACGCCACAAAAATGAATAAGGGCAAAGTCAGCATGCGCAGGTTGGGCGCGAACCCGTACCAGATCATCAACCCCACCAGGATGAGCCCCGAAATAAGAAAGTCCACGAAGCTGACGATCACTGCGCTGGTGGGGATGACCAGACGCGGGAAGTACACCTTTGAGATCATCCCGGCATTGCTGATCAGGCTGTCTCCGGCACCGCTGAAGGCACCAGAGAAAAACTGCCAGGGCAGCAACGCTGCGAAGACCAGGATAGGATAGGGCACGCCTTCGGAAGGCAGCTTCGCCAGCTTGCTGAACACCAGCGTGAACACCAGCATGGTGATCAGCGGACGGCCCAGGGCCCACACGATGCCGATCACGGTTTGCTTGTAGCGCACCAGGATATCGCGCCAGGCCAGGAAGAAGAACAGCTCGCGGTAACGCCACAGGTCGCGCCAGTAATGGCGCTCTGTCCTGCCTGCTTCGATGACGAGTGTGGCTTGATTGGTTGTCATGTGAATTAAATTCTGGTTGTGCTCATGTCTGGCTTCTACCCCCACCCTACCCCTCCCCCTGCAAGGGGGAGGGAACGGTGTTGTTAAATTTTTACGTTGCTCCTTAATGACCGCTGCAACGGTCAAACCCTGGTGAGTTCCCGGAATAGCCAAGGGTTTACTTCACTGAATTATTTCGCCGCTTTTTTAAGGGTGGCACCACCGGGTTGCCGCGCCTGAACTTGCACGGCCTCTTTTTGCAACCCTTTAATCTCTTTGGTCAGCGCTTCATGCTCCGCGATCTTGATCTTGAGGAACTGCACGGTGATCTTGGCCTTTTCCTCTATGCCTCTCGGCGTCAGCAAATAGGCATAGCCCTTCTTGTTTTTGCTGTTGCGGAAATTGTTGGCTTTCACCAGGCCCTTCTCGATCAGCGCCTGTATGCAATAGTTCACCCGCCCCAGGCTGATACCCAGGTCCCCGGCCAGTTCGCGCTGGCTGATCTCCGGATTGGCCTCCAGGCGTTTCAGTATCTTGTAGCGGTATTCGTCGCTTAACATGGCAATGCGGATAACCTTTATCGTTCAATCGGTGAACATGTTCAGTAATTGAACGATAATTTTGGGGCGGAGTCAAGTTAAAAGCAGGATTCAGGATTCAGGGGCGAGGGGCGAGGGGGAAGTGGCAAATAAATATAGGACGGTGCGCGTATTCCAATCAAACCTGCCACCTGTTCCGATGCGGTTCCGCCTGCAGGTTTTCCTTAAAAATCTATTGCCGAACATTTACAAACGTAGTAACGTTGCTACATA
>Ga0172379_10002690_pt1 | contig 30675 bp, 25 predicted proteins | sample GrowelOW334metaG_FD_119756 | JGI IMG/M metagenome (GOLD analysis project Ga0172379, IMG submission 119756) | Groundwater microbial communities from an aquifer near a municipal landfill in Southern Ontario, Canada - Groundwater well OW334 metaG | ecosystem: Environmental > Aquatic > Deep...
ACCACCCCCCTCGACCCAACCTTCTCCAAAAACTATAGAAAGGGTCCAAACTACTCCAACCCCAAAAAAAGCTAAGGAAGAAAAAGTAGAAAAAGATCAAAATAGCCATGCTACCGCCACACCCGTGACATCGCAACAAAGTAGTTCTTCCTCGACGACTGCACCATCTCCAAAAGTTTCAGAAGAATCTCGAGGTAGTCAAGTTCCCAAACAAGCCACTGTCAAGAAGCCTATAGCAGCACAACAAAGTGCGCCAGCTCCTGCATTTACTACAACCCCTTCATCTACCATTACTTCACCTAGTTCCAGCCATCCATCTCCAAAATCCCAAAGTAGCCCTGCTACCGTCACACCTAGGACTGCACAACAAAGAGGTTCTTCTTCAACTGCGTCAATTCTTTCTGGCAATAAATCAAGCTATTTTGCAGAACCCCGCACAGAAAGTACTGCCACAGAGAAACATGCAAGCGAAACTCCAGCTCCAACACCACCGGCCATAACTATTCCCGAACGTTATCTGTGTTATACATGTCCTATAACATTGGATTTTATGAAAGATCCGGTAATAGATCACGAGGGACATAGTTTTGAAAGAAAAGCCATTACAGAGTGGATCAGTATAAATAAACAACCTACATGCCCCGTAGGCTGCGAACCATTGAAATTAGAAGAACTTGTACCTAACCGCGCTTTACGTGAAGCGATAGAAAAGTTTCTGAAAGATAATCCGCAGTTCAAGCCAAGTGCTACAACAAATACGCCATCTACAGCGCCGAAAGCAACTTAAAATCACAACTTATTGATTTTAAAAGAATTACCGTAGACATGTTTTTTAGGGCGGACACGCAGGTCCGCCCCTACTCATCTAACACATTTTTTGCAATACGGAGCCAACTCAGTAAGCAATATGGCAGATATAATCAAAACTCCACCCCAAAGTTTGGACCATACAAAAGCCTCACCACCCAGGGTCCAAGCAAAAATGCCAGCAAAAACTGGCTCCAAAAGCAATATCATTACAACGTTAATTGGTGGCAAATAGCGCTGAGACCAAAGCTGCAGACCGTATGCACCGATATTGGCAAAAATTCCCAAATATAATATGACGTATATCGCCGAAGTTGTTTTAACCGCAAAAGGCAAATGCCAAATGAGCATCGTCAGCAGGCAGCATACGCACATAACAAAAAATTGCTGAAAGTTTAAAACTATTGGATTTGCGCCATTTTTAATAGCCGTATCGCACTGTAAAACATAAATACTGTACGCTACAGCGCTAAACAAAGTTAAAAGATCTCCCCAATTAATACCTCGTATTCCACCAGTAGCTAAATACAAACCAATAACAGCTATAGCAAGAGCTCCAATTTGCATAGCAGTGATTTTTGTGCGCCAAAATATGCAACTAATAATCGGCACAAACAAAACAAACAGGCCAGTAATAAATCCAGAATTAAAAGCCGAAGTAGTTTCTAAGCCTATTGTTTGAGTCGCAAAAGATAAAAATAAAATAATACCAATCAAAATAGCGGGTTTAAAGTTGCGAAAAGGATTCCTACGTAAACATAAACACCAAATTCCGAGTAAAATAACTGCAACTAAAGTACGATAAAAGTTAAGCGTAATCGGATCTACAGCACCTAAAATACCTTTGACAGCAAAAAATGTCGTTCCCCAAATCAAAGCAGCTGCTGTTAAAGCAAAATTCATCCCTAAAAGCCGTGACCTCGAACAAGTTTCAAATGTGCTTTTCATTGTGTTTCTCTAGTCTGGATACAATTTTTTTTGTTTGCGAAATATCTTTTGAAATTTGCTTTTGTAATAACGTAAAATCAGCAAATTTCTGCTCCTTACGCAACTTATGCAAAAATTCTATTGTTAATTTATGTCCGTATAAATCCCCCTCAAAATCTAAAATATAAACCTCTACTAAACGCCGAGTGTTTTCAGCAAAAGTTGGGCGAAAGCCAATGTTTACCACGCCATAATATTGCTTTCCATCTGGAATACCAACAACACGCACTACATAGACACCAGATACTGGCAATATTTTATGCCGCACATGAATGTTAGCAGTTGGGAAGCCAATTTCTCGACCACGTTTTTCGCCATGTATAACTCTTCCACGCATACTGTAGCAATGCCCAAGCATGGAAGTTGCTAACTCTAAATCATCATTTTGCAAGGCCAGACGTATAGCACTACTGCTTACTCTAGCACCCAACATCTTGTAGGTTGGCATTTCCAAAACTTCCCAACCCATATTTTTAGCGTATTTCTCTAATGTTAACGCACTGCCCTGCTTATTTTTTCCAAAAACAAAATCATCACCAACAACTAAATATTTTATATTAAGTGATTTATGCAAAACTTTTTCAATAAACTTTTCAGCAGAATAATTCGCCAAAAACTCATCAAAACGTAAACACAAAACATAATCAACGCCTATTTCTTGCAATGCCAAAAGCTTTTCACTTAAGGTCGTCAAGCGCGCTGGTGCTTCTTTATGGGGAAAATATTCCTCCGGTTGCGGCTCGAATAAAATCACTAAAGTAGGAAGGTTAAGCTCATGTGCTGTGGCAAAAAGAGAGCTCAGAACAGATCTGTGGCCTAAATGTACACCGTCGTAATTACCGATCGTTGCAACCACAGGTAAGTTCAATTTAGCAACTGTCTGAAGATTATGAAAAAAACGCATGTTAAAGAAATCTAAAACTAAAAATTACGTAACTGCACTTCTCCATCACTAACATAAACCAAGGCAGATCCTTCTATATCCCAGCTTCCCAGCGAAACCTGCCGCATCTCTCTATCTTTAGCATCATCCCAAAGTGTTACAACAAATGGCATATGAATATGACCATGAATAACTTGATCTACTTTTTGTCTTTTCATCACAATAAGAGCAGCTCTTTCGGAAATTTTTCTAAGTTTTTGCTTAGATTGCAAGCGCAGAGCATTGCGTGTAGCACTTAAAGAATGCACAATCCAAGCTATCCCTTTACGAGTTTTTATAGGTAATTCGAAAAACCATTTTTTATCCTTCAAATTTTGCGTTAAAGCACGAAATTTTCTGTGCGCTACATCTCTACTAATCAAATTATCGCCATGAGTAAGCAAGGTCTGGCGCCCATAAATATTAGTAATCAATGGGTCTTGAACAATCTGACAACCGCTTTCTCTGGCAAATCTTTCCCCCAAAAGAAAATCGCGATTCCCTGGCATCAAAAATACCTTTGTGCCACTAGTAACAAGCTCATGCAAGGCAGTTTTCACCGTTTCGTGAAACGGCGTATCATCATCATCGCCCGCCCAAAGCATAAATAAATCGCCTAAAATATAGAGAGCCTCAGCTCTGCCAGCTACTTGCTGTAAAAAATTTAAAAAAATGTCGTTAATTTTTGTATTCTTTTCAGTAAGATGCAAATCGGCAATAAAAAGTGTATATTTCTTTCCTGTTTCATTAATAAACATATGGCTATACCCCTAGCTTAAGCGAATTATTTTTATGTTACTTTATAACACACAGAGCAAAAAGAAAGAAATTTTTAGATCTATTTTACCTCAAAAAGTCAGCCTCTACGTTTGCGGCCCGACCGTTTATAACTATTGCCACATTGGCAATGCGCGGGTCTTTGTGGTTTTTGATATGCTGCGTCGCTATTTTGAAGCAACTGGCTACAAAGTAACTTATGTTCGAAACATAACAGACGTTGACGATAAAATTATTCAACGTGCCAAAGAAATAGGCATTACTCCCAAAGAATTAAGCGAGCAATTTACAATAGCTTTTCACGAAGATGAAAAAGCCTTGGGAAACCTTCCTCCCACAGTAGAACCAAAAGCTACCGAGCACATTCACGGCATCATTGAGATGATTTCTTCTCTCATCCAAAAAGGCTTTGCCTATGTTGCTCAAAACGGCGATGTCTATTTCGAAGTAAGTAAATTTGAAGATTATGGCAAATTAGCACACCAAGATTTAGACAGCTTAAAATCGGGAGCACGCGTGGAAGTTGTTTCCGTCAAACGCGATCCTTTAGATTTTATTCTTTGGAAAATGGCCAAACCAGGAGAGCCTTCTTGGAAGTCCCCATGGGGAGATGGAAGGCCTGGCTGGCACAGCGAATGCGCCGTTATGTCGACTCTACATTTAGGCAAATCTTTCGATATTCACGGCGGCGGCAGCGATCTTAAATTCCCCCATCATCAAAATGAAGTAGCGCAAGCAGTGGCTTGGAACAACTGCACTATGGCGAATTATTGGCTACATGTGGGCTTTGTTGAGATAAATAAAGAAAAAATGTCCAAATCCAAAGGCAATTTTTTCACCTTGCGCGAAGTCTTAAAAGAATATCACCCAGAAGTAATCCGCCTCTTTATGTTTTTAAGCCACTACCGAAGTCCTATTGATTATTCCAAAGATAATCTAGACACCGCTCGTACAGCTTTGCGCCGTCTCTACAACGCTCTACAGCATTCACCGCATAAATTTTCAACTTTGGATGAAGCTAAAAATCTTGCCGAAAAACTCAAAGAAGATAAGACATTTGCAAAAATTTGGGAAGATTTTTGGGAGGCCATGGCAGACGATTTAAATACGCCTCTTGCCTTTGCCAATCTCTTTAATTTAGCCAATCTAATCAACAAATTGCAGCCAGAAAACCCCTCAACAGCCAATGATTATAGCCTAATCTTACGATCTCTTGGCCAAGAAGTATTTGGTATTTTAAAAGAAGATCCATTGCACTTCCTACAAACTGGCAATAAAGAAACAAGCTTAAAATCCGAAGAAATCGACGCTCTTATCCAAGAACGCAAAAAAGCTCGTCAAGAAAAAAACTGGTCCAAAGCCGATGAAATTCGCAAGAAATTAATGGATCTTGGTATAGAACTCGAAGATACAGCAGATGGGACGGTTTGGAAGCAGAAAAGCTAATGTTTAGTTAGGTTTGCCCAGCGCTTTTGCTCCAGACTTAAACTTACCAACTTAACTCGTTGATTTTAAACAAATTCATGTAGACATGTTTTTTGCTTCAAGTTCCCTAATAGCATCGTATGCTTTTTTTAGCGCTATTTCTGTCAACTCGTAATTATCCTGCTCAATTTTGCTAACATAGGCTTGAGAAACCTTTAACTGCTTAGCCAATTCTCCTTGTGTCAACTTGGCTTTCATACGCCTCAAAGCTATAGGATTTTTAATAAAATTGCTTGGGTCAAAATCTTCGTAATCTTTACTCTCTTCCGATGCTGTTGAATCAATCAATTGCTTCAACTTCAAATAAACAAAAACCGGCAACAAAACATATTCGGCCCTACCCTGTATATTTTTAATTGTTTGTAATGGAATCATTTGTAAGCGTCTCCCCTAGGTTTAATGCGTTCAATTTGAATAATTTTCAAACAATCATCCCGATCGTATATGACACGCCAATTTCCAATTCTGAGCCGCCAGTATGGTTCTCCTGTCATCTTTTTTATGTCTAAGTTTTGACTGTCTGGATCGTAAGACAATTCTAGTATCTTATCGGTGATTCTCAAACGATCTTTAGAAGATAAACTTTTGAGTTTTTTTGCAGCCTGTTTGTGAATAACCAATCGATACATGGTTATAATTATAACTTAATTTAGTTATATTACAAGAAAATAGTAATCCAGAATCAGCTATGCCTCTCTCTTTCTTTGTGCTTTTATTTAAATTTACTGCTAGCAGCACTTGAAGATGATGGATAGCCAGGACTAGCCGGCAATGGAGCTGGCTGCGATACAGGGATTGCAGCAGAAGAAGAACCACCACCGAAAAATCTTGGGCCAGTAACAATAGAGCTTGTTGTTGCCTGTGGTTGTGCAGATGTTATACCACGCACTTGTCTAACTTCTTTAATAAGCTGTGCTAATTGACGAAATCCAGATGCTTCTGCAACCTCGTCTGGACGTTTACCTTCTCCATTGAGAGACTCGGTACTAGCTCCAAGATCAATCAACATCTTAGCCATAAGCATTTTATCACTTTCTGTAACTGATTCTACAATATCCATGAGCATGTGTAGACATGTTCCCTTTTCTCCCATCGGAGCATTAATATTCGCCCCTTTTGAGCATAAGAAACGTATCATACTTTTATCAAGGTAAGAGACTGCATAATGCAAAGGTAACCTTCCAAAACAATCGGCTTTGCTTATATTCGCACCCAAATCTGAACAAATATCAGCTACCTTAATATCTCTTCTATACAGAGAATACCAAAGTGCGTTATCAAGATACCTTTGCTTCTCTGAAAATCTTTCTTTAATTAACCGAGCACCTTCTATCCCCAGTTTACTAGCAGCTAAGCAAAATAGTGGAATACCATCGAGTTCCATTTCGTGAAATTCCTCGTTGCTTAACCGATCTAAAACCAATTTCAGAATTTCCGGCGCACATTGAGCTGACTGTAATAATATATTTTGCTCACCGATACAGGATATCCGGTTTGGTATGGGTACCGCTAACAAGCGGCGATCTTGTTCCAATAAACTCTCTATGCTTTGCATTATTTTCTCCGTTTCCGGAAACACACTACCATCTGACATCCTAACTAGTAGATGATACTCAGCTACCTTTCGGATAAGATTTGCCAACCTCTCTTTTAGTTCTATTGGCACATCTTGAAAATTTGCTGCAGTGGCGCCAGTCGACGAAGAAGCCCCTGAGGTTGTTGTACTGGATTCTGCTTGCATAGATCCGTTTTCCGGAACAAGATTACCACCCTTTTTTCTTAACTCACTTTCAAAAGAATTTCTTAGATATAAACCCAAATAATTACCATTTAAATTTATTCTAACTAAATTCGAATCTGGATTTTGTTTAATAGCATCTAACAACATCATCGCTCCTTTCGCGTCCAATTTCGTGTTAGAAACATCGAGTTCAACTAGACTCGTCGTATATTTTAAAATATTGGCAAGCCATATACATACATCTTGATCTAAAGTGACATGACTTAATTTTAAGATCCTCAGCCACCTAGAACCTCGAACAGCAACCAGAGCCTTAGAGACATCTTTTTTAGTTAATTCTGATTCGGGAATTTGAGACTGTGATTCAGAAAGCAAATGGGCATCAGTAGATCTTTCCCCAGGCGCAATACGCCATTTACAAATTGGTGCCAACTCAAAACTCTCCACTGCGTCGAAAGCTAAATCACATAAAGCCGCCGCAAAAGAACCAGTTAGATACTCTGGAGAACGTTCATTCGGTGTATACATAATACAAAACCTCCCTTTTATTTTGTTTACAAAAAACATGTCTACCACGCCTTTGGCGTGGCAAGCAATCACAGGAAACATGTCTAATGAAAACGAATTTTACCATCCCGCGATTTACTCGCGGGATGACAAATTAAAATTTATTTAACTGACTATAACTAATTACAACAACGGCACAATTAAAAGTGCTACGATGTTGATGATTTTGATGAGAGGATTGACGGCCGGTCCGGCAGTATCTTTGTATGGATCGCCGACGGTATCGCCAGTAATAGCAGCTTTGTGAGCTTCGCTACCTTTGCTACCGTGATTGCCATCTTCGATATATTTTTTAGCATTATCCCAAGCGCCACCACCAGTGGTCATAGAAATCGCCAAGAATAAGCCAGTTATAATAGAACCCATGAGCATACCGCCTAGAGCTTTTGGTCCTAGAGTAAGACCAACTATAATTGGCGCTACTACAGGCAATAGGGACGGAATAATCATCTCTTTGATGGCAGCTTTGGTAAGCATGTCAACGGCACGTGAATAATCTGGCTTGGCAGTGCCTTCCATAATACCCACAATACTCTTAAATTGACGACGAACTTCTCGAACCACAGCACCAGCAGCTCTCCCTACAGCCTCCATGGCCATAGCGCTAAATAAATATGGTACCAAACCGCCTAAAAATAAGCCTATGATTACCGTGTGATCTGACAAATCAAAAGCAACTATTTTATGCGCTGTTTCCAAAGCGTGTGTATAGTCTGCAAATAATACTAATGCTGCCAAACCCGCTGAACCAATGGCATAGCCTTTGGTAATGGCTTTAGTTGTGTTACCGACAGCATCTAAAGCATCTGTGATTTTGCGCACTTCTGGTGGCATTTTAGCCATTTCGGCAATACCACCAGCATTGTCAGTAATTGGGCCATACGCGTCTAGAGCCACAATAATTCCACTCATGGAAAGCATAGCAGTCGCGGCGATAGCAATTCCATAAAGACCTGCCAAATGGTAGGACTCTAAAATAGCCAAACACACTGCCAAAACTGGCCAACCTGTAGCTTTAAAAGAAACAGCGATACCAGCAATAATATTGGTAGCATGTCCAGTCATCGAAGCTTCAGCAACTTTACGAACTGGCTTATGTTCTGTAGCTGTGTAATATTTGGTTATATAGACTAGTAAGCCAGTCAAAATTAAACCAACCACAGCTGAACCGTAAACTTTCATTACGGTTAAATCTGGGTTATGCGCATTTACATCGCCAAGTAGCCAAACAGTTATGGGGTAAAATCCAATAAGTGAGATAACTTCCGCTATAGCAAGTCCACGTCCAAGCGCACCCATAATGCTTTTTCCAGACCGCACTTTAATAAACATTGTGCCAAAAATAGAAGCGAAAATAGAAAATCCACCCAAAACTAACGGATAAATAACCGCATCTAAATCTGGGCTTTGGAAGGATAAAGCGCCAAGCAACATAGAAGCAATAATAGTAACAGCATAGGTTTCAAATAAGTCAGCTGCCATACCAGCACAATCACCCACGTTATCGCCAACGTTATCGGCTATAACTGCAGGATTACGCGGGTCATCTTCGGGAATATTTGCCTCGAGTTTACCTACTAAATCGGCGCCAACGTCAGCTCCTTTGGTGAAAATACCGCCACCTAAACGCGCAAAAATAGAAATCAAAGAACCACCAAATGCAAAGCCTACCAATGGCTTGATAGTGGCAAGTAAATCATTAGCAAAATCAGGACGTGTAGCTAAAAACCAGTAATAAGCAACCACTCCTAACAGCGCTAATCCTACTACCAACATGCCAGTGATGGTGCCGCCACGGAAAGAAACTTGTAGAGCTTTATTAACGCCACTACGCGCTGCCTCGGCGGTACGCACATTGGATCGCACCGAAACGTTCATACCAATATAGCCAACAGCGCCAGATAAAATTGCGCCTAAAGCAAATGCAGAGGCTGTATACCAACCTAGAGCTGGCAAAAAACCTATCAATAGAAATAATACGACGCCAACTAAAGCGATCGTACTATATTGACGATTTAAATAGGCCATAGCGCCTTGCTGAATAGCCGCAGCTATCTCTCGCATACGCTCATTGCCACTCGGCTGCTTCATCACCCAAAAGATGAGACCAACACCGTAAGCTATAGCGACTAATGAAAATATAAAAGCAAAAATTAACCCAGCATGCATAAACTTTCTCCGCTATTTTGTTTCTATTTTTTTCGGTATAATACAACCAACTATTAACTTAAAAACATAACCATTTGATTTATAACGATTTTCCATAGACATGTTTCTTAGGAAAATTATGAATTATGAATTATAAATTATGAATGTTAACGGAATTATTTAATTTATATTTTGGTATTGGCAAAACCAAGCCAAGTCCAAGAATTCTTTCTTTAATTCCTCATTCACAATTCATAATTCATCATTCATAATTACATTGTTCCGTATACTACTAAATTTAACGACAGAACTCAAATGAACGAAAATATCATAAAAAATAGTCCAACGATAAACAATTTATTGCTCTTAATCGACGGTTCATCTTACTTGCACCGTGCCTTTCATGCCCTACCGCCTTTGACTAATTCTAAAGGCGAGCCAACAGGAGCGATTTATGGCGTAATAAATATGCTGCGCCGACTGCTTACTGAGTATAATCCATCGCATGTGGCCGTGATTTTTGATGCTAAAGGCAAAAACTTTCGTCATGATTTACATCACGAATATAAAGCCACTAGGCCACCTTTGGCCGACGACTTGCGTAGCCAAATCGAACCCATCCACGATATTATTTCCGCCATGGGCTTGCCCATCCTATCTGTAGCTGGTGTTGAAGCTGACGATGTCATAGCTGCTTTAGCTAAAAACGCTTCCGACAAAAAAATGCGCGTTCTAGTTGTAACAAGCGATAAAGACCTAGCGCAAATAGTGAACCCTTCTGTAACTCTCGTCGACACTATGAGTAATAAATACCTGGACGAAAAAGGCGTAGAAGAAAAATTTGGCGTGACTCCTGATCAAATCGTTGCATATTTAGCTTTAGTTGGAGATAGCTCCGATAATATACCTGGCATTCCCGGCGTTGGTCCCAAAACAGCTGCAAAATGGCTACAAACCTACAAAACTTTAGAAAACGTTATCGCTAATGCAGAAAAAATCGAAGGCAAAGTCGGCGAAAATTTACGTCAAAATTTAGATAGATTGCCTCTCAATAAAAAACTCGTCACCGTCCAAGATGATATGCTACTCGCTGTGCACTTAAGCGATCTTATAAAACATGCGGAGAATACACCTAAATTAATCGAACTATTTCGCCGTTTTGAATTTCAAAGTTGGTTAAAACCGCTCTTAGAGGCTGAAGCAGAAGCCAGTCAAAATGCGCCAAGTAGCGTGCATTGCGCAGCTCTTTTGAACGAACACGCCTTTTTTATTTGGTTGGGACGTTTAGAAAAAGCGCCCTATTTTGTTATCAATGCATTAGTTGACAACATAGATCCAATGCAAGCTGAGCTGATCGGACTTGCTTTTACAGATCAAGAAGGTTATGGCGCTTATTTGCCACTGAAACATAATTACGAAGACGCACCAGATCAATTGCCAGTGAAAGAAGTTATCTCATCTCTGCAGCCCTTATTAGAAAATAATAAAAAAATCAAAGTCGGACAAAATTTAAAACAAACCTATCACGCCTTAGCTAACTTAGGCATTAAACTCGGCGGAATTGGCTTTGATACTACGTTAGAGTCGTATTTACTCAATAGCAGCGCCGCACATCACGATTTAGAAACATTAGCATTGAAATATTTAGGCATAAAAGCCAAAACACTGAAAAATGCTGAAGGTAAAGTCGTAAAGACAATAAAATTCAGCGAAAGCGATGTAGAGAAAACTATTTCTTCCGCGGCAAGTAATGCCGATCTTACTTTGCGCTTACACAAGACTCTCTGGCAACAAATTCGAGAAACTGGAAAACTTGCCTCTGTGTTTCAAGAAATCGACATGCCCCTTTTAGGAGTTTTGGCACGCATGGAGCGAAATGGAGTTAAATTAGATCTACATTTACTTAAAAAACAAAGCGCGGAACTAGCCGCACGCATTACTCATCTAGAAAAAGAAACTTACAAGATAGCTGGCCAAACTTTCAATTTAAACTCACCCAAACAATTACAAGAAATACTTTTTACCAAATTAGGCTTACCAATTACAGAAAAAACACCAACTGGACAGCCTTCCACTGGGGAATCCGTCCTACAAGACTTAGCCCTCACCTATCCTCTACCGAAATTAATTTTGGAATATAGAACGTTAAGTAAATTAAAATCAACTTATGTCGACAGCCTGCCTTTGCAAGTAAATCCAACAACCGGACGCATCCATACATCTTTCAATCAAACTATAACAAGCACCGGGCGCTTATCTTCTAGCGATCCAAATCTACAAAACATTCCCATTCGAAGCGCCGAAGGCCGCCGCGTACGCCAAGCTTTTATCGCGCCAAAAGGCTATAAAATTCTTTCTATCGATTATTCGCAAATTGAACTGCGTATCATGGCGCATCTTTCTGAAGACCCAGGACTGCTAAAAGCTTTTGCTGAGGACGAAGATATACATCGCGCTACTGCTGCCGAGATTTTTTCTCTGCCATTAGACAAAGTCACACCCGAGGAAAGACGCAGTGCCAAAGCTATCAATTTCGGCTTAATTTATGGCATGTCGTCGTTTGGATTAGCTAAACAAATAGGCGTAGATAAAAATACTGCCCAAGATTACATAAATCTCTATTTTGCACGCTACCCAGGCGTAAAGAAATTTATGGAAAGCACGCGTGAAAGCGCTAAAAAGCACGGTTTTGTCGAAACGCTCTATGGCAGACGTATTTATGTTCCCGAAATAAAAGCACAAAACTTTCAGCGTCGCGCTGCTGCCGAACGTGCTGCCATCAACGCTCCCTTACAAGGTACAGCCGCTGATATCATGAAAGTCGCCATGATTAAAATCGACCAATGGATTTTAGAAAGCAAATTGGACATAAAAATGCTTCTGCAAGTCCATGACGAACTAGTTTTCGAAATCGCTGCAGATCACATCGCGGACGCTCAGAAAAAAATCACTCAATTTATGCAAGATGCCATCCAATTAAAAGTCCCAGTTATAGCCCACGCCGGCATTGGCGATAATTGGGATGAAGCGCATTAACCCCTAAATTTCCTTAAAATTGTCTTAAGAACAAACGATTTTTAGCTAGTTTTAATATCATTTTAATAAAAATCGAGCTAATTTATTGACAAGTAACAAGCCACTAGTATACTTCGCCCAACCTTTAGCATAGGTCCAGCCCATAATAATAGGACGCATCACAAGGACAAAGCTTGGTGCTTTGTTGTGGGCTATTTTTTATTAATCTTTTAAAATTTTAAATTAGAGAGAATTTATGAAAAAAACACTTCTTACACTTATTTGTTTGTCCGCTCTTGGCAGCGCTGCAGCGTTTGCTAATGGCGAAGCCTCAGATGTAGCCCCTTTAGTAGCCACTCCAGCAGCTAGTAATTCTGGCTTCTACGTTGGTGCTCAAGCCGGTCTCGGCCGCATTGATGAAGGTAATGGTTACAAAGACGCTGCTGATTGGATATTCAACTTACCTGGCTATACCAGCGTTAGTAAAGATACTTCCCAGGGCGGTTTTGCCGGACGTCTCTTAGTTGGTTATAGTTTCAATCAATATTTTGGTTTGGAAACTGGTTATACTTTCTTACCCAACAACAAGTACAATGCTGAATACAATCTCGGTGGCATACTTGATGTAAAAGAAAATGTGAAGTTCAAAACTTGGACCTGGGATTTACTAGCCAAGGCCACATACCCAATTAACGATTCTTGGGATGTTTATGCAAAACTGGGCGCCGCTTATGTCAAAGCTACCAGCAGTGGCGAAGCAGACCTAACTCAATCTGGGGCTGCTACGGAAGTTGAGTCTTATAATTTTTCTCAATCCGCCATTCGTCCAGCTTACGGCTTGGGTGTAACTTATAAGTTCAACCCAAACTGGGCTATGGACTTAGCTTGGACCGGTACCTATGGCAAGAGCAGAACCTCGTTTAACTCTTCTACTGGTATCAGCAACAAAGACAGCGTAATTCCAACCACCAACACGATTATGCTTGGTGTGATTTACAAATTTGCTAGTCTTTAATTAACGAAACGAAATATTTCGTTAAAAATTAAAAAACGCGTCATAGCAGCAGTTATGACGCGTTTTTTTATGTTTAAAATATGTAATTTGACTTAACCTACATTTAGCCTAGAATATTTGCTTTTCAAGAAATTAAAAATATTGCGTTTTTAATATTTCAAAACATAACTCGTTGATAAATAACGAGTTGTCATAGACATGTTTTTTAAAAGAGGGAACCCATGAAAAAAACACTTCTTACAGTTATATGCCTATCTTCTTTGACTGCTAGCGCTGTGGCTTTAGCCAATGGCGATATAGCAGATATGCCGCCGGTTACAACTACTTCCATTTACACCCCAGGTTTTTACATTGGTGTTCAAGCTGGTTTTGGCAGAATTGATGAGGGTAGTGGTTATAAAGATGCTGCTGATTGGGTGTTTAGCTATCCTGGTGCAACTAGCACTACCAAAGATACTTCACAAGGTGGCTTTGCTGGCAGAGCCTTCTTAGGTTATAGCTTTAACCCCTATTTTGGTTTAGAAACTGGTTATACCTATCTAACTAACAATAAATATAAAGCCACTTGGGTTCTTTCTGGCGACACTGACTTAAGCGAAGATGTTAAGTTTAAAACCTGGGCTTGGGATTTATTAGCCAAAGCAACCTTGCCTCTCAATGATTCTTGGGATGTTTATGCCAAACTTGGCGCGGCCTACGTTAAAGCAAACTCAAGCGGCACAACAGATTTGAACGCAGGAACGGAAGATATTGATTCTGCCAACTTTTCAAAGTCCGCCATCCGACCTGCCTATGGCCTAGGTATAACATATAAATTTAATCCGAACTGGTCGATGGATTTGGCTTGGAATGGCATCTACGGCAAGAGCAAAACGTCTTTTAACTCTTCAACTGGAACCATTAGCAATCAGTCCAATGTTATTCCAACCATTAACACAATTATGCTTGGTCTGACATACAATTTAGCTAATTTTTAATTGGCACAGACGATTGCTGAGAGCTTTGCATAAGCTGTTCTAGATTGGAAAGATAGTCAGCAACTCTCTGATTTTCTGGTTTATTTGTCTTAGCAATATTCAAATGCTGCTTTGCTGCTGGTGTATTCCCCAATTTCCAAAACACGTCAGCCAAACCAGCATTTGCTAAACACGGATAAGAAGTTTTGGCTTGAATAGCTGCCCTAAGACTGTACTCTGCTCCCTGAAAAAAGCGACAGGTATTGCGAACAATTCCACAATGCAAATTAGCGTCAGCATTTTGGGGATTTAAAGCTACAGCCGATTCCACGTATGATCTAGCAAAAGATAGGTACCTATCCCTTGCCGGTATAAAACATAAAATTTCTGATAAATAAAAATATGTAGCTCCCAAATTAACGTATAAGTCGCAACGATCTTTCTTTGTTAATGAATCAGCTGCTTTTAACATAGTGTTAAAAACTGTCAGAGCCTCACAATACCGACCTTGCCGTAAATAAGTTATACCCAAACCAAGACTCATCCCATAATTCCCTGGGATGTAAGCTAAAGCCCAATACAGATGATGTTCTGCATCTTTTAATTCATTAATATCTAAACAAAAAAAACCATAACTAGCGAAGCTAAAAGCATCTCTACGCTCTGACAATTCAATAGCTTTCGAATAGTAATCCTTTGCTCTTTGACTACATCCTGGATTGGAAAAAGAGTTGCTCTGACAATACATGTGGTAGGATCGTGCTAAACCCAAATAAACTCTAAAATCATTAGGATGATCAGAAAACAAAGCGTTAAAAATTTCACACGCCTTTCTAAAGTTTCCTTCAATCAGTAAGTTATTACCTGCTTCTATTTTTTTATCTATGTTAGGCGCTGAAAACATGCTCCCCCCTGCATCAATTTACTCAAAAAACCTGGAGCAGTTAATAGCAAATATGAATAATTTATCAAGTAAAATTGAGAGTTATAAGATTATTCTAAGAAAAAGATAGCTAGTGCATCAAAATCTTTCGCAGGGCTGGGTAAAATGGAAAGTTTATCGTAACTCCCCTAGCAAGCTATATAAAATTTCTAATGCTTCTTTGGGAGTTAAATTGTCGGGATTGATAGAACGAAGTTTTTGCAAGACAGGATTTTCAAAAGAATTAGTTAAAGTCGGTTTTGCTTCTAGAGATTGTTGTAGCGATAAAACGTCCTCGGCAGCAGCAATTTCGAGCTCCTCCAGTTTAACCTTAGCTCTAGCAATAACCTGTCGAGGAATTCCTGCAAGCTCTGCCACCTGCAGACCATAGCTTTTATCGGCTGGGCCATCTTCGACAGCATGTAAAAACACGATTTTATCGCCATGTTCAATAGCGCTTAGATGCACATTGGATATAGCAGGAATAATTTGCGGCAATTCTGTTAGTTCAAAATAATGCGTAGCAAATAAAGTCAGGGCCTTTACTTGGCTCGCTAAATATTCAGCAACTGCCCAAGCTAGTGATAAACCATCGAAAGTACTAGTGCCACGACCGATTTCATCGATTAAAATTAAGCTTTCTGAAGTAGCATTGTGCAAAATATTGGCTGCCTCAGTCATTTCCACCATAAAAGTAGAACGACCAGAAGCTAAATCGTCGCTCGCACCAATGCGCGTAAAAATGCGATCTATGGGCCCAATAGTCACTTCCTTGGCTGGCACAAAACTGCCGATATAAGCCAAAATTGCAATTAGCGCAACTTGGCGCATATAAGTTGATTTTCCACCCATATTTGGGCCGGTAATAATAAGCATACGGCGCGAAAAATCTAAACTAGTGTCATTGGGCACAAATGGCACCTTGCTTTGTTTTTCTACAATAGGATGTCTGCCAGAAACAATATTTATGCCAATTTCAGCGCTAAACTTTGGTCTTATAAAATTTAGAGTAGCAGCTCTCTCCGATAAATTTTGCAAAACGTCCAAAATCGCTAAAGCCGCAGCTGCATTTTGCAAAGCTGACAAATCTTGACTAATCAAAACCTGCAAATCATCGTAGAGAGCTTTTTCCAAGGCCAAAGCCCGACTTTGACTACTTAAAACTTTATCTTCAAAGCTTTTTAGCTCTGGCGTGATATAACGCTCAGCGTTTTTCAAAGTTTGCCGACGCATATAATCCACTGGCGCACTTGCGGCTTGCAGACGGCTAATCTCGATGTAATAGCCATGCACACGATTATAACCAACTTTTAGCGTCGAAAGCCCCGTGCGTTCACGTTCTCTCACTTCCAAATCAATTAAGTATTGACCTGCGTTCGAGCTTAAATTGCGAAGCTCATCTAATTCAGCATTATAGCCATTTGCAATCACACCACCGTCGCGGATAGTGACTGGCGGATTGTCCACTAAAGCTTTTTCTAAAAGCGTTACTAAATTCGGAAATGTGCCAATAGCGCTAAGTAAATTTTGGTTATAAATCGCTTTAGAATTACGCAAAAACTCTTGCAAATTTGGCAATAAAGATAGAGCTTGCCTAAGCTGTAAAAGATCGCGTGGACGCGCTACGCGCAAAGCAACACGAGTTATAATGCGCTCCAAATCACCGATAGCACGTAAGATTTTATGTAATTCCAAATAAGATTCATTTTGTAAAAGTTCAGAAATTGCATCTTGGCGAGCCAAAATTTCTTCCGCGTCACGAAGCGGCCGCTTTAGCCATCTTCGCAAAGCCCTTCCGCCCATAGGAGTTGCTGTATGATCCAAAAGTTGCACTAATGTAGCTTCGCTGCCGCCTTGTAAATTATTTAAAAGCTCTAAATTGCGCTGCGTAGTAGCATCTAAAAATAAATAAGCATCGTGACGTTCAACCTTGAGGCTTAAAATATGAGGCAAAGCGCTTTTATGCATTGCCGTAACATATTGCAACAAAGCTCCAGCAGCTGTTATCGCCAGTGGCAAATCGCCACAACCAAAGCCTAGCAAATCCTGCGCTTTAAAATGTGCAGTTAAAACGCGCTCAGCAGTAGAAAAAGAAAACTCCCAGGGCGGCCTTTTGCGTAGTCCTGCAATTACCGATAAAGATTCGCTATAAATAAAATCTTCGCTAATTAAAAGCTCGGCGGGTTTAAGTCTTTCAATTTCAGCACTGAGAGAAGCTTCTCCCTTAAGTTCCAAAACAGAAAAACTACCACTAGTAAAATCTAAAATGGCAATGCCAAATTGATCGTCTTTATTGTGAACAGCTACCAGTAAATTATCTGATCTTTCTTCGAGAAGAGCTTCTTCACTGACAGTTCCTGGCGTTATCACGCGTACAACTTTGCGCTCCATAGGCCCTTTGCTTAAAGGATCCCCCATTTGCTCACAAATCGCCACTGATTCGCCCATTTTAACCAAACGGGCTAGATAGTTTTCTACCGCGTGAAAAGGCACACCGGCCATAGGAATTGGCTTGCTGTTAGATTGTCCGCGCGCTGTTAAAGTGATATCGAGAAGTTTGGCACCTTTTTCTGCATCATCGTAAAAAAGCTCGTAGAAATCGCCCATGCGATAGAACAGCAAAGTAGTTGGATACTCAGCTTTAATTCGCAAATATTGCTGCATTACTGGAGTATGTTGGTTAAAGTCTTCCATACAAATAATTATGAATTATAAATATAAAATAATTATGAATTATAAATTATGAATTATGAATTAAAGAAAGAATTCTTGGACTTGGTTTAGTTTTGCCAATACCAAAATATAAATTAAATAATTCCGTTAACATTCATAATTTATAATTCATCATTTATAATTTCCCTCAGCAAGCCCCCTTTCCCCACCCTCATTATGTACACTATTTTAAGATTTTGTAAATACCGTGTTTTTCACGGTATTGCCAGCAAAAAATCAGCCTTTAAACTGCTTAGTCGCGGGATGACGAGCGTTAAGTAACATAAAGAGTTTTAAATGTTTTTATGATGCAAAGACTAGTTTCAAAATTTCAATATTCCAGTAGCCGTAGACTTCAGCTTGTTTTTAGTTTTTTTTTCAGGCTAATCGCGCTTTGGCGTGACTGCGGCTACTGGAATTTTTTTCCCTGGATTAAGTTAGGTAGTCGGAGGCTTCAGCCTGCGTTCCTACGCAAACCTTTCGATTCAAGAATACTTTGTATCAATTCTCAAAAAGATGCTCTGTTTGCTCTATATTGTTCGCGCTCAATGTATGGCAAATGCATAATTCATGCGGCTTATCGCGAAAAGTTCCCGAATAAAAATTCAAACAACCCCTTTTGGTTAGAATCACTGCTTAGAATCTATAAAACTCATCCCAACACCAGCAAAAACATAGCCCTTGCCCTACCCAATAGTTTAATTAAAGAAAAAAGTATTAACCTCGCCGCAGATCTTAATCTCAAAGAAATCCAAAATTTTCTACATTTGCAAAGCGAAAAGCAGCTAGGCGCACCGCTAACTGAACTAGCCTATGACTATAACGTAAGCAAAAGCGCTGACAAACCACACCAAACTACATTAACAATAATCATAGCACCCCAAAAAGAGTTGGATTATTACAGAAATGTACTTAGCCAAAACGCTCTAAATCTTGCTGTTTTAGATGTTGACAGCTTAGCCCTAGAACGCGGTAAACATTGGCTTCAAAGCAATTCGCACTTATTAAATTTTAAAAATAAAAGTGATGAGAAACTGTTCTCCAAACATATTACAGATTTTGTATTGTGCATTGGTTTAGTCTTAAACAAAAAGAGGTAAAAATGCAGGATTTTAATTTAGTCCCTTGGAGAGGGGAAAAACAACAACGAATGCAAATACAGACTAGTTTAGCTTTAGTATCACTTCTAATTTTCTGCTGTGTTTTCCTGTCTTTTTATCAAACCCACTTAAAACATGAAATCGCCAAAATTCGGCAGAGTAATCTTATCCTCAAACAGGAATTAAACATCCTCACGAAACAACATGCTGAGATATTGCGACTTAGCAAAGAAGAGCGCGCATTGAAAGCCAACTTGGAAATAATAGAAAAGCACAGAAAATCTAACGATCAAATTCTTAGCGTGCTTGCTGAAGTTAGTGTCTTTGCTCCCTCCTCAATCCAATTAAGTTCCTTGGAAATAAGCGACAACCAGATCCAACTAAGAGGCAGTAGCCAAACTGAAGCATCTCTTGGTAATTTCATCCAAAATTTCAATTGTAGCCAATACTTAAAACAACCGGAGATTTTAAACATGAAACTTACAGAAGATAAAAAAACAACCTTCACCTTGGCTTCGTTTTTTAATGTAAATCCAATAAAAAATCAGGAGAATTTATGAAATCAATCACATACGATCAAGTCAAAACAAAGATCGAGGTGAGATCACAAACTGTGATCTCACCTCTGGGAGGAGGAAGATCATAAAGAACAAAAAATAAACAAAACAACTAACCGCTTTCCTTTAAAAATCATGAAATTCGATCGCAATTTACCGCCAATTATGTGGCTTCTTTTCTGCTTATTCGCTAGTTTATTTACTATTTGCACTTATGCAATAGTGCAAACATCCAAACTCACCATGGAAAAACATCACCTACAAACAACTCAAGAAAAAATGCAACAAGAAACCCAGTATATAAAACAGGATCTAAAAAACTTCCATCCTGAAAAAATCCAACTGGACAAAACTAGAACAGAAGCCAATCTTAGCCAAGAACAAAGCAATATTTTAGAAAATATCAACACTGCTTTAGAAAGCTGTGGAGCTGTTCTAAACTCGCTACAACCTCTACACAATTCTTGGCAAATCGAAATTAAGGGCAACTATCAAGATTTTTGGCGCTTCTTAAAAACTTTAAACAGCTCCAATTCAGCGACTTTTGCTATTCTACACTTAAAAATTTCTTCCACAGAAAATGCGCCAAACGCAGCGTTATTAATGCAATTAGAAGCGAATTACCAAGCCTATAAGCACACAGAAACATTGCCTTCAGACGCAACTCTGCGAAACGAAGTTCTGTCTGATCCTTTTCGAAAATCAACCAGCACTGAGAATCCAGATCAAGAAACTGCTCTGAGCACTTGGCCAATAAGCTGTTTAAACCTAACTGGCACACTTATAAAAAATCAGCAAACTCTGGCTATTATTTCCGACCCCAACGGCAATATTTATTCCATACGACCGGGAGATAAAATCGGACGAGAAAAAAAGAGCATTCAGTCAGTCAAAGTCGATAAAATTACTTTTAATGATAAAGAAGAGATATCTTTTAAATCTTTATGAAAAAAAACGAAAAAAAATGGTTTGTGTTTTGGATGCTAACTTTACTTAGCTTCACAATTTTGATTCTTATTTTTTATGCAAATATTGCCCATGCGGAAGAAAAATCAGAACAAAAAACATCTCCAAAAAATCTAATTTCTTTAAATTTTCGCCATATCGCAGTACGCGATCTTTTTCAAATTTTAGCTAATTTTGCCGGAAAAAATATCGTCATAAGCGAAGCTGTTGCGGGCGAAATAAGCATAAATTTAGAAAAAATATCTTGGCAAGAAGCTCTAAAAAACATAACTAAAAGTCAACATCTAACATTGGAAGAAAATTCCGGAACTATTTTTATTTCTCCAAACCAAAATACTTTGCTAAAAAATCAAATAACAAATAATTTAAGTTCAATAAGCACCGAAACACTCTGGCATTGTCGCTTTGCCAAAGCTGCTGACTTAGCTGATTTACTACTTAAAAGCCACGGCCTAATTTCTCCGACAGGAAGCGTTGTAGCCGATCCTCGTTCTAATTCCCTTTGGATAAAAGACGAAGCACTTAAACTACAAGAGATTCGACATTATTTAGGCGCTGTTGATATTCCTTCGGAACAAGTTCTCATCGAAGCTCGCATAGTTTATGCTGATGAAAATTTTGTACGCGAATTAGGCTTAAAGTTTGGCTCTGCAGCGCATGAATCTTCTAGCAAAAACGGCGATATGAACATGGATCTGCCACTTAAACCCGACACGGGACATGCAACTATAGCTATTGCCAAACTCGGCCAAGGCGTACTTTTAGACATGGAACTCTCGGCTTTAGAAAACGAAGGCCGAGGCAAAGTTATTTCTAGTCCCAAATTAATAACTGCCGATCGCGAAAGCGCCTACATTGAGTCCGGCGATGAAGTTCCATATCAAGAAAAAACCTCTAGCGGCGCCACCAGCTTAGTTTTCAAAAAAGCAGTCTTAGGATTAAAAGTAACTCCAGAAGTAGCCAGCAACCAAAAAATCAACCTTCGTCTGCAGCTTAATCAAGACAAAGTTAGTGACACTAATATTCACGGCGAACCAACTATTCAAACTAGGCAAATTCAAACCCAAGTCTTGCTAAGCGACGGCCAAACTGTTGTGTTAGGTGGAATTTATGAGGAGTCTAGCAATCGTGTTGTAACTCGCATTCCATTTCTTGGAAGTATTCCTATTCTAGGTCTTCTTTTTCAAAATCATGAAACTCACACGGAACACAAAGAATTACTGATTTTCGTCACCCCCAAAAAAATTGACTCCATGTATAGCAAGTGATATACATGTGCAATGGATCATAAAACGGCCATCGTCAACGCTAGAATAGAGCCTAAACTGAAAGCTCAAGCAGAAAGGATATTGCAAGATACAGGACTTTCGCCAGCTTCAGCTATCCGCGTATTTTATCAGCACATTTGCTTACACAAAGGCCTACCATTTTTAGTTGGTGTCCCTAATAATTCCAAAGAAAGAAAAATACTGGAAGATGCTTTACTTACCGAGTTTGACTAGCATTTTTCACTTTACCTTTACACCAAGCTTGCCACATATCCCGATATGCACGCTCAAATGAATGAGTGAATTTGGCGTAATTACAAAACACAGAAGATTTAAGTTGATCTCGTAGGGTTTTTCGATATTGACTAATTCGATCTTTATCTTTAGCAATTTTCACTGCGATTTCAATGTATTCCTCGGGATCTTTGGCTATTAGATCTTTTAAACCTAAGTGATAATTCACATTTGCCGATTCCCTACTTGCAAAGGTTTCACCATATAGCGTCACAACTGGAATGCCCATAATTATGGCATTAAATGTAGTTGTGCAGCCTGAATAAGGAAAAGTATCGAGTAAAATATCGACGTTGTGATATTTACTTAATGTGTATATCTTATCGACAATTATTCTATCCGCGCTTATACCATAAACAGCAAATCTTCTTTTCATATCTTCTTCAGGCACCAAGTAGCGACAAATGTAAAGTTTAGAATTTGGAACAGCATGTAAAATCTTCGCCCAAACAGCGATCAGCTCCTCATTGCACTTAGAAATATTATTGAAAGAAGAAAAAGTAATGTAGCCATTTTCCAATACTGGAGCGTTGTTTACTTCTGGAATATAAGCATCTAAAGTTTTGTAGCAACGATATGGACAATCTAAATAATAAAATTTTTCGCTAAAAAACCCCTCTTCTCCCGAACGACTTAGATATTTAGTCGTCATAAAATAATCGAACGCATTAAGTCCAGTTGTATTAGGATAGCCAACGTAAGTGACTTGTACTGGAGCTGGTTTATTCTCTAACGCCAACAGTCTATTTCCAGACGTATAGCCACTCAGATCCACCAAAACGTCTATTTCATCTTTTCTAATCAGTTCTTCTAACTCCGTATTAGATAATTTGCGTACGGAGTGAAAATAATCAGCATATTTCTCAATTCTTTCCGTAGTCGCATCGGGATGTTCAACATTGGAATAGAGCGTTACATTAAACTTTTCATGATCGTGATGCGCTAATATCTCTTCCATAAAATACATCACAGGGTGTAGCTGATAAAAATCGGCAGAAATATACGCAAGATTAATCTTTTTATGGGGATCTGCTTTATTCTTGTGATGGAAACTTTTTGGCAGCTGGATCTTATGCGCATTTCTATAAGTTTCTAAAGCCTTTTGGCCTAGTTGATACATTTTTTCATGGCCATAACCAGGGATTCTTGGTAGATAAAAAAACAAGTTTTCTACAGTATCAGATAAACCAGGATCTACTCTTAAGGCTTCCCAAGAATAATGCATAGATTTTTCTGGATAACCACTCTCGCTATGAATTAAAGCCAAATGACGATAAAGATTCTGATTGTCTTTTTTTAAATCTGCATATTTTTCGTAATAAAAAATAGCGTTTATATAATCTTTTTCTGGGAGATCAAAGCTATAAATATCACCAAGCATACGATAGTTTTCTTCAAAATTAGGCACTAATGCGCTAGATTTTTTGAAATATTCTATTGCCACACCATAATTTTTTAAGCCTTTAAAACACAAGCCCAATTTATAATAAACATGGGCTAACAGCGCAGAATCAAGCTCATAGAGTAAACACTGATCAAAGCAAGACAAAGCCTCAGAAAAATTCTTATTATTAAAATGCTCCTCGCCTGCTTTTAAATTGTGAACAACCAAAGATGGCGTTATTTCTTGCTCAATCATAAAATTCCCCGATTTCAAAAAATTGGTAAATTTTTTATTTTTTTTGCTTCGTCATCCCGCGACTTGATCGCGGGATCCACAAGCTAGTCCTATATATTTAATTACACAATATAATGATAACATATTGAGATTAAAGAAGAAATAATCTTAATATTTAACCAAAACAATGCCTTGGCTGACAAAAAAAAATTGCGGATTTAAACAATTACGTGCTATCTTTAACAAATGTTAGAACTCAGCCTCGCCATTTTAAAAATTATTGCTATTTTGTTAGCAATTTCGCTACTAATTCTTATACACGAATTTTGTCATTTTATCGTCGCTAGGCGCTGTGGCGTTAAGATTTTGCGTTTTTCTATTGGTTTTGGAAAATCACTGTATACCTGGAAAGACCGCCTAGGCACTGAGTATCGCATAGCACCGATTCTTTTTGGCGGCTATGTAAAAATGCTGGATAGCCATGAGCAAAAACTACATAACAAAGACAAAAAATTCGCCTTTGATCAACAAAGTCTCTCTAAAAGAACCGCTATAGTTCTAGCCGGTCCAATAGGAAATTTTCTTTGTTGCTTAATCACATTTTGGCTGGTTTTCGTTATTGGGTTTATAACGCCAAAACCGATTATAGCTAATATTTTACAAGGCTCCCCGGCTGCTATAGCTGGACTTTTACCGGGGGATGAAATTTATAGCATTGATAAACAACACGTGAACACCTGGGGAGATGCGCTATTTGGCATGATGGCCTATTTTGGCGAAAATAAAAAAATAACTATCAGCGTGCGCCGAGGACAAGAAATCATTACCAAACCAGATAGCCTCGACATTAGTTCTTGGCAAAATAGCTATTTCCAAAACGATTTATTCAAAGAAATCGGCATAATTACTTATCATCCGCTCTCTCCTGCCATAGTTGATGTAGTGGCTAAAAACACTCCTGCTGCTCGAGCAAAGCTTCAAAGAGGCGATTTAATTTTGACCATTGGCAAAGATAAAATTAGAAACTGGGACGATTGCTTGGAATCCATAAAAAAACATCCCAAAGAAAATGTACAAATTACCCTGCAACGCGGTGAAAGAATCTTGCATATTCCCGTCGCAATGGGTTGGAAATATGGACCTGGCTGGGGAAAAGTTGGCTATCTAGGAGTAAAAATTAAGCCAGTAAGTTGGCCGCCGGATATGGTTCGCAAAGAAAAATATGGACCGCTCCTTGCGATCTTTCAAAGCTGGCAAGAAAGCGCCAAACTTACAGCTTTCAACTATCTCATGTTTAAAAAACTTTTTACGGGAAGGATCTCTTTGCGCGCCTTAAGCGGACCCATTATGATTTACCAATCCGCTGCTTCGGCATTCGATCAAGGCGGCATTGCCTATTTAAATTTTATAGCTATCTTAAGTCTGATTCTAGCCTTCACTAATCTTTTGCCCATTCCAACTCTCGATGGCGGCTATCTGATCTTCTTTGCTATAGAAGCGGTGAGAAAAAAACCAGTATCCCTCCAATGGCAAACTCTCATTTATCGCCTCGGCTTAATCGCGCTTTTAGTCTTGATGGTTCAAGCCACTGTTAATGATCTTAGTAGATTATTTTCATGACGTTGCTACAAGCCGTTCAAACGCACGCATTACCTTATCTACTGAAATAAAATATTTCCAAAACTTCTCTTTTATAGGCCGAGGATTAAGCCAACTTGGAGTTATAACAATTTCATTAGGAGCCCAAGTCGGACGCCAGCGTTTCACGGTTCCTGGACGGATAGTAATCGTAGTTGTTGGAATACCTAGATTAGAAGCCAAATGGCCAAGGCCAGAGTCATTCCCGACAAAATAATTTGCTTCACAAATTGCTATTGCAGCGTCATTTAAAGTTGGGTAAAGAGGCGAATAATCTAGGCTCTGTGTCATTTCGATCCATCTTGCATGTTCGGCTTTACTAACCACAAAACGCGGCTCAAAGCCCATTTCCTCCACACGCTTCGCCAAACTAATAAATCTGTGCGGCACCCAAGCTTTTTGATCGGCTGAACTAGTTGGATGAATCATAACTCGCTTTTTATTACTACGCGGAATTAGTCCTGGCAAAGGCTGGATGCCGTTTTCACGCGTCAGATTTTCTAGATGAAACTGCGCATCGCAAGAAACTAATTGAATATCAACCTCTGAAATCGGCAATCTACAAGCTGGCTCGTGATGAACAACTATAGAATTAGGATGCCAAGCAGCCAAAGCTAATGAAATCGGCCGTTCGTGATGATGTAATACCGTTGAATATGCAGCTAGCTTTTTCTGCTCTTCCAACTTAACCATCGGACTTATTTGCATATGCGGAAACCAATCCTTAAGCGGATAAGCATAATCGCCGTAAACGTGGACTATATAGCCATTTCGCAAAAGATTATTTACCGTAACTAAACCAATCAGCGTATCGCCCAAAGATGTCGAAGCCATATAAGCAATCGGCTCATCTTTCGAAAGCGGCTTCTTCAACAAAGTCGGCGGACAAGCATAATACTCAAGGATTTTCTTTTGAGCTTCTTTGCTGAAGGTTGGAAATTTTTCTAAAGAGATTTGCATTTTAAAATTTAACTCATTGATTTATAAAGAAAACGCGTAGACATGTTTTTTAGGATTGTATCTTATTTGGCGAAACAGGGCTATCAATAATTCAATTCCCATACAAAAATTCAGCATGAAAACACTTTCCAAAATTTAAATAATATCATAAGATGACGCAAATTCTGCGCCATCTTAATATAGGGATTTAAAATGAAAAAAAAGTTATTAATATCAATTCTAGTATCATCTGTTTTTGCTTTACAAAACGTCTCCGCTGCAGAAATTAAATTTTCAAAAGTTGATCCATTTAAACTAAAACCACTTTTACAAGCCAGCATTTACGGCGGTAGAGCTTTTTTGGTTGAAGCGCAAGGACTTTTACCAGTAACAGGCGATGTAAACCATGTTTTTTTCTTAGATGCTGAAGGTAAGACTGGCGTTAGTGGCATCGGTTGGTCTTCAGGCCTAGCCGCTGGGTATCGCCAGATAATTAATAATCGCATTTGGGGCGGTTACATATTTACAACCTACTCACAAACCAATAATCATCTCAATACTTGGCTCCTCAATCCCGGTATTGAAAGTCTTGGTTCAACTTGGGATTTTAGAATTAATGGCTACCTTCCATTTAGTAAGCGTAATTTTGATCAAACTTCAGTAACATCAAACTGGGGCTTTAATCTGGAAGATTATCAATATGTTCATTTTAGCGGAAACGACATGTACGATCGCTGGATAACCGATACTTGCAATAACCGCGAAGAAACTGGCGTCGGTCTTGATGCGGAAGTTGGAAGAACCATTCCCTGGGTAAAAAATCTCAAAGCTTATGTTGGAGGATACCACTTTGCTACGACGCATTTAGGTCCGATCAACGGCGCTTCCGCTCGCCTTACTTATGATATGAATAACCATCTAGCCTTGGAAGCTAAATACACTTACGACAACGACAAGAAAAACGTCGCTATGCTAGGACTCAGGTTAACATTAGGCGGCATTAATAAAGAAGATAAAAATTCTTTTGGTATTAGTGGTAGACTTTTAGACCCGATAGAACATAACATGGCAACCGCAGCCAAAGGAAATGCAGCACCCACAATAGCCAAGGCTGAAACTATTAGAACTGTAGGAGCAGAAACCGCATCGAGTAATAGTGTTTATTTTGTTGGAACAGGAACTACAACCTCCTCCAAGAATGTACCTCATCAAGGAACAGCTGAAGATCCGTATACTAACATTATGGACATTGAAGGTATCGATTCCCCATCTCCTATAATTTTTCTAAGCCAAGGAACATATGACCTATCCGAAATATCTGGCTTAAAATTAGAGTTACCTCCTAATTTTCATTTATTTGGGTGGCACATACAAGACACTTACGACGGGGTCCAAGGTCGTATAGCAGAGGCAAATGAAGTAAAATTGATAAATGGTAACGTGGAATTATCAGCTACAGGCGATACGTCTTTACACAACATAACTGTTGAGAACATTATTGAAGATCCGATCCAAACCCAGTCTGCTGATCGAACAATCGTATTGAACAATATTATTATACAATCTCCATCCGTAGCCCCAAGTACAACAATAAATACAGCAAAAACAGTCTTACTAACCGGCGTTAGTACGAATAGTGCCCTCGCCATAAAAAATGTTACAAGAGCGTATATTTACCAACTAACTTCCCGTAGCTTAAATGTCACTACGGCTGATTTTCTAAACTTATATTACGCTAACTTTAGCAGTTCTGGCGAAAACACGCTTGACCTACAACAAGTAAAAAATGCTAGTTTATACAATACAATAAATTTTGGAGAAAATGTCGTAACGCCAATGCATTTAACAGGAACCTCTCTTTACGTATCTCATTTATGTAACATAACTAGGAAAAGCGGGGGTGTCGAAAGTAAAATTTCTTTACTTGGAGATTCTAGCAGCTCCGTTTATCTTCACGAGGGCAATTCCACTGTTTTCTCTAGCTTAGGTGGTGTTACTGAACTAAACTACAACCAAGGTAGGGCTTTAGGGACAGCTATCTATAAAGACATGCGTGATAATATATATAGTTTGTTTAATAGCATACCAATCTAAAGCTGCACCAGCTGTTTTAATTAAACGGTCCCTAAACCCGGTGATTCATTAACGCCTAGAGAATTTGAGGCTAAACGAGAATTTACAAAACCAAACTTTAAAATATAACTTATTGATTTATAAAGAAAACATGTAGACATGTTTTTTGGGATTTTACCCTAGAATTTTCAAGAGTTCTAATAAAACTTCCCGTTGATGGATATAGCTTTTCCTAAAATGTACCCGCGTTCGACTGCTCCAAAATATCGACTATCAAAAGAATTTGGGACAAATATACTAATTAAAAAATATTGAGTTTTCCCTAATTTTCCACAAAATTTTTGCTGTGGCAATGATAAATCAGAAGAAGTCTTGTGATAAATATGCGCTACTTTTTTTCGATTAATCCAAAGCTCATTTTGGCGTCTACAGACATAATCACCAGGCACACCCAGCGCATATTTCATGATCAATCCTGAACGCGGCAACCAATGTTGTTGCTTTAAAAAATCCCGAATAGTAATTGGCGGATAGAAAAGAACTATATCTCCACGTGCGATACTTTTCACTGGCGCAAGTAAATATAAACCTCGCGGCATACTGCTTGTAGCTTGATAAGTTACAGCATAACCTGCTCTTTTAACTAAAATTATAGTGGCAACTAGCAAAGCTATGAACAGCAAAGCAAGTAGTAGCGGCAAAAATTTACGCATCGCGCTCCGCTCGCAATTCCTTCTGAATTTCATTTTGCTTTTGCAGTAGTTCACGTAAGTTTTTTTCAATTTTCTTAAAAGTAGCTAAAGAAATTCCTCGCGGCTCATCCAACTTCGGGGAATATAAGAGCGATGCTCCCAACTTTGAATTTTGAAAACTTGGTTGTGCAGCACCTATCGTAGCTATAGAAACTGCTTGTACAGAACCAGAAGAACTTGCAGATGGAGAGGCCGAGCTATCAACAGATCGAGCATCAAAACTAGTGGCTTGTTGCACTGAAGAAGGAGAAACATTTCCCAGTGTAGAAATAGACCCTACATTTGGGCTAATCGAGGCTGATACTGCCGATGTACCTTGCCTAAAATCATCGCCAACTCGCCACAATCCAACAGAACCTGCAACTATAGATGGCAAACGCATAGCTAAAATTAAAAACAAAAGAGCAGCAAAGAACAGACCTAAAATCTGATTGATACTATAAGCATGGCTTTCTGCGGCAATAGTAAACGTTGGAAAAGTATTAAACACTATAGTAGCTATACCAATAACCACGAGAAGCGTCATCATTTTGACGCCAGATTTCAAGACATTTTGCACCGCTTTTTCTAACATGTTAGCTGTTGCGGTAAAAACTCCAAGAGGCAAAAATATCAAAGCTGCTAAAGCAACCAGATAAAAGCCTACAATTTGCAAAATTATTTGGATACCAAGCAAACCAAATACCAACAAAATGCCACAACCAAGCATAAGCTCAAGCAAAACCAAACCTAGAGAACTTCCTAACACTGCTTGGTGCAGTAGGTTTATGCCAACATCATAGCCATAACGCCAAATCTGTGCTGGATTAGAAGCTAGTGTTGTTGCATCCTTTGTATTAGCTACGCTACCGGCAAGTTGCACAAAACTTTTCCCGATAAGACCAAATAGCCAACTGTAATTAACTATCAGAAAGAAAATAATTCCAATTTTAAGTATTTGCCAACAGATTTGTCCCCAAACTACATCTTGGCGCAGTGCCCAAACTAAACCAAAAATAACTAATTCTAAGGTCGCAAATAAGTAAAAAAGATTCATGGCATACTGGGTAACTAAAGCAAAAGCAGTATTGATATGCTCTATAAAAGAACTTTGGACTAAACTAAAAATTGCTGGATCAAGATTCATTTAGGTTTAAATCACTGAAATAAAGAAACCGAAGGATAATGCGTAAGATCTTTATATTCGCTATTTTTAAAACAATCAGCAACGTAGCGCTCAGCGTTACTGCTTGGGACTAGTACTACATTAGGAGCAATCTGCGGATTGTCTTGATGATTTTGATTTACTGCATCATTAACAGCAACTGACGGCATATTATTGATGGCCGTTAAACTCTGCGCGACAGTTGTATTATCTGCAGGCGATACGATATCAGCTAATACAGAGCTACTAAATAGTAAAACAACATACAAAAA
>Ga0172379_10002691_pt1 | contig 30673 bp, 26 predicted proteins | sample GrowelOW334metaG_FD_119756 | JGI IMG/M metagenome (GOLD analysis project Ga0172379, IMG submission 119756) | Groundwater microbial communities from an aquifer near a municipal landfill in Southern Ontario, Canada - Groundwater well OW334 metaG | ecosystem: Environmental > Aquatic > Deep...
CGGGTGGAGGGACTCGAACCCCCAACCAACGGTTTTGGAGACCGCTACTCTACCAATTGAGCTACACCCGTACGAAATTTACTTGGTTTCTTTGTGAATTGTGTGTTTGTTGCAGCGGGAGCAGTATTTTTTGTATTCGACACGATTGGTCTGCTTCTTTTTATTCTTCGTGGTCGAATAGTTCCGCTCCTTGCAAACGGTGCATTCGAGGGTAATGATATCTCTCATACTTCAGTCCTTTTCTGTGAAACTTGTTCTGCGCTATCAAAATATTGAGAGCGGAAGACGGGACTCGAACCCGCGACCAACAGCTTGGAAGGCTGTGACTCTACCAACTGAGTTACTTCCGCAAAAAAAACTTTTCGCAGAGCTTGCGACCGGGATTGAACCGGTGACCTCGTCCTTACCAAGGACGTGCTCTACCAACTGAGCTACGCAAGCATATTTGCGTTATGTGGGTAGGGAAGGATTCGAACCTCCGAAGCCCGAGGGCGACAGATTTACAGTCTGTTGCGTTTAACCACTTCGCTACCTACCCGTACCAAGTTCCTGGAGCTGGCGACCAGACTTGAACTGGTGACCTGCTGATTACAAGTCAGCTGCTCTACCAACTGAGCTACGCCAGCAAAAAATACGTTCAAAGACCTAACACTCTTTAGAAAAACCCAAAAATCTCAGGGTTTCTCGAAAAGGCATTGTGGCGGAGTTAACAAATATATACTTTTTTGCTACAAAGTCAACATATTGTGCGTTAAAAATTAATAACCTTAGGACTAGGATTAGAGGCTATTTCTGCGGCTTTTTTTGCATAGAGTGCTGAAGCGGAATCGTTATTATAGAATTTCTCATATGCCTCCCTGCGTTTTAGAGCATTAACCATAAGCATTTTCAACGATTGAACATATTTGTCAACTTTTGAAAATTCCCTATATCGTATTTTGGGAAATTGTACCGATACATAGGTAGTGTCGTTTGTCAATCGGAAGAGAAATCCTTCCGGTATACGTAAATATCCCTGCGTATATTGAGGTTCAATTTCCGGAGTGACATAGAACGCAACAGTATCGTTCTTATCAATGAAGCTTTTCAATAATGCCGTATATCGACTTTCGATTGCGGCAAAATGATATGGAACATCATGTTCAAATTTATATAGTTCGTGGAGGAATAAATCACTCTCTTCCTTCGAGTTTTCCATGAGCGCTGGATACATTCGTTCGCACTGGGGAAAATACCATGACCGCCGAAAGAGTTCCTTATCCAACACGATAACATCCGACCTGATACTCTTCACCCGTTGGAAATAATACGATGCCGCTACAAAGTAATCCCACTGTGTCGAGAGAACAATGGCATTGGGAGGCAAGCTGTTTAATATCGTGTATGTGTAATCTTCCACAAGGTAATTTCTACTTTGGTCAGCTGCATGATAGTTCTCATATAATTGCAGAGCTGCAACACTTCCGATAATTGCCGCAACAATTGTTTTGCTTGTTCGATTCTCAAATCGACGGATGATCCATTCCATGCCGTACGCGGAGAACACGGTCACCGATATGAATGCTAACAAAAAATATGAATCTATATCATGGATGTCATAATTGATGGAATATGCAACACAGGAGACAAACAAGATTGTGACGATAACAAACTTCCTGCGTTCCGAAAAGAGCATCGTTAGGGAACCGATCATTGCAAGGATGAGAACGATAAAGTGGAACTCATATTGAAGGTTGGAAAAGAAATACTCCAACTGTTTTTTTGCAACTTCGGAAGATGAAAACATCCACACCCTGAATTGTTTTCCGGTAAAATGCCACCAAAAATTTTCTAGTGTTTGCGGATTTCCCCAATTCAACAACGGGTGCTGTGCTGCTCTCAGCGGAAGATATGCATATACTGAAAATCCGGCAGCGAATGGAATCACCAACCGTGATATTTTCCGTATGGCCTCTTTGTTTATTCCATGTTCGACGAAATACCAATACAACAAGGCAGGCGATAACAACACAGTCGTTAAATGATTCGTGAATGCCAAGCCGGTAACAAAAGCGAATAGATACCACCAGCGTATTTCTCCGCTATTGACTGCCTTCGCAAAGGAGAACAATAAAAAGATTATCAACAACAGATGCAGTGAATAAACTTCTACGACCACTCCCTGCGACCAAAATGTCGTTGAGAATGCCAGCATATAGGAGGCGATCGTCGATGCGATAATAGGTCTGCTGCTTACTGCTTTTCTCCCGAAATCTTGTAATTCCAGCACGAAATAAAAAAAACAAACTACTGCAAGAGAAGTACACAGTGCAGATAATAAATTCATCCGAACGATTATTTCATCAGTTATCGGCAGCATGGAGAATATCCTCGCCAACATTGTAAACAACGGATAGCCTGTGGGGTGAGCAATACCGAGTGTTGCTCCGACTGTTGCAAGTTCACCGCTGTCAATAAAACCGACAGACGGCGAAAGCGTGTACCAATACATTGCAAATACGGTCGCCCACAGTACGCACGCTGTGAAAAGCTCTTTCTTTTTCTGATTCATCTCTATTATTTTAAATAAAAAATGCCGTAGAATTCGATGATAAAAATACAAAAATAATCTTCGAATTCTACGGCAAAATTTTCAGAACAGTATACTATTCAACAGCACCACACTTGGAGCATTACATGTTGAAATAATAGCTCATTTTAATCATAAAAATATTATCCGCTTTGGCATTGATCAATCTATCCACAGAACGGTTCAACTGCATATCGCCGATATTTTCAAAATCACTTCGGTTCTGGGTCCAAACGAAGTAGATCGCAGATCCGGGGAGATACTCCCAACGAAGTACTGCATTACCGCGCAACGATTTGAAATTGAAATTTGGATCGCTGAACGTGTGTGATCCAGCAGGACCAGAACCATCCGGATCGACCGTATATTCGTTTCCGGATTTTGTAATTTCCGAACCATTCGTACCATATACAAGATATTCATTTGATCTTGGCCGAACCAATTGTTTAAAGTTTGAATACAGGCCTGAAGACACAAGGGGTTGCATGTACAATTGGAGGCTCAGTACCGGAGTAAACGTCCAGTTCAACCGAATATTAGCAGAGACCTGCTTATAGAGCAATTCACTGAACAAATACCGTTTCCCAAATGTAGCCGTAGCCGTAGGATCATTATATTCGCCACCGCCATAGGCAAGTGTATTGTTTTCTAATGTCCAATCGGGTCCAATGGAAAATGTAACATTCCGCACGGGACGATACTGAATCCAAAATCCAAGATTATTATTTTCTGATTCTGGTGATTGGTAAGTGTAACCGAATGCTTCCACAACAACTTCCTTGCTATAATCCGAGGAGACACTCACACTCAAGTCGTACCCTTTAACGTTCACTGTCAATGGACCTCCCCGCGTGCGACGGTTATTCATTGTTTCTTTTGGATTTATTGCAAAGTTCCAGTTGATGCTGTAAAAATTCATGAATTGCACGAATCCGAAATGCACCAGCACTTGATGGATTAAATTCCCTTGGTAATCGAAACTCTGACCGAATCCTCCGCCTAATTCTTTTCTTCGAAAGATTCCATCCGGTTCAGTCCAATTGTAGCCTGCCCCAATGTGCATATTGATAACATCGGCACGGGATTGGAATCCCAGATCATTCACTTCATAGTCCGGATCGATGAACCCAACTGAAGAATTAAAGAAGAAATTTCCCTTTTGTTTGATTAGATACATTCGACCGGCAAATCCAGTCATCGATGTGGCATTCGAGTCTATCTCCCTGTTATCATCGGGTCGTTGAAAATAGTGCTGCGAGTTGGTCTGCAAACTCAGGAGCCTGTTCTTGCTCCCTTCCACATGTGAAAGGTTTCCATACCCGGTGATCACCCACGATTTGCTGCTGTCCAAAAACGTCCATCCATCCATACCCATAAATGATGCATTCTTATTTAATCCGTCTTGCAACACATTATCGGAGAATTGCCGGTCAGTATATGTTCCCATCATCCCTAATCCTTGTGCACCGTCATTAAAATCGCGCTGCACCCGACCGATGCCATAATACGTCGTGGGTTCTACCTCGGCACGCGCAAGAGTGTTCCCTGTTTTGAAATCGGCAAACTCCCTGGCGGTAACAGCATGAATGGAGCCAACATTCCAACCATCGCCGATCTTACCGGTGATCTTCCCCGCTCCCAAAATCTGTGTCGCAAATGGCATATCGATGAATGTCGTTGTTCCGAGTGTATCATTTCCATGCGGTGAGCGGCCAATGCGCCTGCTGTAAAACGGCGTTGTGTATGGGAAGTTGAAGTTCCAGAAATTACGCCCTCCTCCCTGGCCATAGTTCGTGAAAATATTTGCACCTTCCACAAAGAAGGGACGCTTTTCATTAAAGAATGATTCAACATCCGAAAGGTTGACCACCGCAGGATCGACTTCTACCTGACCAAAATCCGGATTGACTGTTGCATTCAGTATCAGATTGCTGCTTAAGCCGTATCGCACATCCGCGCCAAATTCCGGAGTATAGCGCGAACCGTTGTTAAACGGATTTCCCGGTGCTGGATGTGTATACTCAGCTTTCGTTGTTGCGAACGGTAGGATCTCCAACGCCTTCGCAGGCTTAATACCTTCAATACCTACCAATTCCTGGAACCGTGATACATAACCGCTTTCCATTCGCGGCGTATAAACCAGATAATCCGTTTCATTTTTCCTTCCGATATCCCGGCGAAAATTGATACCCCACACTTGCTGTTCCTTATCCTGGAAGCGAAGTTGCGAAAATGGAATTCGCATTTCCATCGTCCACCCGTATTCGTCTATACTGGACTTTCCTTCCCAAACACCATCCCAATCGCTGTCATCCCAATCATCGTTATAGAGGACACCGTCCGCCATAGTTCCGGAAGGACCGACGACGAAATAATTCCCTGTTCGTTTATCTCTATATGGATCCAGGAACACTCCAAACCAATCGGCCGTATTCATATTATCCCGCCTGTCCAGAAGTGCCATGATCGAATCGGGAGAAGAATCATACAATCGAGCAGCGATATATAGTGCGGCATCATCATAAGCGATCCATACTTCTGTCTTTTCTGACGGTGCTTCGCCTTGATTGGGTTCTTTTTGTTTAAAATCCGAAATGGGAGAGATCATTTGCCAGGCAGTTTCATCGAGTTTTCCGTCGACTGTGACTGGTTGATTCAACTTAAATGCTTTCACTTGTGTCGCTTGCACCGTCCAGTTTAACAGGACAGCCAGCAGTATAATTTTCACACAAGACATCATGATTCCTCCAATTTGTTGATATACAAAAGCGGCAATAGTGTTTTGGCTACGCCGCTTTTTGCAATTTGTTTCACGAATATTTTTTGTTATTTCTTTTTGATGTCGATGTACCCGTTTACTGTTTCTAGCGTTATCATTTCGCCGCCGCCGTTTAGAACGTACCGTGCTCGGATCTCATCATGATCCCCGTCGTTTATGTATGTCTCCGATTTGAAATCCGAACGGATTTCGTATTTCGACTTACGGGACGAGGATCTCCAACCATCATTGTCCCGAATACGGATCAATGCCTCGATGGTTGCTTTCGCATTTGCCGGAAGGTAGAGTTTAATATCGCCTCCGGCCGTCTTCAATTCGCTCTCCCCTTTTCCACTCGGGTTCAATTCTGCGTTCACATTGCCGCCGGCAGTGCTTGCCTCAATCGATCCGGTAATATTCTTCAAATCGATATCTCCGCCTGCTGTTTTTGCCTCAACAGTACCGGATGCTCCTTGCAACTTCAAATCTCCGCCAGCAGTTCTCAGTTTAGCATTGCCGCTCACTTTACCCACTCGAACATCACCGCCCGCCGTTGACAATGTTGCATCGCCGCCAATATCACCCACTTCAATGTCTCCGCCGGAGGTGCGAGCATCTAGTTTCTTCGCCACTTTTTCTATGCGAATATCGCCGCCAGACGTGCTGACCGATGCTTCACCGTTTACCACGGCGAGAGTGATATTTCCGCCCGAAGTCTTGAGATCCGCTTTACCGTCGATATCGCCGGTTCGGACATCCCCTCCCGATGTGGACATGCGGACCATTCCCTTCACTTTTTCGATAATGATATCCCCTCCCGATGTAGATCCGACAGCGTCGCCGGTCAGATTTCCCTGCAATTCAATATTGCCGCCTGAAGTCCTGAGATCCAGTTTTGTCTGAATCGGTACAGTGATCAAGAATCTGCCGTCGCTATGGTTACCCCACTTTGGCCGGTACGACACACTGACCTCGTCGCCAGATTGTTTCATCTTCACAAACTCCAGATCTTCTTCATCCAGGCCTTCAACAATCACTTCAATTTCATTCTTCTCCGATGTCCGTATCAATATCTCGCATCCGGATACTGATACTTCGAGAGAACTGCCTTTGCCGACCGTGAAAGATTGTTCCCGTTTGGATTGCAGCGCTTCGCCAGCATCGTTCACCACCGACGTTTGCGCGTATGTCTTTCCTTGTCCCTTTGAATCCTGCCAGTCGCCTGCCATTGCCGTACTTGCTATCAGCAACACCATGACGGACAACGTTTTTACCCATGTTGTTTTCATTGATAGATCTCCTTTACTAAGTTTACCGCACGATTGCGGATATAGTTGTTTTGTTCTTTTCCAATTTGTTGTTTCAGAGCATCGACAGTTTTTTTGTCAAATGTTGTTCCATTCATTTTCGCAATAGACAGGGCATTGATAGCAGAGACACGCATTCCTGAATTCTCGTCGTGAGCGATCACTTTTAATACAGCATCACGGATATCATTGTCAAAATCACACTGTTGAAGCACCCGCAACGCTTCCCCCCGGACGCCAGGATTCGCGTCGGTGATCATCGACGTGATCAACGCCGCTTTTATGGCCGGATCTATATGTGCTGATTGTCCGGTTTGGTTACTGATAGCATTTACTGTAGAGAGTCGGACACCGGGATTTGATTCGGATAGAAGTGCATGGGTCAGAACCTTTTGAATTTCAGGATCACTAATATTTCCTTTCATATGTACCGGCGCTACGGCATCAAATTCAAACTCCACTTCTCCATCCGATGCATCGTTGTCGATAAACCGAATATTCGTGATCGATGTCCCTGATTGTTCACCGCCGGCAGCAGCCACTGGTTGAATAGTGATCTCTTGACCTCCCGAGGATGGAGCAAAAGCACAGTATCCAACCAGCATCCCCAGGGAAAGCATTCCGATACTTCCAAGCGCTACCCTCGGCCGGAATAATTCTTCGGCAGCGTTCATGATCCTAACGATTAATGACGAGACTGAGCGTTCTTTGCGCAACGCCTGCCGCAACTGAGATCGAGCATCAGATAAAAATGTCTCAGAAGTTTCCGGAGGGGTATGTTCGGTCACAAACGTTGAAAATTTCTTCAGACGACGGAATTCCTGTTTCAATTCCGGATATTTCTTCATCGCAGCATCCAGTGCCGCCTGTTCATCATCGGTCAATTCACCATAGACCGAAAGCAGCATCAATTCTTTTATTTTATTTTTATTCATACGTTACTCATAAAGGTCATGCAAGTATGTTCTCATTTTATTTGTCGCTTCAAACAGATATTTCTTTACCGTTCCTTCGGTGCAGTTCATAAGGAGGGCAATATCCTTCAACTTATAATCCTGATAATGCCGCAACGTAAAGACCATTTTTTGCCGTGGGGAAAGATTTTTGAGCGCCGTATCGATCCGCCTGGTGATTTCATTTCCTTGCGTTTGTGCATCAGTTTTGGAATCGCTAACAGCGAAATATGCTGTGTTGCTGGCATCTTCTTCGTCCGATAAAGGAACCATTTCCCCTTTTTTTTTCTTTTGCGTATGGGTCAAGCAAACATTGGTGGCAATTCTGAACAACCATGTAGAAAACTCGCTTTTATTGCGGAAATTTCCCAGGCCTTTGAAAACACGGATAAATGTTTCCTGGTATATATCCTTGGCATCTTCCGCATTCCTTGTAAAACGGGCGGCAATCGAAAGGACATCCTTGTCATATCGAAAGATAAGTTGTTCAAAAGCCGTTGAATCTCCGGCAATTGTCCGTGTAATAAGATCCGTTTCTGTTTGCGTCATATGACTGCGTTTACTCATTAGACTGTGTGTCTTTCAAAAAGGTTGTGGAGAAGCGTTCAATTGTTTTTCCTCTGGACTTCCTCTATATTAAAGAAATGAACATTCAGGACTCTCGATGAGACTTTTTTCACTTTTCATAACATTATATCTCTTTACACATTCTGCCTTCGCACAAAAGGAGGAATACTTTTTCCAGCTTGATGTCTATAAAAAGCAGCCAACACTGTTCGTTTCTTCGATAAAAACATATGCCTGTTCAAATTACGGAATATTCATACGGCAGGGATGGTCAGGAGATACACTGGTCGTAAACATTATTGGAATTGACAGCAGGCAGAACTGTAATCATGTTATCGGTACAGCGAAAGAGTGGTTACCTATCAACGGCATCAGTTCGGAAGTTTTCTTTCTCCGGATACTCTGGGAAAAAAAAGTGAATACCTTTAATATAGAATTTGACGGTGAAAATTTCGATGTGGATGCTGTACAAAGTGATTTTATCGTTCATGTGACAAATTGATTCGCTTTTCTCCGACATCGAATCTACAATTGTCAAAAACCGCATAAAATATTTTATTGCTATACAACGGTTTTGAACTTACATTCTGAGTGCGTAAAATCATGATGAAATTCTCTCTTCGGTATCCATCAAACGAGATACTAATGCAATTATAGTTTTATGAAATCCCTTCATTTTCAACTTCTATTTATTTTCGCAGCATCCGTTTTCACTTCTGCACAGGATGAAGCCATAACTTTCAGTCTTCAGCGAAGTAATACCCAGTCGATAGTGACATTGAATACGACAAAAAAATTCCCGTGTAAAAACTATCGAATGGATACCAGAGATTATCAAAACGCCGACACCATTATTATTATTATCAGAGATTTTATTCCACCAACACCCTGTAAAGGTTCGAAGGATGTTGCCGAGGAAAAATTTACTCTGACGCCCAATGCAAAGCGATTCTATCTGAAACTCTGGTACAAAGGGAAGTACGATAAGTGGAGGATCTTCCAAGGTGATACTGCATACCTCGTCCGGCCGGAGGGAGTTAGTTTTTCATCTTACTCCGAGCTGAAAAAATAATTCTTCCGTAGTCTTAAACCGCCCGCGTCAAGTGTTTCTGCTTCATCCAGCAATAACCGTATATCATCACCGGAAACAAACTTACGATAATGAACGGCAATGCATTTCTACCTGCTACATATCCAAAAAAGAGCACAGCGTTCACCGTGATAAGTACACTTCCAATCTTCTCCCATTTTATGGAAATAAGATACCCGACGAGGAGAAGAAAATGAGAACATTGCACCAGCCATATCCGGAGTGGCGGAGTGTCGAGAGATTCAGTGGTGAACCAGGAAAGATGTTCAATGAAGAATGCGCCCCATAATGCAAAGAGCATCAAGCTCAGGATTCGCGCAGTAGCACGGGACGCTTTGATGTGATCGATATGAAGTTGCATAACCCCTCCGAAAGAGTTGAAATGCGGACGATGCGATGCGACATTCAAATATCCCTGTTCTTCGTTCCGAAATCAAGTGACACGCCACAATTTTCTTTTTTGCTTTCATGTTCAGCCATGTTCAAGTATATTTCTGCAGACAATTTTTGGAGTCACTTCCATGACCTATGAAACATTGCTCATATCGAAACAGGACGGTTTTGCCTTGATTCAACTCAATCGTCCCCAATCTCTAAACGCATTGAATTCTCTGGTATTAAAAGAATTACATGAAGCGCTCACTGCATTGGATGCGGATGATACCGTTGCTTGTTCCGTTATTACCGGCAATGAAAAAGCTTTCGCAGCAGGCGCAGACATTAAAGAGATGATGGACAAAAACGCCCGGTCGATGTTTGACGACAACCAGTTCGAACCGTTTCATGAACTGCGCAAAATTCAAAAACCGATGATCGCAGCAGTGAGCGGATTTGCTCTTGGCGGAGGCTGCGAACTTGTGATGGCATGCGACCTGATCATTGCCGCAGAGTCCGCTAAGTTCGGTCAGCCGGAGATAAATCTCGGGGTGATTCCCGGAATGGGGGGATCTCAACGATTAACACGCACTGTTGGAAAGTATCGTGCGATGGAACTTCTTCTTACCGGCGATTCGTTCTCCGCAGAAGATGCATTGAAGTGGGGACTCATCAACAAAATCGTCCCGAATGAATTTCTCCTGGAGGAGGCAAAGTCAATTGCGAAGAAGATCGCTTCGAAACCGATGAAGGCGGTAATTGCATCCAAAGAAATGGTGAAGAAGGCCGATGAAGTATCGCTTGACGAAGGGATCAAGCACGAGCGGAGATTGTTTGCGGAACTTTACGATACCGAAGACCAGAAGGAAGGGATGAAGGCGTTTGTGGAGAGACGGAAAGCGGTGTGGAAGAATAAATAAATGGTTTTGTGAATGATAAGTAGTTCGGAATAATTTTTAAAGATCCACATAGGCACATAGATCACACAGGCAATCTGGCATCCAATAGATTGTAAGAGGATACTGGCGATCATCATTAAGAAACATTAATAGGAAATACCGAATTCTTTGTGTATCTTTCACCGTTGCAAATATGCAACACCGCATCTGATCCACCAACAAATCTCCGCACGCATCATCTCATTACGCGGACAACGTGAGGAAGCGGGACAAACGACACGCTTCTTTGACGGCATTTTCGAACAGGTTCACCTCTCGCAATTCCTTCGCACAGCAGCGAGTCAATTTTAACACACTATAGTATTTTGCACCATAGAGTCACCGATCCGCTAAGGGAATTTTTTATTATTCCTATCGGCAACTCCGGTTATACTCCGCAGTGTGCAAACCACAAAAGGAACACATAATGGCTTTCAAAGCCCTTGGTCTTAATGACCGACTCGTGCAAGGAATCCTTGCAACAGGATACTCCACACCCACTGAAATTCAAGCCCGCGCAATACCGCTGGCAGTTGCCGGCAAAGATATTATCGGCAGTGCGCAAACCGGCACAGGAAAAACGGCGGCTTTTACACTTCCGATCCTGAACCGTCTGGCAGCACATACGGAAAAGAACAATCATATTAAAGCACTGATTCTGACACCTACACGCGAATTGGCGCAACAGATTGAAGATGCCGTAAAGCAATATGGCCGATTCCTTTCGCTTCGCGCACTTTCCGTGTACGGGGGAACGAATATGTACAACCAATTAAAACATCTCTCGCGCGGTGTCGACATTCTTATAGCAACGCCGGGACGACTGATTGACCATCTTGAACGGAAAAGTGTCAATCTCTCCCACGTGGAAGTATTGGTACTGGACGAAGCAGACCGGATGTTCGACATGGGATTCATCGACGATATGCGGCTGATTATTAAGCAAACTCCGGACACACGGCAAACACTGCTCTTCTCCGCCACCATGTCCAAAGAAGTGAAACATCTGGTGAAGAGCATCCAGAAAAATCCCGAAATGATTGAAGTTGGACATCAGCGTTCACCTGCGACTACGGTGACACAGCATTTCTATTCCGTCAATGACGACAAGAAATTAAGTTTACTGCTCCACATCCTTCAATCCAAGGAACTGGACAGCGTTCTGGTCTTCTCTAAAACAAAAGTGGGAGCCGAAAAAGTCTCCAACAACCTGCATAAGAACGGCATCAAAGCGGTCTCGATTCATTCGGACCGGACGCAGGCACAGCGTCAACGTGCGCTTGCCGGATTCAAGCAAGGACACTTTAAAGTGATGGTCGCGACCGACGTAGCAGCGCGCGGCATCGACGTCGAAGGGATCTCTCATGTGATCAACTACGACATTCCGACGTACGCGGAAGATTATATTCACCGCATCGGACGGACGGGTCGGGCACTCTCCACCGGAGATGCGTTGACGTTCGTTACACGCAGCGAAGCACGCCATGTGAAAAAGATCGAACAGTTCATCGGGAAAAAATTTGAAATTAAAAAATATCCGGAGTTCGATTATGCGAAAGTTGAAGAAAAATCGATAAAGAGTGCCCACCAGGCAGAAGAAGAATCTGCCGGTGATGAAGAAACAAAATTCAACCGCGAACCGCGGAACGACAATCGCAGCCGGTTCAACAGAAACGACCGCCGCACCGGCAGCCGTCCCGGATTCGGCGCACGGCCGGACCGCAAAGAAGGATTTCAACGGGATAACCGCCGCGGAGGGGATCGATTCCGTTCAGGCGGAGAACAGCGAAAGCGTGAGTTCCCCAAACAAGACTCTTTCGGCGGTGAACAACGAAAACCGTTCGGCGAAGAGCGCGGTAACCGCGAGTTTTCGAAACCGCGTTCATTCAACAATACCGGCGGCGATAGTAATTTCAAGAAGCGCACTCCTTTCAGCAATGAAGGGAGATTCGGAAAGCGGGAATCATTCGGAGGGAAACGGGAAGGCGGATTCACGAAACGAACTTCTTTTGGAGGAGAACGCAGAGAAGGCAATTTTGGGAAAAGGGATATCTTTGGACCGAAAAAACGTTCTTCATTCGGCCCGCCTAAGCGGGAAAATACATTCAAAAAACAAGATTCATTCAGTGAAGCCGGAAGTTACAGCAGCCCCCGACCGCATAGTAATCCCCGTCCTCACAGCGGACCGGACTGGCGAGAACTGATTCCGGAAGAACAGTCGTATAAACCGCGCGAGCATAAAGTTGTAAAAAAAATGGTAAGCAGAAAGAAGAAGGATTCGTAACCCTGAAGATTGATGCTGGTGGGCCGCTTCATCGTTCAACGAACAAGCGGCCTAACGAATAGAGAGAAGCAATCGGAAACGGTTGCTTCTTTTGTTTTAAAGAAGGATAATTAGCATAACTATTGACCAACACCATTTTCCCCTCTCTGCAGCAGATAGCGTTGATACTCTGAGAGGATGTATAAAAAAACTGTAGGATGATGCTATGGAATACTCTGCAATACTTTACTCTATTGAAAATAACATTCTCACCATAACATTGAACCGGCCCGAGGTGTTTAATGCTGCAAACGAGCAGATGAAAAAAGAGTTGCTGGAGGCTTTCCGGCAGGCAGAGAAAGACCCTGCGGTGCGGAGTATCGTCCTGCGGGGTGCGGGAGAAAAAGCATTCTGTTCCGGGCAGGACTTGAAGGAGTATCAAGATGGCGCCCGTTCCATGAAGGAGATGCTGGAGAAAGGGTACAATCCAATTATCAAACAGATGCGGGCAATCGAAAAGCCGGTAATTGGAATGATCAACGGCGTTGCTGCCGGTGCGGGATTCAGTTTTGCCCTTGCATGCGATATGCGGATTATGTCCGACAGAGCGAAGCTGATCCAGGCATTCGTCCGGATTGGATTAGTAGCAGATTCGGGAAGCCACTGGTTCCTTCCCCGCCTTGTCGGAACGGCGAAAGCATTCGAGTTTGCCGCCACCGGAAAAGACATTGACGCAGTCGAAGCAAAAGAAGTGGGACTTGTCAACCACGTTGTTCCTCATATTGAACTCGAGAAGTTTACGTACGCCCTTGCAACTACGTTTGCCAACGGCGCCACAAAAGCGATCGGCATTATCAAACGGACACTCAATAAATCCCTCACCATGACCTTTGACGAACTGCTTTCCTATGAAGCAATGATGCAGGAAGTGGCGGCACACACTGCGGACCATAAAGAAGGTGTTGCTGCGTTTATTGGGAAGCGGGAACCGAAGTTCGAAGGAAAGTAGACGAAGAAATATCTCATCCCCGTCCGATTTGTTACTCATCCTTCATGGAACAACCCTCGACGTTCCACATCGGATGCGCTATTGAGAATTATCGCCAAAAATAAAAATTCCTTCTGAACTTTTTCGGAAATGATAATTCGCATGCGGATTCGTTCCGATTTTCATTCAATTCGCTGGTACGTTCTTTGCGGAATAATTCTTGCACTATCATATTGCATAGACAAAGGATAAAACACTCTGTAATTTCTGCGAACAATCGAAAGGAATACATATGCGTATAGGAATTCTCACCGGCGGCGGCGACGTTCCCGGATTAAATCCCTGCATTAAAGAAGTCGTCTATCACGCAACGGATGCCGGAGCTGAAGTGTTCGGCATTCGACGGGGCTGGGGCGGATTACTTAATTTCGACTTCAATAATCCGGAACATCAGGACCAATGGATAATGCCGCTGACCAAACAGAATACGCGTACAATCGGACGATCCGGCGGAACATTCCTGCACACGTCGCGCACAAATCCGCAGAAAGTAAAATGGTCAGACATACCAAAATTCCTACAGGATCCCAAGAACCCGCCGAAAAAGGACGATCCGGTAAGCGATTTCACACCACATGTACTGAAGGTACTCGAACATCTGAAGATCGACGTGTTGATTGCCATTGGCGGTGATGATACTCAGAGTTTTGCTGTCCGGCTGCATGAAGAGAAATTTCCCATTGTGTCGATTCCAAAGACAATGGACAACGACGTGTACGGAACGGATTACTGCATCGGTTTTTCAACAGCGGTGACTCGCAGCGTAGAATTTATTACCAATCTCCGAACCTCTGCCGGATCGCACGAACGTATCGCGGTGATTGAACTGTTCGGCCGCAACTCAGGTGAAACCTCCCTGATCTCCGCCTATCTCGCCGGAGTTGACCGCGCAATCATTTCCGAAGTGCACTTCGATCCTGAACGGCTTTCAAAACTATTGATGGATGACAAAAAAAGCAATCCGAGTGGTTATGCCATCATGACGATTTCCGAAGGAGCACAGATGGTCGGAGGAAAAGTGATTGAATACGGACAGTCCGACGCATACGGTCATAAAAAACTGGGCGGCATCGGTCAGATCACCGGCGAAGCGATCCAAAAGATCACCGGCGCGCACATCATCAACCAACAGGTTGCGTATTTGATGCGCAGCGGCGAACCGGATGCACTCGACCGGATGGTGGCAATGTGTTATGCCAATCTCGCAACCGATCTTGTTCTGAAGAAACATACCGGAAGGATGGTAGCGTTGCGCGATGGCAAATATACCACCATACCGCTGAAATCGATCATGGACGGCACGAAGCGCGTTGATGTGCAGGAATTGTATGATTCCGAGAACTATCGACCGAAAGTCTTCAACGTTATCGGAAAACCGATGTTCTTATATTAATCATTACCGCCGATCGTTCACTGTATTTTCCTCTTCCAATCGTCAGTCTTCTGCAGCCGGTGCGGCTGCAGAAGATGGATTCTTCGCACTTTCTCTTTGTATTTACACCAATCATTCAGTAATTTCATTCCGTCATCCACCATCTTCTTATCTTTCATTATACCTGATTATCAATGGCTATATCAATTGGAATTGTCGGGGCCGGAACAATGGGTGCAGGAATTGCGCACATTGCCGCACTGAATAAGTTCAACGTTTCCCTGTATGATATCAACGAAGAAGTGATCCGGCGCAGCGCCGAGCGTATCAATTTTGAGATGAAACGTGCGGTCGACAAGAATAAGATCACCGACGACGATATGAAACAGGCTCTTTCCCGCATTAAAAAACGGACAAACATAAACGACCTGGATACCTGCGACCTGATTATTGAAGCGGTGCTGGAAGATATTAAAGTTAAGAAGGATCTGTTCAAGAAACTGGATCAGATCGCGCACCATACTGCGATCCTTGCAACCAATACTTCCTCCCTCTCCGTCACCTCTATCGCTGCTGCAACAAAAAAACCGGAGCGTGTGGTGGGAATGCATTTCTTCAATCCTGTGTACATGATGAAGCTGGTGGAGATTGTTAAAGGTGCAAGAACATCCGACGAAACGATGAAATCCGCCACCGCAATTGCCGAGCAGATGGGAAAGAAAACCGTCCAGGCAAAAGACACTCCCGGATTCATCGTTAACAGGGTCGCCCGGCCGTTTTACGGCGAAGCGATGAAGATTCTCGGTGAAAATGTGACCAGCCTGGAAGAAATCGATCGAATTGTCAAACGAAGCGGCGGATTCAAAATGGGCCCCTTCGAACTGATGGACCTGATCGGCAATGATGTGAACCTATCCGTTACCGAATCGGTCTATGAACAGCTGTATCACGATCCGCGGTTTCAGCCAAGCCCAATCCAAAAGCAACTTGTTGAGGCAGGAATGCTGGGGAAAAAGACAAAACAGGGATTCTATAACTACGACGATAAATGAAAAAACAAATAAAAAGCGGTAAGGCAAAAATAAAAAGTGAATCGCCAAAATCAGCGACGGTAAAGTCGACACAAGACGAAGGTATTTCACAGAAGACGAAACACCAATCTGAAAAGGCAAAACCGATTGAACAAAAACATTTAATCTGCCTGCTTGGTGATGTACAGCTCGTAAAAGAATATTCTTCCGTTTTTCAGGAACACGGGATCGCCGTCATCGAATTAAAGAATCTGAACTCATTAAAAACATCGGCAAAAAAGATTACCGGTGCATTTGAGCTGTCTCTGGTATCCGGCGATCAGAAACGAAAGAATCTCGAAGCATTAAATACCACACTGCCTGAAAGAGTTCCGATCATCACAAGTACATTGACGGAAACGCTGCTATCACAGACGCAATCTTTACAGCACCGGCACAGATTTGTTGGGATTGCTGCTTTCCCAACACTGTTCGCCAGTCATCTTGTCGAGCTTACTCCGTCCTTACATACATCCAAAGAAACTCTCGATTCCGTTATTGCGTTGTTTACCGCCGCAAAGAAGGAAACGGCAACAGTCCAGGACAGCGTGGGGATGGTTATGCCGAGGATTCTCTGCCAGATAATCAATGAAAGTCTTTTTACCGTTCAGAACGACGTGGCAACTCCGAACGATATCGACGAAGCAATGAAGCATGGAACCAATTATCCACATGGACCGATCGCCTGGGGCGAATTGATCGGATTTTCAAATGTTGCTGCTGTTTTGGATGCTTTGTACAACAATCATCATGAAGAAAGATACCGAGTTGCACCGTTGTTGAGACAAATGGCGATCGCGGGTGCATTCTGGAAAGAAAAGCACTAGTACCTACATGGCAGTTGGCATGGAGAAAATACAATTTCTTGGAGGCCACTATGAAGATTACATCATCTGCGTTTCATGACAAAAATACTATACCGACAAAGTATGCGTATCAAGGAATAGTTGGAGGAAAAAACATTTCGATCCCCGTCAGCTGGAGTGATGTCCCGGCAGGAACAGAATCTTTCGCCCTCTCGATTGTTGATCCGCATCCCGTCGCAAAAAATTGGGTCCATTGGTTCGTTATTAATATCCCGAACCACATTAAAGGATTGCCGGAAGGCGCATCAATGAAGTTGATGCCGAAACAGTCCAAAGAATTGATGAGCACGTATGGTACTATCGGGTACGGCGGGCCGGAACCGCCGAAAGGATCGGGCGCACATCCGTATGTGGTCACACTCTACGCCCTGAATACAACAACACTCGAACTTCGCGAGAATACGACATTGCCGGAATTCACCAAAGCGCTCGAAGGTAAAACTATCGCCACTGCAACAATCACGGGAATGTTCGAACAGTAATTGGATTGTTGCGAAAAAGAAATTCACCAAAATAGTGTGTCAAGAAATCTATGGAGACGAGAACCAATGTTCCTTTCATTTGAAGGCATCGATTGCTGCGGAAAAACAACACAGGCTAAATTACTGGCGGAAAAGCTGGAAAGCCTGAATCACCGCACATTGTTCATTCGTGAACCGGGCGGAACGGAAATCTCAGAACAGATCCGTCAGATTCTGCTCAATAAGAAGAACCTGAAGATGACACAGATAACAGAGCTGCTCCTCTTTTCCGCCAGCCGCGCTCAACTGGTCACCGAAGTGATCAAACCCGCACTGGTCAAAGGTCAGATTGTTCTCTGTGACCGGTTCGTCGATTCCACCACCGCTTATCAGGGCAGCGGCCGCGGCCTCCATCACGGCGGCGTGAAAGGTATCAATGCCGTTGCAACGAGCGGATTGCTGCCGAAGAAAACATTCTTTCTCGATATTTCCATACATGAAATGTATGCACGCAGACAGGCGAGCCATCAAGAGATCGACCGGATGGAAATGAGCAATGAAGAGTTTTACAACCGTGTGCGCGAGGGATATTTAGAACTTGCAAAGGAAGAGCCGGGACGGTTCGTTGTGATCAACGGGAAACAGGAAGTCGATCTCATCCATGAGATTATCTGGAAAGAAGTTGACGGAATGCTTCACGAAATTCCGGAATGAGTTCACCGGTCCACACCAGCCTTTTTCCGGCACTCATTGCACAACATCCCCCCTTTGATATCGATATCTTCCACCGCCGTTGATGCGTGCATAGCGCATTCCAGATTCTGACAGTGATATAACCCGAAGGTATGGCCGAGTTCATGCACTGTCTCCTTGAGTGTCCGTTCGAAGAGCAGCACCGGATCTGGTTCCAATCCATAGATAGAATTATCAAGACGAAATGTCGAAACAACAGATGCCTGCCCATCCAGCTGTGCTTCTCCAAACACATAGGTGAGGATCGGAACGAAGAGATCCACCGAAGTGATTCCGACGATTTTACTTTTCGGATCCGGTGCAAACGTGTTCGAAAACGATTTACGAATGAGGAGCTCTTCTCGGTCCAGTAGTTTACGAATGATATCGGTGGAATTGTACTGCGCCCGCGAATCGTCGTACACTTTTTCAACCAACCCTGGCAGCGGTTCTTCGAGTATGATCTCCGTTTGAAATACAGAATGGAGCGGATGGATGATCGATGAAATCAGTTCGACCGATACAGGGAGCAGCGGAATGATACGGATCGGAGGAGGCATGAAAGTTCTTCACACTATAGATTATCCGGGATGATCACCGGCTCTTTACGGTTTTTTCAATCCGTACTTCGCAATCTTATTATACAGCGTGACACGGTCGATATCCAAGATTTCGGCGGCGCGAGTGATATTCCATTTTGTCGAATCCAGGATTGATTCGACATGAACTTTTTCCATCGCCGCCAGAGTGTCGTCCTTCGGCAATTCCAATTTCGTCACATTCTGGAACGGCAGGTCGCTTCCGCGGATAGCTGGAGGAAGCGATAATACCATTGCCCGTTCAATCACATTCTCCAATTCACGGACATTGCCGGGCCAGTCATAACGGACGAGCATATCCATCGCTTCACCGGAGATCTCGCTGACAGAACGATTCATTATGAGAGCATATTTCTTTACGAAAAACTGTGCAAGAAGCGGAATATCCATCCGCCGCTCGCGCAGAGGCGGAATGAGCACGCTGAAAACATTTAAGCGATAATACAGATCCTCGCGGAACGAACCTTCCTTAATGGCGGTCTCAAGATTCCTGTTGGTAGCACAGATGACGCGGAAATCGCTTGATAGTACTTCATTCCCGCCGACACGGGTAAACTGTTTGGTCTCGATCACCCTCAGAAGTTCGATCTGCATTTTCGGACTGATCGTTCCTATCTCATCCAAAAAGATCGTACCACCGTCCGCCATCTCGAATTTTCCTTTCCGCCTGTATTGTGCTCCGGTAAATGCTCCCCGTTCGTGGCCGAACAGTTCGCTTTCGAGCAGTGTTTCTGCCACGGCACCACAATTGACCGTGATGATGGGGAAATACCGACGTGCACTGTTGGCATGAATCGTCCGGGCAATCAGTTCTTTTCCCGTTCCGCTTTCACCGCGTATCATCACGGTCGTATCAGTTTTTGCAACTGTAAGCGACAGGTCGATGACTCGCTTAATTTGCGGACTTTCGCCAACGATCTCGTTCACGCCGGAGAGCTCTGTAATATGTTCGCGCAGGATTGAATTCTCATCTTCGAGTTTTTTCTGCTGTATGGCATTGGAAACAAGGTGGGAAAGATGGTCAGGATCGATCGGCTTGGTGACATAATCGAAAGCACCATCCTTCAACGCCTGGACTGCGCTCTCCACTGATGCGAAAGCGGTGGCCATGATGACCTGTGCTCCACGATCGATTTCACGAAGACGTTTTAGCAGTTCAAGTCCGCTCATTCCCGGCATTTTAATATCCAGAATCACCACGTCCCACGGCCCTTTTTCCATCAATTTCAATGCAGCATTCGCATGTTCTGCCGATTCCACACGAAATCCATCCTGTTTGAACCATTTCGTGAGCGATTCCCGGACGATGGTCTCATCATCCACTATGAGGATGCTTGATTTTTTATTTTCAGTCATGGTAGATTCTCCTTACAGACAAAAGACAGATCAACCGATGGAGCATATTATTTTTGTCAACACGATTCGTGCAATTACTCCCTTTGAATGGGAAGCGTAATCGTAAATGTGGTCCCTTTATTTGGTTCGGACGACACTTCGATCTTACCATTGTGCCGTTCCACGATGCCGTACACCACTGCCAGCCCAAGTCCAGTCCCTTTTCCCTCTTTCTTCGTCGTAAAGAACGGTTCGAAGATGTGGGGCAAGTCCTCGCTGCGAATGCCAATCCCGGTATCGCTCAGGGAAACGGTCACTTCCTGTTCAGACAATCTGCGCACCGCGACGGTAAGTGTTCCTTCATTCGACATCGCTTCAACGGCATTAATCTCTAACGCCAGCAGTGCCTGTTGCACTTGTTCCGCATCGCAGACAACATGGGGCAAGTCATCCGAGAAGGATTGTTGAAGCAAAATGTTGTTCATTTTCAAATGATGTTCAATAAGCTTCGTGCATTGTTCTACGATCGCACGAAGGTCGTTCTCTTTGAATTCGCCTACTTTTTTTCGCGAGAACAGAAGAAGATTCTTCACGATATTACCGCAGCGGGATGTTTCGTTGGCGATCATCGTCAACTCGTCCACGATCTCGCTCTTTTGTTCCTCGGACAGTCCCGGAGCGGAAATTCGTTTCCGGATCAATTTAGCGTACGTGAGGATCCCTTCGAGCGGATTGTTCAGCTCATGGGCAACTGTTGCCGCAAGGGTGCCGAGCGACACCATTTTTTCCACCTGGATGAGATTTGCCTGTGCGCGTTTTAATTCTTCCGATTTTTTCTGTACCCGTTCTTCCAATGTTTGATTCAGCAGCTGCAATTCCTCCTGTGTCTGTTTCAACCGTTTTGTCATATGGTTGAAGGAGGATGTCAGGAATCCGATCTCATCCTTTCGTTGAATATCGATTGTATGGTCGAGGTCGCCGTTCATTACTGCAACAGTCCCTTCCGTCAGCCGGTGAACCGGAATGTTCACAGTGCGCCACAGAAAGATCCAACAAAATACGGTCAAGACAATCAGTAATACCAAGCCGCCGGAATATTGCATCATTCTTAATCCTGCCAGATGTTGTTCCGTTTCGGTCAACGGGATCATCACATCCAGGACGCCGAGAATAGTCTGCGACTGCGGATGGACGTGGCACTCCGCTTCGTAGCAACTCTTTTCATTTTTAATGGGAGTGATCACGCCGATGACGTTATGGCCGCGGGGGGAGGTGAAAACGCGAACACGTTCGACGTTGGCCGGCGTAACGTCATCGCTCTTCCCGGAAGGATGGCAGACGACGCACGCTTCCGCATTCATATCCACGGTGGTATTCATTTCCTCGTTTACTGTGGAATAGGATATCTCCCCCTTTTTATTGTAGATGCGGATCGCTTCGATACCGGGTTCGGAACCGATGGTTTGAATGCTGTTGTAAATATCCTCGCGCCGGTTCAGCAGCATGCTGTACTTCGTAGACCGTTTAATAATGTCGGAGACAGTTTGTGCGGTTGCGGTGGAAATCATTGTATAACGTTCGGTCTGAATTTCTACGAGAGCAAATGTAAGAACTCCGACGCCGACGACCATTACCACAAAAATTCCCGCGAGAAGTCGATACACAAGTAGGTGTGTGTATTTCATGGCGGCTGTTGAAAGTATCAACACTTTCAAATGTAGTACAGGGGGACTGGAAAAAGGTACCGTGAAATTGCCCGAATATCAACACGAATCTTCGTTAATGCGGACTTAACAGTCTTAATAAGAGTTTATTATAGCGTTTTTCACCGATGAATTTTTCAATGTTTTCGATTCGTGCTCCGCCGTCGAACATTGTGGTGCCAACGGAGCGTTTATTCTTTCTTAATTCGAAAGTAAGGTCATCCACCTCCTCTTGAATAAACTCCTTAAATTCATCGGCGGTGAAGAATTTCAAATTGGACGGAGATTTTCCGGAGCATGAAAGAGTCATCAACCAACCTTCGCCGTACGGATCGCTGGTAACCAACGCAGGATGTTCCATCAAAAGTGTGTTGATCAGCGTGACCATTCCCTTCTCATTATTGTGCACGGCATAGGTTGCAGAATCTCTGATGAGCCACGCGAACGGTTCACCCCGGCCGATGTGCGACGGTGCATGGATAGTTGCAACACCGGCAATGGGATAAATTAATTGAGCAAGGAATTCGTCAATGCCCAGTCGGAACGTGCCGTCGTGCAGCGAGCGCATCCATGTATGGTTTGAGAAGTAAATCCGGTCCTCGGGAAACTGCAGAGACGTGAGCGGTGTCAGGAAACGTTCCAACTGGTCCGATTCGCCGGCGGCGCTTTCACTGAGGATCCTTTTGTTCTCCGAGAAGAACTCTTCGGACTGCATTGCTGCTTGTTCTGCGAATGTCTGATGTTGTTCCCGCATGACCTTGTCGAACGGACAGGTTTCACATTCGAACCTACAGTTGCACAGTTTATAATTCACCAAGCCGGCGTCCATCCACACGCAGTGGTTCTCACTGTCCGGAATTATCGTATGTGTGCTCGCGTTCATAACTCACCCTGATGGGTTTTTGTGTTGCATTAATTTCTACTCTCAACCATGGACGATACCGCTTCGATATCGCGCTTCCACGCTGCACCGGCATGAGCAAGTTCTTTTTCATTCTGATGCTCTTCGTGCGTGAAGACCGGGAAATACTTTGCGATAAAGTAGAATGCAATAAATCCCATCGTAACGATCATCATCGTGATGCTAAATTCCGTCCACGATGGCAAGTATCCAGTCCCGGACCAACCTTCCATACCGGTGATAGCGATGTTCATCCTGTTCATAATGAATCCTACGACCACCAACACAGCACCGACGAACAATCCGTTCGCGCTCTGCCGGATCTTTCGCTGCGTAAACATTGCGAATGGAACGATGACACCGACGATCACTTCCAGCCAGTACATATATGTCTCCACTCGCGGCACGGTGAGCAGGGAGAACATCTTCCGGTCTGCGAGATCGACAAACTTCATGGTAGCATACACGCCGAGCATCACGACACAAACTCGGGCTATCTCCGTAAGGAGATTCAGTTCCAATCCGCGTTTGAACGCACGGCTGCTGAGGAACGATTCGAAAATGATCATTGCGCACCCGGCGGCGATTGCGGAAGCGTAGAAAAAGACCGGCATATAGGCGGAATACCATAATGGATACATCTTATCCGGCACGATGAGATACAACGAACCGAGGGAGGACTGATGGAGTGTTGAGAGCAATACGCCGATGATGATTAACGGAATACTGATCCTTTTTACCATTTTAATGGTCTGTGTCATATGGAATTTCTCCAGGATAACCGGAAAAAATTCCAATCCGAGTACCGTTGTATAGAGCATTACGCACCATGCTACTTCGAACATAACGGAGCGCGGGTTCCACATAATGATGGCATGCCAGATTTGCAGCGGCCGTCCCAGGTCAAACATCAGTCCGATAATCACCAGAACATAACCGAGAAACGCCGTCAATATTGTAGGGCGAATAATCGGTTCAAACCGTTTGATATTAAAGATGTATACGATTGCTGCCAGTGTAAATCCGCCCGCAGCGAGGCCGACGCCGCACAGGACATCGAAACCGATCCAGATACCCCAAGGGAACTGGTCGCTCAGATTAGTGGCAGCGCCGAGTCCATGAAAGAACCGGACGTAGGTCGAATAGATTCCCGCCAGCAGAATGGCCGATGCAGTGATTTTCCAGAATCCGAATGTTGTGAGAAATTTTTTCATGGCTTCACCTAGTTCTTTCCGTTATTGGAGTGATTCATGTCGCGCATATTCTTTTCATATTCCTTCACCTCTTCGCGGCGATTCGTGATCCACCAGATGCCGAAGAGCATTGCTCCGCCGACGGAGACCACGCCAGGGATCTTGGAGAGTGCGTTCCAGGTCAGTTGCGGCAGAGGAGTCTGCTGCAAGGTCGTACGGAATCCGAGATTTTCGAACGGGACGGAAGAGAGATACAGCACCGATGTGCCGCCGACCTCGTGTTCGCCGTAGATTTTCTGCACATATTTCCCGGGCTCGGCATTCATTCGTTCGTATGCTTCCTTCAACAATTCTTCTCGATCGCCAAATTTGGTGGCACCGGTCGGGCATGCTTCGGAACATGCTGTCGGCAGACCCTGAGCGAGACGTTCGTGACACATGACGCATTTCTGCACACGCGGATAGGTGCTGGACCATTCGTACCGCGGTACTTGGAACGGGCATGCCTGCATGCAGTAGCGACAGCCGATGCACTTTTCCACGTCGTAGACTACGGGGCCTTCGGGCATTTTGGTAAATGCACCGACGGGGCAAACCGACGCACAGGTCGGGTCGTCGCAGTGCTGGCACATCCGGCGTACAAATACTCCGTCATATTCACTGAGCGCCGTGTAGGCTGTCGGCGAGAGGGCCTTCTCTTCATTGTCCGGCATGTGATTGGCTTCCTTGCAGGCAGCCTGACAGGCGTTGCAACCCACACACAATGTAAGATCGATCAATAATGCTTTTTTTGTAGACATGACTTCCTCCGAAGATTACTCGATGCGCAAGAATTCGGATTCGAATTTCTTGCATTGGTCAGGGTTAAGGTTATCCATTAATCCAGCTGCCGGCAATCCGCCATCCTGCATAAATGCCGGTGCAGGTGTAGTAAGATGCGCAAAGAAATCACGCAATCTGCCAAGTTCGCTTCGCAGCCATACCCGGGTATCTTCGCCGAGGTAGAACGAACGCAGTTCATTTGTGCTGGCGGGGGTGATTGTGTAGGCCCAGCCTTCGCTAAAGAGTGCTTCGCTCAGCAGAGAAGGTTTTTTCGAAAGTTCTACATTAACATTATCCACCACTCCGTCGATGGGAGATCGAACGATTAATTCGTTGTTTCCTTCGGCAACGCGAAGAATTGGTTCGCCTTTCCGGACGAGATCGGCACTATTCTTCAACATGCTGATCCTCGGTTCGGTAAACATTCGGGCGAGGAAATCATCAATACCCAGTTGCACTTTTCCGGACGGGAAGAGGCTCAGCCAGGTATGGGATTTTGTGAAAAATATCCCTGCGGGAATGCGCATCGGGATCGGTTTGCGGATGTGAGACGGTGCAACTGCTACTGCAGCTTTATTCCGCCGCACGAAATAATCAAAGGTCAAGAAGACCACGATTGTTGTTATGAATAATAATACTGTCATTGTAAGCTCCTTTCATTGCATGGTTTTTATACACCAATAACTATGACAATCGCCGTGCCACGATTGAGTATCGAAGAATAAATAGTGCGGCGGTAACTTGTTGCGGTTAAATAGATTAGTGCGGAGTTTTTGAGAGTTAGAATGATGAAAAAACGAACAGATAAAAAACGATGAAATATTCTACACCAAAAAATCAATCGGAGGCAAATGTGGCCTATTTTCTATACGTCAGCCAAATAAATTGTGTTGAAATACGCTACACGGTGTGTTGAATATATTTACAAAATAAAATCGGATAATAATATCCGTAGACAATATTTCTATAAAACTGTTTTTCCTCTGTCAAGTACGATATCATTAAAAAAAATATGGCGGACTGAAAGTCCGCCATGCAGTGAATCATAACAACGACCGAACTCATTTCATTAGCATAATCTTCTTCAACGCCACTCTCTCGCCGCTTTGTAATCTTGTAAAATATACACCGCTCGCAAAATACTCCGCATGAAAGATTACCTGGTGATGCGTACCGGCTTTTAGCTCTTCATTGACAAGCGTTGCCACGCTTCGTCCGAGCATGTCGTACACTTCCAGTGTGGTCCAGGCATCCTTTGCCAAAGTAAATTCAATGGTTGTCGTTGGATTGAACGGATTCGGATAATTTTGTTCAAGAGCAAATCTTGTGACCGCTGCGTTTGTGTTCAATTCAAGTATTTGACTATATCGGAACTTCCCATCACGATCGATCTGCTTCAATCGGTATGACACTCTCCCTTTTAGGGAGGGATCGACGAATGAATACGACTGGGGGGAACTGGTCGTGCCGTTTCCGGGTACAAATCCGATCTTTAGCCATTGCTGGGATTGAAATTCCGAATTTTTGGCATTGTTCTTTTTTTCAATCTCAAATCCATGATTATTGGTCTCCGTCGCAGTTTGCCAGAAAAGTTCGACACGATTTCCCTTAAGGAATGCGCTGAACACTTCGAGCTCCACCGACAACGGCGTCCCCTCCGGATTTTGCCATACGAAGTACGGTTGGCCCGAATTCATATCTCCATCCATACACCAAATGGATTCGTCCCATCCCTCATCGACAAATGTCGACCGGGTTGTCATTTCCGCCATGGTTTTCGCAACGGCTCCGATACCGGAGGTATGGAGAGAGGTTGTTGAATTAAAGAAGTTATGACTATGCGTTCCCCCGTCATCAAATGCGATAAAACCTTTGTCTGCAGGGTCCGATCCTGTCACGCTGCCGGCGGAATAGCAATACTCAATAATCCCGCCATAGTTTTCTCCGATGAAGCCTCCCACGCTGGTCAATTCTTCGGTTGAGCGCGTAACATCTCCTGTGGAATAACAATTGCTTATAGTACCAGCGCCTTCGTTGTATCCTGCAAATCCACCGACAGACAAATTTCCAATGACTGCTCCGGTGGAAAAACACCTGCTGACCGAATCCTCGACATAATTGTAACCCAAAAATCCACCAACGTAGAGATCGCCTGTCACAGCGCCGATGCTGGAAGAACACAATATTGATGTATTGGAAGTACTCCCAACAAGTCCCCCTACATATTCCGTCCCAGAAATATCGCCAGTACTTGAACAATCGTTGATTGTGCCACCTTCAGAGTACCCGACAAGGCCGCCAAGCGTCGTTCCGCCGGTAATGGAACAATCGGCATCACAACTATCAATGGTACCGTTGTTACCTCCGGCGATGCCTCCCGTCATTTCTGTACCGACCAGACTTCCGGATGTATGACAGTTTTCAATAATGGCCCCATTCCATCCTGCGATGCCTCCAACACTGCCGTATCCGGTGACATCTATATTGGTGACGCTGAGATTTTTAATTATAGCATCACCATTGATCCAGCCAAACAATCCTTGATAATATCCATCTGGACGATTTATGAACAGATTATCGATGAAATGTCCATCTCCGCCGTACGTTCCCTGGAAGGGGGCGAAGTCATCGCCGATCGGCGCCCATCCTTCGCCGTTATTATAAAAATCGCCTTCGAATTCATAATCCGCTGCCAGAAAGTAAATATCGGCAGTTTGTTTAAATTGTTTGGTCCATTCCGACGGATTTTCGTACAAAAGCCAGAGATCCGTTTTATTGGCAATCAGAAATGGATCGATTTCTGTTCCGGACCCGGACCAAAGAAATGAATCAAAACTCAACTCTGTACCATACTGTGTCAATCCATCCTTCACGGAAAATGTTCTGACATAATATGTGGTTGCAGGAACAAGTCCGGTGGCAGTATACGTAAAGCTTCCAATCTGTGATACCGCACCTAATTCGATCTTTGCGTCATCAACAGTCGGCGCAGCGGACGTGCTCCAACAAAAGCCATGCTGGGTAATTCCCAGATCTCCCGCCGAACCGATAAGCGCAGCAGTGGTTCCCGAAATGCCGGAAGCCGAATATGAAATAACCAGATACTCCGGTGCATGAGTGAATCCTTGATGAGAGAGAAACGGATAACCGTTATTTTCCGTCGGATTCAATCCCCAAACATTATTTGTTCCGTTCAATGTCTCATCTAAAAAATCCCAACCGTTTTGAAAATAATAGGTCTCATACGCTTTCATTTCTGCGGTCGTTTTTCCTGTCCCGCCAGCGCTGCCGGATTGTCCGCTTGTTTGTGTATCCCAAAATGAATTGGTGGTGGTTGCAGTAGTGGCTAATCCGATCAAACCGCCGACCGAGCTCGTTCCGCTGACACTTCCGATGCTGTAACAATTGGTAATAGTACCAGACGTTATCCTCCCTGAAAGTCCTCCAACATACCCGACGCCGCTGACGCTGCCAATGTTGTAACTATTGGAGATCGTGGTACCACTCATACAATCTCCAACTAATCCTCCCGAATAATTTTGCAAACTGGTCACTATCCCGGTGAAATAACAGCGTGATATACTACCTTCCGAGATACGCCCGACCAAGCCTCCGGTATAATCCAGTGTCCCGGTGACTGAGCACGCACTGTAACTATTGCTGATTGCACCGTTCGTTGATAGTGAACCAGCCAATCCTCCGGTTTGATACCTGCCGCTGATCGTGCCAGTGCTATAGCAATTATTCATTGTGCTGCCAATTAAAATTGAAACAATTGCCGATGGATACTGCCGACCTGTTATATTTACATTCAACATTCCGATGTTGGTGAAGGCAGCTCCGACGGTATATCCGAACAATGACTGCATATCGTCATCGGGGCGGCTTATGAACAATCCATCGATCGTATAATAATTCCCATCATAGGTTCCGGTGAAATAAACAATAATGTTTCCAATCGGCGTCCATCCCGTTGTTCCCCAGTCCCCTCCCAATCCTGTTGCCGATGCATCGATATTTCCGGTCTGTCTGTACTGCGCTGCCCAACGGGATGACCGCGCCGGACTTGGCACCACTACATCACTGGCGGCGATCCAATAGAGATTCTCCAGAGAGCCAATCTGATACGGATCGCCCTCCGTGCCGCTCCCCGATGGAGCCGTTGCCGTTTGCGCCAAACCTCCTGCGCACAGCAAAAAAACAAGAAGGGTCGAAGATCGAAAAAATAGTTTCATAATACTTCCTTTCAATTCCATACAAGCGAACGTTGAATAACAGAGCATACAATAGGATTATTTGCAATCGGTGTTGCGGACTCTTTGGTATGATTTAAAATAGAAAGGGCGTTCCCTTAAACGGAACGCCCTTGTTAAAAACTTGTCCCCTACCATGATCGGAGGGAGAAAAAGGAAATGACGATTCTAATTGATGAGCAACATCTTCTTTGTTGCGGTGAAGTTTGCACTTCTCAATGTATAGAAATATAGTCCACTAGGCAACAGTGAACCGTCGAATGATATTATCCGCTCTCCTGCCGACTTTATACCATTCTCCAAAACCGCTACTTCCTTTCCAAGCACGTTATAGACTTTCAGCGTGACAAATTCTGATTTCGGCAATTGATACCGGATGCTGGTTGCCGGATTAAATGGATTCGGAGAGTTCTGGTACAATACATATTCTTGGGGAATCTGATTCACGACAATTTCAATGGTAGAAGAATATTTGAACATACCGTCCCGATCAATCTGTTTTAATCGATATAGATATGTTCCCCCCAAACGAGTATTATCGCTGAACGTGTATGAATGCCGCACATTCGTTGTTCCATTCCCATCCACAAATCCAATTCTCGTCCAATTGGTCATATTCAATTGTCTATTGTCAATTGCACTTCGTTCCACCTCAAAACCGAAATTGTTTATTTCAGTGGCGGTGCTCCACTGCAACTCCACACCTTTTTTGTTAGGGATTGCTGTGAATGAAACGAGCTCAACAGGAAGTGCAACAGCATTCGGAATGGAAACATCTTCCAGGCGGCAGGAAGCCGATGAGCCGGAGACTTTTTGGTGGCTCCAACGGATGTATGCAGGATTGCTGGAACGCAGGTCGGCAGCGCCGGTCTGGCCGGAGGCCAGAGTTCCGTCTATATTATCTGTGAATTGAATATACGTGCCTGCCGTAAAAATCCCACCATCTTCCAGATCAATTGTGCGTAGCGTTGTAAGGGAATTTGTATCGCTCCCAGCCTGCACTACCAGTGTTGCACCAGTTCCAGCGGTGACGGAACTGACGGCGATATAATAGGATACGGAGAGTACGTTTGCTGAAGTGTTTAAAGCTACTGTCAGATATTTTGAAACTCCGGCAGATGGATTGGTGGAGTTCGCCGTCCCGGCGCTGCCGTTCCTGGTATTGTTCGTCAACCTGCTCCACACAGTGGTACCGCCGGAGGAAGAGACGGTCCACCCCGGAGGAGGATACGTCGTATTATCAAAACCTTCATTCACTTGAGAGTGAAGGAGCATGGTTATTATCAGGCTCAGTACAGATACCGCTGTAGTTTTCAGTTTCATGAAATAACTCCTTTTTTTATCTGTAGGACACCTTATTAAGGTGTCCTACAGATATTGATGAGAAGAATGCTGAAAAGGTAATGTTCAGAAATGGACTTCACAATTACGTAATTCCGGTATTTTTAAAATACAAAAGCCGCGAGTTGACATTCGCGGCTTGTAAATATAGAAGGCA
>Ga0172379_10002692_pt1 | contig 30668 bp, 28 predicted proteins | sample GrowelOW334metaG_FD_119756 | JGI IMG/M metagenome (GOLD analysis project Ga0172379, IMG submission 119756) | Groundwater microbial communities from an aquifer near a municipal landfill in Southern Ontario, Canada - Groundwater well OW334 metaG | ecosystem: Environmental > Aquatic > Deep...
CCTCCATTGCGAGGAGATCCGCAGGAAGACGGACCACTTTTCGTCGGCGGAGGTCAAGGCGGTCTTCAGGGATTACAACAGGGAGGTGGGCCGCCTCTGCGAACAGATCGAGCGGCTGAAGGTCTGAATAGGCGGCGGAAACCCGGAACCCCCCGACCTTCCCGGACCGGCGCTTCGAAAATGATGGTATAAAAGGAATCGTCTCCAAGAGATCAACGGCAAATCAGGAGGTACAGCATGACCAGCGCAAAGAGAAATTGGCTCATCGCCATCGTCATCATTGTCGTGGTGGCGGGCTCCCTTTATTCCTTCTTCAAGGGAACCTACAACCAGTTCGTCACCCTGGATGAGGCGGTCAAATCGTCCTGGGCACAGGTGGAAAACCAGCTTCAGCGGCGCTACGACCTGATCCCGAATCTCGTCGAGACGGTCAAGGGCTATGCTGCGCACGAGGCAAGCGCTTTTGAGAACGTGACCAAGGCGCGTGCGGCCGCGATGGGTGCGGGCAGTGGGACTCACGCCGAGCAGGCGCAGGCTGAGAACCAGCTCTCGGGCGCACTCAAGACCCTCTTCGCCGTCTCTGAGGCGTACCCCGATCTGAAGGCGAATCAGAACTTCCTCCAGCTCCAGAAGGAGCTTGGTGACACCGAGGACAAGATTCAGGCCTCACGCCGCTTCTACAACACCACCGTGATGTCCCTCAACACCGCACTCCAATCATTCCCCGGCAACCTGATCGCCTCGACCTTCAACTTCGCACAGATGGACCTCTTCGAGCTCGGCGCAGACGAGCAGGCAGCAAAGCAGCCGGTGAAAGTGCGGTTCTAGCTTGGTATGGAATCCCCAAAGCCTAAACGAGAACTCTCAGAAGTGGGTCAGCTTGAGTGGGAGATAAAAGAGATGGCGGAACAGCACGAAAAAGAGAAAGATGCTCAAAAAGGGTTGAACGAATGGGAGAAGGAAGAACGAGATACGCAATATGGCATAGAGCCTCTTACCGGACTGAAAAGGCGCGAAGTCCTCGTATACATACTCGACCAATCACTCAAAAAGATCCGCGAAGAAGGGAAACATCGTAAGGAGGGAATTTCTTTGATTTTTATCGACCTCGATAAATTCAAGCAGGTAAATGATACACACGGTCATTCAGCGGGTGATAGCGTGCTGATAAAAGTTGCGGAGCTCTTGGAAGGTGCGGTTCGCGGAACTGACATAGTGGCGCGCTACGGCGGAGACGAATTTGCAGTTTTGTTGCCGGACACGAGTGAAGAGAATGCAGTGATTATTGCAAAGAAGCTTCTGACAGTGCTCGATAACAACACCGAACTAAACTTCGGAGTCACCGCAAGCATCGGCGTCTGTTCATCGGAGGTATCAACTGCCAACGATGCAAGGGATTTCATCAAACATGCTGACGAAGCGGGATATGTCGCAAAGCGGGCGGGAGGGAACAGGATAGAAGTATACAAATAAAGAATGTGAATCTCTACGAACAGCGTTCAAGCAATATTCGGCGGACCGGGGCTCTGATACTCGGCTTTTTGGTCGTGGTTATTGCCGTCGGGTATGCGGTCTCTCTCTACTTGGGCAACCCGGGCATCCTCTATATCGCCATCGTTATCGCCTTTGCGACCAACTTCTACGCGTACTGGCAGTCAGACAAGCTGGTCCTCTCGCTTAATCATGCGCGACCGGCCTCGCGCGAGGAGTTCTTCGACCTCTACACGGTGACCGAGAATCTCGCGATAACCGCCGGCTTGCCGAAGCCGAAGCTCTACGTAATCGACGACCCAGCGCCAAACGCCTTTGCGACCGGTCGCGACGAGGCGCACGCAGTCGTCTGTGCGACGACGGGGCTGCTCGCGATGCTCACGCGCCCCGAGCTCGAGGGCGTAATCGCGCACGAGCTCTCGCACATCAAGAATCGCGACATCCTCTTGATGACGATCGCAGTGGTGCTCGCGGGCTTCGTCGCGATCGTGGCGGACATCTTCCTCCGCGTGTCGCTTCACGGCGGGGCGCGCAGCGACAACAAGCAGGGGAATGCGATTCTCATGATTCTCGCTGTAGTCGGGATTATACTTGCGCCTATCGCTGCGAAGCTCCTGCAGATGGCGGTCTCACGCCGACGCGAATTTCTCGCTGACGCTTCGGGGGCACTCCTTACCCGCTATCCTGAAGGCCTTGCCTCGGCGCTCCGCAAGATTGGTGCGGCGAATATCCCGATGCGCACCGCTTCGCATGCGACTGCGCACCTCTTTATCGACGAGCCATTTGGCAAGACAGAGGGGAGCAAGCTCGCGTGGCTCGAAGGAATGTTTGCCACGCACCCGCCGATTGAGGAGCGCATTAAGGCGCTGCTTGGTAACGGTTCGTAAATTGCGGAGGCGGGGGGATTCGAACTCCCGAGACCCTTTCGAGTCTGCCGCCTTTCCAAGGCGGTGCACTAGACCACTATGCGACGCCTCCGTACGCACTTTATATCAGAAAATCTCAACTCATGAAAGAAAAGCAACCCCGCGTTGAGCGGGGCTGCTTTTAATCATCGGTGTTAGCGCTTCGTCTTGAAGGTGACGATATTGCCACGGACAGTACCGAAGGTATTTGTGGAGACGAGCCGATACGCGTACGTCGTGTTCGAGGCAACTCCGGTAAGCTCGATAGAGACGTTTACCGGCGTATCGCCTGAGCCTGTGGCGACGCTGTGCAGCGTACTGCCGAGGATATTGTTGAGCGATACGTCAGTGCCGTACTCAAACCAATAGCTCGTGCTGTCACCGTTTGGGTTCACTGCACCGTTGAGCTTCGCGGTAGAGGTGGTGATATTCGTCGCCGCCGCAGTGGTCGCGCTTGGTGCCTTCGCCGTCGTCGCCGCAGCAGGTCCGGCTGTGGTGAAGACGAGGATCGTGCCGTTTACCGTGCCGAACTGGTTCTGGGCGTTTATACGGAAGTAGTACTTGGTCGCAGGTGCGAGATTAGATACCGATGTCGTCTCGGTGAAGGCGACAGCTCCCGCCCCAGCAGACTTGAGGCTCGTCGTGTTGCCCAGGTTGTTCGAATCGCCGTACTCGAACCAGTACGAGGTCTCGGAGTTGTTCGGGTTCACTCGGCCGTTTAGGTTCGCAGAGGTGCGCGAGATGAGCGTCGCAGCGTCTGAGGTTATGGTAGGACTATTGCCGACCACCGGAGGGTTGTTGTTGGTCGTGAAGCTGAGGATGTCGCCGTTTACCGTGCCGAAACTGTTTTGTGCCACAAGGCGGAACGAGTAGGCCGTGTTTGCTCCGAGGTTCGTGAGGTATGCAGGCGCACTGATGCTCGCGTATCCAGAGCCGATAATCTGAGCGCTCGTGCGGGCGCCGAGGCTCGCCGTCTTACCGTACTCATACCAATACGAAGTCTGACCGCCGTTCGGGGTCACCTTGCCGGTGACCACAGCAGTAGAGTTTGTCGCGACGATGAGCGTACCGGTGGTGACCTGAGGTGCGGCTGAACTTTGCACTGTTTGTGGGGGCGTGTTCGTGTCGGTGCCCGTTTCGGTGGCTACCTGCTCTGTCGGGGCAGTACCTCCGCTACTTAGAAGCCACACACCGCCGCCAATGATAAGAATGGCTGCGAGTATTCCGATAATAAGATTGTTGTTCATACAGAAAGAGGTGAGAGTGTGAGTAATAGAGTGACAAGGTGATTCTCTGTATGGAGCCGCGAGGGGCAAGATTCAATGACAGACAAGAAAAAGCGCCGGAGATTGCTCTCCGGCGCTGCTTCGTCTCGCACTACTCATTCCGGTATATGGAATGACTCGACCCCCTCCCATCCGCCACGTATGGTTGACTTCCGATACAGATCTATCGTCTTGATCGGGACGGTCAGGGGATTGAACTGTATCCCTTGGATCTTCGGCCACGACTGGTCGAATACCGGAGTTACCCCCTTCGCGATTGTGACGTGGAGGGTGTTGTCCCCCGCGTACTCGCTCTCCTCGTACCCGGGCAGGGACGAGAGAAAGTCGTTGATGCTGACCCAGAGTGTCGCTGCGCGGAGCGTCGCCTGTGCCGGAAGAACGATGTACTGCCGTTCGAAGGCGTAGAGCCCGTGGAAGGTCGCGCGCGTTTGTCGCATCAGTCTCGTGACGCGCACAAGACCCCGCCGCAAGACCGCCTCGTCGACTCCGTGTATCGGTCGATGAAAGGACATGTGCGGCGCGAGCTCATAGTGGGGCGGATTGATCCCGGTTTCGTGAGCGACCTTGTCCATCAGCTTCACTACTTCGCAGCAGAATGGGGCTACGATCGGGATTACCACAAGATGCTTGTGCATGGTTAACTCCAGTGTGGTTGGTTAAAAGATCGGAAACAGCTGAAGACATTGAACCACCTACAGACCACTATGTCAATGGAGTGGCGCGAGGTGATTAAAGACGCGAATACCGAGCATGATAGAGTAGAAATCAACATGAAGCGCCGCCTACTCTACGGAGGATTTGTACTCATCGTCATCGGCGGAGCGCTTGTGCTGCTCTCGCAGGTAGCAGCGCCGGCGAACACAGCGCCACTTGAGGAGTCGGTTGCAGATTTCGGCGGTGTGTCCTTAAGAATCGACTATGCGACAACAAGTGCAGAGCGCGAACTCGGGCTTGGCGGCCGCACGAGTATCCCAATCGACTACGGGATGCTCTTTGTCTTCCCAAAGGACGATTTCTATGGCTTCTGGATGAAGGATACTCTTGTACCGCTTGATATGTTCTGGCTCGATTCAAAAGGACAGGTTATCTCGATTTCTCAGGAGGTCGCGACCTCGAGCTACCCGGATGTCTTTTATCCGACAGCACCGGCACGGTATGTCCTAGAGACTGCCGCAGGCTTCGCGCGCGCTCACTCGGTCGCCACCGGCACACCGCTTCAGTTGAAAAATTTCCCGGTTGTTACAGAATAACGCTGTCCACATAGCGTTTCGCGTGAGCAGGAGTAAACTTGGTCATAACGAATCAATTTATTCACTTCGCGTTGTAACCTCTGCCTATGTCAAAAACCGTCAAAGTTTCTGCTCGCTCGAAGACCGCAACGCCCGTCGTTGCAGCAGCTCCGAAGCAGCCGGTCTCGAAAGAAACGATGCGCTATCGCGAGATGATCTCGCAAATCGAGAAGCGCGACGGCCGTCTCGTACCGTTTGATTTCGAGAAGATAGTCTCGGCGGTCTTCAAGGCGATGGCAGAGGCAGGCGAGGGCGGACAAGAAGACGCCGTGCTTGTGGCGCACCAGGTAGCAGGCGAGCTCGGCCGCTTCGCAAAGAAGTATAAGAGCTTTCTTCCGACCGTTGAGGGCATGCAGGACTCGGTCGAAAAGTATCTTATCTTAAATGACTACGTGAAGACGGCGAAGGCCTATATCCTTTACCGCGACAAGCGCGCTCAGCTGCGCGCCTCGCACGCTGAGATCCCTGCACATGTGAAGAAGCTTGCCGAGGAGAGTAAGAAGTACTTCGAAGGCAATGCACTCGGCGAGTTCGTCTACCTACGCACCTACGCGAAGTGGATCCCCGAAGAGGGTCGGCGCGAGACCTGGATCGAGACCGTCGATCGCTATATGGGCTTTATGCGCGAGAACCTCGGCACCAAGCTCACCGAAAAGGAGTACGCCGAAGTACGCACCGGTATCCTCAAGCAAGAGGTGATGCCGTCGATGCGCCTCATGCAGTTCTCGGGTGAGCCCGCGCGCCGCTGCAACACGTGCGCTTACAACTGCACCTTTACCGCACCGACGAAGCTTGAAGACTTCGCCGAGATCATGTATCTCTCGATGCAGGGTTGCGGTGTCGGCTTCGCGGTCGAGAGCCAGAACATCGAACAGCTCCCGCAGATTATGAAGCAGGCAGGGAAGAAGCTCGAGACGCACACAATAAAGGACTCGAAGGAGGGGTGGTGCGATGCGCTCACCTTGGGGCTCACGACCTGGTATGCGGGCAAGGATGTCACCTTCGACTTCGGAGAGATTCGCCCGGCAGGCGCACGATTAAAGACGATGGGTGGCAAGGCCTCAGGCCCAGAGCCGCTGCGCTCGCTCTTGGCCTTCGCACGCGAAAAGATCCTTTCTCGTGCCGGTCGCCGTCTGCGCACAATCGACGCGCACGACATTATCTGTAAGATCGGCGAGTGCGTGGTCGCCGGCGGCGTGCGTCGTACTGCGATGATCTCACTCTCTGATCTCGACGATGTTGAGATGCGCGATGCCAAAAAAGGGCAGTTTTATATGACCGATCCGCACCGCTCGGTGGCGAACAACTCGGCAGTCTACGAGGTGCAGCCGACCAATGCCGAGCTTATGGACGAATGGGTCGCACTGATGAAGAGTGGGAGCGGTGAACGAGGCATCTTCAATCGTGCCGCACTTGCAAAGACGATGCCGAAGCGCCGTGCAGACTACTTCAAGACGGTCGGCTTCCTCGGCGAGGACGGTGTGGTGCGCGGCTCGATCGGCACCAACCCGTGCGCTGAGATTATCCTGCAGTCGAAGCAGTTCTGTAATCTCTCAGAGGTTATCGCACGCGCAAGCGACACCGAGGCCTCGCTCTTGCGCAAGGCGCGCCTCGCAGCTATCCTCGGCACCTACCAGTCGACACTCACGAATTTCGGCTATATCTCTAAGGACTGGACCGATCACAACAAAGCAGAGCGGCTCCTCGGCGTCTCGATCACCGGTCAGTGGGACTCGCCCGTCGCACGACAGGCAGAGGTGATGGCTAAGGTTCGCGATATGGCGGTCAAGACGAACGTCACCTACGCGAAGCGCTTCGGTATCGAGCGCTCGATGTCGGTCACGGCGGTGAAGCCCTCGGGCACGGTCTCACAGACCTTCAATTGTGCCTCAGGTATCCACCCGCGCCATGCACCGTACTATATCCGCCGCGTGCGTATCAGCGCGACCGACTCGCTCTTCAAGATGATGCGGGACCAGGGCGTGCCGTATTATCCTGAGGTGGGGCAGTCACTCGAAGAGGCGAATACCTACGTATTCGAGTTCCCGGTCAAGGCTCCCGACCACTCGAAGGAGGCGAAGTTTAAGGACGATCTCACGGCGCTCGACCAGCTCGAGTACTGGAAGCGGGTCAAGCTGAACTACACCGAACACAACCCTTCAGCAACCATCTCAGTCTCTGAAGACGAGTGGATAGGTGTGGTGGATTGGGTGCAGAAGAATTGGGACATTATCGGCGGACTCTCCTTCCTCCCACGTTCTAATCATATCTATCGTCTCGCGCCCTACGAGACGATCACGAAAGAGGAGTACGAGGCCCGCCTCGCGCGCTTCCCGAAGGTAGACTACTCACAGCTCCTCTCCTATGAGCGGCAAGACGAGTCGGATATGAAGAAGGAGCTCGCCTGTGCCGGCGGTACTTGCGAAATTATCTGAGCCGCCAAAAGGCTCATCTGCGGCGTTGCTCGCGCCTCGCATCTGCGCTTTTTCTTTGCCCTTGAAATTCTTACGCGGCTCGATTTTACAAGGTTGAACCTCGTTCCAATATAAGAAGTATATACGGGCTCATTTGGCGGCCCAGCCGGGAGACTTGACAGGAAAGCTGGTTAGTGTATACTATAAGAAGTTAACAGGTCCTTGAATATCTTGCGAGTGGTCATAGCCAAAAGGAGCTGAAAGCTCGGCTTTTATTGGCTATGACCACTTAGGTCTTAGTCCTGTGCCTATTAGGCATAGGTAAACCGCAACTATTAGTTGAGGAGAAAGACCATGACGACGATGAAATACGCAACGCTCGACCTCGGTACAATCGAAGCCGTCTTTAACAAACTCGGCGGTCTTGAAGGAGCCAAGCGCTTTCTCTCTGGAACCGCTGAAGTGGTGCTGAAGAGCATCTTGTCGCTCGTAAACGGCAAGATCGCTTCCGATGCGATCAAGACCTTCGACCCGTACGTGTTCTACGAGGTGCGCGATGGGCTCTGGATCGGTGACTTCTTTCGAGACAACGTCCTGGCGAAAGCCGCCTCGGTCAAGAATCTACCGGCGACGACACTCAAGTCGTTCGAGCTCACTAAGAACGCCTACGACCGCGACATCACTGCGTGTCTGCCGCAAAACTACGAGTTCGATATCTCCGAAGCGCTCGCACGCATCGCGCAGATAATCGAGCAGCAGCCGAACGGGAAGGAAGGCGACCTGCTCAACAACGGCTACGCCAATCTGTTCTACGTTCCCGGCTACGTCGTGCGCGTGAGCTGGGGCGCTGACTGCCGCAGCTGGGGTGTGGGCGCGTGGGAGCGCGACGATGACGGCTGGAGTGCTGGCTTTCGGGTGTTCGTTCGCAACTGAACACTCTGCACCTTTGCGAATTCCGGCTCGAAGACACTTTGTATCTTTGAGCCGGTTTTTCTTTTGTATACTAAAGATGAATCTTCGGACGTTTCGGCTACGGCTAAAGCGGAAGACTCGGGAAGTAGTACGATGCCAGAATTTGTATGGCTACGGCTCTATAAAGTGTGCGCGCACTATTCTCAAACAAAAAATAGAACAGTTGGTATGCGGTGTTAGTGGGCTTCAATGCCCCGAATAAGATTCAGTCCGGAGAAGATTCAATGGATGGTGATACTGACGGCATCGCATATAAGTTCCCGGCTACGTCGTGAACGTGAACTGGAACGCTGACAACCGCAACTGGAATGTGAACGCGTGGAAGCGCGACGATAACAACTGGAATGCTGGCAATCGGGTGTTCGTTCGAAACTTTCCTATTTCTCCCGCGCCGATGACAGCGCGGGAGTTTTCGTCATAAGACCTTTACGCCAACCGCCTATCATCCGACCGATTTCCTCCACCGCTGTTCCAAGCCCCGCATAGTGAGCTCGTGATACGAGTTTCGTCTCCCAAGCGAGCTGAATGAAAAATTTTAGCCCGTCTATGCGAAGAGTAACTGTTGCGAGTGCGGAAAGTTTCGCATCTCCGCTCGCAAACGTAGCGATGCGGATACCGTCAAGCGTATCAAGAAAGAGACCGTCTATTTTTTCTCCAATACCAAAGCGCTCTTCCCTGGGCATGTTATGCTTAATCGGAAGCCACAGTACGTATGACTGTTTCGCACGCTCAAGAACAGGCAGGAGTCGCGTCGGGGGGGGGGTTGCTCATGGAGTCTTAGGTACGACAATATCATTTCGGTTGAAAATTTGCTTGAGGCATGGCGGGAATTCATACGAGGGAAACGGAAACGCGATGATGTGCAGGAATTCGGACGGAATCTAATGGGGAATGTTCTGGCTCTGCATCAAGACCTTGCGGTAGGCGCGTACCACCATGGCGGCTACCACCACTTCAAGATAGCCGACCCAAAACCGCGCGACATTCACAAAGCGAGCGTCCGCGACCGGCTCGTACATCACGCACTATACCGGACTCTCTACCCGTTCTTTGATCGCTTATTTATTTCCGACTCGTACTCTTGTCGATTAGGGAAGGGAACACACAAGGCCATGGATCGCTTCCGATATCTCGCACAGCAGGTATCAAAGAACGATATACGCACCTGCTGGGTGCTCAAATGCGATGTCCGTAAGTTCTTCGCATCCATCGACCAACAAATCTTGCTGAGCATTATCGAGAAGGACGTCTCTGATGAGCGTATTCGCGTGCTCATTTCAAATATCGTTGACAGTTTCGACTCGGGGACAAAAGGGAAGGGCCTCCCGCTCGGTAACCTCACAAGCCAGCTCCTCGTGAACATCTATATGAACGAGTTTGATCAATTCGTGAAGCATGCGCTCAAAGCTAGGCATTATGTCCGTTATGCCGATGACTTCGTCATTCTTTCCGATAATAAGGAGTATTTAGTAAAAACACTTTCATATATGAAAGTGTTTTTGTGCGACCGACTGAAGCTTGAGATGCATCCCGACAAGGTTTCCATTGAGACACTTGCTTCGGGCATCGATTTCCTCGGCTGGGTGCATTTCCCTGACCACCGTATCTTGCGCACAAGCACAAAGCGACGAATGTTGAAGGCATTTCGTGGGAATCCAGAAGAGGCGATTATTGCGTCGTACCGCGGTATGCTTAGTCACGGGAATGCATACAAACTCTCGAAATTAATTCCAGACAAGAAACACAAATGAGAAAACTCGCGCAGGAGCGCGAGTTTTCTCATTTTGTAGACCGGGCCGATAAGCCGAATTCTGTCGAGGACGACCATTTATCTGGGTCCCGCTTTACAGCGGGACTCGAGCGGCACTTCCCGCTGTAAGCGGGACACGGCCTTGCATGCGGGTAAGGATTTGATCGTTGCACCCCGGAAGTTACCTTCCGGACTCGCCCCACTTCGCATAAAGCTACGCGGGGCGCCTCCTCACTTTCGTTCGGAGGCGTCTCTGTAGGCACCTCTATCCTTGCGGACGACGGGCGTTACCCGCTACCTGATTCCCGTCACACTTATGCAGTGTGGCGGGGCATGTTCGGACTTTCCTACCCGCTCATTCTTGGAGAATGGGCGGGTCGGTCGCCTAGCTCGGTCCGAGCTCATTATACCACAAGTATTAAGAGTATTAATCTGTGGAGGAATGCCTTTACAAAGGTCGCTTCGCGGTATACTAAACGACATTATCACTGAGTAGCATCAATACAATCAACCATGCCTCCGCAATCACCAGTCGTTTCGAATCGTCGTTCGCTCGATACCGTTAGCATCTGGGCACTCCTTACCACACTCGTTGCAGCAATATTCACATATATACCGTCGGTCGCCGTCTCATTCTCGACGACGAAGACCTTCTTGCTCGCAGCTGGTGTCATTATTACCCTCGCACTCTTCATCCTCGCACGTCTTTCTCGTGGCAATGTTATTTTCCCACCAGCAATGCTTATCGGTGCGCTCTGGTTGCCAGTAATCGCGTACGCTCTCTCGGCATCATTCTCAGGCGTTCCCTTCATGAATGCGCTCTGGGGAATGGCGCTTGAGCCGGACACGCTCGGCTTCATGTTGATTGCGGCATGCCTCGGTACGCTCTCTGCGCTCATCCTGCGGCGTCCTGATCACTATAGCTCGTTCCTTCGTGTCGGTGCATATGTCTTTGGTGCCGCAGTTCTCCTGCAAGTGCTCATCATCATTGTCGGGCAGTTCGCTCCGAATACTATCTCGCCCGCGTTCTCGATTGTCGGCTCCTTCAGCGATCTTGCGTCGCTCCTCGGTCTTGGCGTCATCACCTCTCTTATCACGCTCCGGTTCCTCGACCTCTCGCGTCGCACGCGTCGCATGCTCCTTGCAAGCACGGTCGGAGCGCTCTTTCTCCTCGCAGTAGCGAACACCTCGCTCGTGTGGATACTCCTCGCCCTCGTCTCCCTCGGGCTCTTTGTCGAGGCAATTATGCAGCGCGGTTCTCGATCTGCTGATTCTGATCTTGACGAAGCCGTCGTCATGGACGAATCGCCGACCGGAGCAGACGAAGGCAATCACTCGATGGTGCTCCCGCTCGGTGTCCTCGCGGTCTCGCTCTTCTTCCTTATCGGAGGTCAGCTCGGCGGCGCACTCGCCAACGCGCTCCATGTGAATATCCTCAGCATCCGTCCGTCATGGCAATCTACGTTCTCGGTTGCACAAAAGGCATACTCCAGTTCTGCAGTCTTCGGTTCGGGTCCGGGCACCTTCGGTATTGAGTGGCTCAAGTACCGTGACGCAAGCCTCAACTCGACCGTCTTCTGGAACGTCGACTTCAGCTCCGGTATCGGATTCATCCCGACCTCGTTTGTGACGACAGGCATTATGGGTGCTCTCGCGTGGCTCGCATTCCTGCTCCTCTTCATAGTGATTGGTTTGCGCATGCTTATCGTGCGCACACCGCAAGACACATTCGTCCGTTATGTCGCGATAGTCTCGTTTATCGGTTCGGTCTATCTCTTCGCTACCGCGTTATTTGACCTGCCAAACACGTTTATGGTCGCACTCGCCTTCGCCTTCGCAGGGCTCTTCGTTTCGACGATGCGCTTTGCGGTACGCGGCGCACAGTGGGGAGTCATCTTCGCACGCAGTCCGCGGCTCGGCTTCGTTATCGTCTTCTCGCTCACTATCGTCCTGCTCTCGTCGGTCGTTGCTGCGTACTCACTTGTCGGGCACTACATAGCGGCCGCGCAGCTCGCGAGCGCGAACGCAGCGATCTCTGCAGGAGATTTTGAGAAGGCCGACAAGGCCGCTCAGAGTTCGATTTCGTTTGCCCCTTCTGCCACGGCGTATCAGATCCTGGCAGGTATTGCGAACGCGCGTCTCGGCGAGATTGTCGCCTCGTCAACCATGCAAAAGACTGCAGCACAGCAGGCGTACCAGGCAGCGCTCTCCTCGGGTATCAATGCCGCTATGACGGCGACAAGCCTGAACCCGTCTGACTACCAGGGCTGGCTCGCGCTCGGGAATCTCTATGCGCAGGCAGTACCGCTCGGCGTCACTGGCGCGTACGACAGTGCGAAAACTGCGTACACTAAGGCCGAAGCCTTGAATCCGACGAATCCGCAGATCCCGTACATCATGGCGCAGCTCAATATCGCCAACAAAGACACCAAGGCCGCGAAGGAGGACTTGAAGAAGGCAATCACGCTCAAACAGGATTACACCGCCGCTATCTTCCTCCTCTCTCAGCTCGAGGTGCAGGACGGCAATGTGAAAGAGGCGCTTGATGCAGCGCTTGCCGCAGCCTACTTCACGCCGGATAACCCGAATATCCTCTTCCAGGTCGGTATCCTGTATGCGGTACAGAATGACTACCCAAATGCCGCAGCAGCGCTCAGTGCAGCAGTGGCGGCGAATCCGCAGTTCGCAAACGCGCGCTACTTCCTCGCGGCGGTGTACGCGAAGCAAGGCGATATGCAGAACGCGATTACGCAGATGCAGGCGATTGCTGACATGTCAGCCGAGAATGCACAGGCGATCGCTCCGCAGCTTGAGGCACTCAAGGCAGGGAAGAGCCCGTTCCCGGCAAACCTCCTTTCAGCCTCTCCGGCACCGGTTAAATAGCGGGTTGGTAACAAAGAAAATTAGAGTATTATAAGGCGATGGTTCGAAGTATTCTCGAGCGCATCGTGGCACCGGTACGCGGCCTGCACCAGGCCGCGTACTTGCTTGCTGCCCTGACACTCGCCTCACAGGCGCTCGCGCTCCTGCGCGACCGGACCTTCGCACACACCTTCGGCGCGGGGCAGGTACTCGACCTTTACTACGCGGCGTTTCGCGTGCCTGACCTAGTCTTCGCCCTCGTCTCTTCGCTCGTCAGCGCCTATGTGCTGATCCCGCGCATCACGGGTATGGACAGGGAGTCGACGCGTCGGCTCCTCTCACAGTCAGCGTCATTTCTCTTTGGTGTCGGCGGGCTTATCTGCGTCGTGCTCGCGATCTTTATGCCGCAGTTCCTCGCGCTCCTGTACCCGAGCTTCGTCGACTCTCCGCAGCATGCTGAGTTCGTCTTCCTCGCACGTATCCTTCTCTTCCAGCCGATCCTGCTCGGTCTCTCGGGCGTGCTCGGGAGCGTGACACAGGTGCACCGGCGCTGCACACTCTTCGCACTCTCGCCAGTGCTCTACAACCTCGGCATTATTCTCGGTACCGTTGTCCTCTATCCGCTCTGGGGTCTCCCGGGTATCGGTCTTGGTGTGGTGATTGGCGCCGTCGCGTACCTCGCGGTGAATATCCCGGTCGTGATCGACGCGGGAGTGATGCCGCGTCTCACTATCCCGCGCTTCGCACTCATGAAGAGCGTGGTACGAGACTCTGTCCCGCGCTCGCTCGCGCTCGGTATGGGTTCGGTCACGGCACTTGTCCTCACCGCTCTTGCTTCGCGGGTCGGCACCGGCGCGATCTCGGTCTTCACCTTCGCGAGCAACCTCGAAGCGGTCCCGCTCGCGCTTATCGGCGCCTCCTACGCTGTCGCGGCATTCCCCGCGCTCTCTGAGGCCTCGGCACTCGAGCGGCGCGACGAATTCACCGGCATACTCTCGGCGAGCGCGCGTCACGTTATCCTCTGGTCGATTGTTGCCCTGGGTCTCATCGCCGTCCTCCGTGCACATATCGTGCGCGTGATCCTCGGCACCGGAGCATTCGACTGGGATGCGACCCGTCTCACGGCTGCGCTTCTCGCAGTGCTCGCGGTCGGGCTCGTCGCCCAAGGGCTCGCGCTCCTCTTCTCACGTGCGCTGTATGCAGTGCGCCAATCATGGCGGCCGCTTCTCTATCAAGCTGCGGGCGGGGCGCTCTCGGTGGCTCTTGCGGTCATGTTCCTTGCTCAGCCGGCAGGGGGTCTGCAGGCTTCTCTCGCAGCCTTCTTAAAGGTGGGGGACGTCCCCGGTACGGCCATCTTGCTTGTGGCACTCGCGGCGACTCTCGGGCAGATCTTCCTCGCGCTTCTCTCGCTCTTCGCCCTGCGAAGCGTCTCTCCCGGGCTCTCGCGCATGCTCTCGCGGCCGCTTGTCGACGGTTCTATCGCCGCGCTTGCCGGCGGCTTGGCGGCGTATGCGACCCTCGTGCTCGAGGGTGGTATCGCGCCCCTCACGACGCTCCTCTCAGTCTTTCTGCAGGGCTTTGTTGCGGGCATAGCGGGTCTCGTCGCTGCGGCGCTTGCCCTCTACGTGGTTGAGAATGAAGAGTTCCGCATCGTCGTGAACGCGCTCTCGAGATTGCTTAAGTTCCCTGACCGCGAGACCCCCATCCTCCCGCCCTCTGCTGAGGAGCCGGTACAACCATGAATATGAGCCAGAAGCATATTCGAAACTTCAGCATTATTGCCCATGTGGATCACGGGAAGTCGACCCTGGCTGACCGCTTGCTCGAGCGCACCGGTGCTATCCCCGAGCGCATGATGCGCGACCAGGTGCTCGACCGGATGGACCTTGAGCGCGAGCGCGGCATCACGATCAAGATGCAGCCGGTACGGATGAACTACGGCGAGTACACACTGAATCTGATCGACACGCCCGGACACATCGACTTTTCCTACGAGGTCTCGCGCGCGCTCCACGCGGTCGAGGGGGTGCTCCTCTTGGTCGACTCGACGCAGGGTGTCCAAGCACAGACGCTGACGACGCTCGCGATGGCGCAGGAGCAAGGGTGCGTCGTGATCCCGCTCGTATCGAAGATCGATTCGCCGGCGGCGCGCGTCGCCGAAGTCTCGGCCGAGCTCGCGAAGCTGGTGCACGTCTCGGTCGACGAGGTGCTCGCAGTCTCGGGGAAGACCGGTGCGGGTGTCGACGAGCTCCTTGAGGCGATCGTGCAGCGTATACCTTCGCCGGTAAACGGAGCCCCTCCTTCGCACAAGGCTACGGAGGGCGAAGCGCGAGGGCTCATCTTCGACTTTTCATATTCAACGCACCGCGGCGTGGCCGTGTATCTGCGTGTCTTTGACGGCGTGTTCAAGAAGGGACAGCCGCTGACCTTTCATGCAGCAGGGAAGGAGTTCATCGCGCTTGAGACGGGTATCTTCACTCCGGGTGAGACGCCCGCAGACTCGCTCTCGGCAGGAGAGATTGGCTATATCGTGACGGGTATCAAGGAGCCGGGCGTGGTGGCGGTCGGCGACACGATCGGTATCGCCAAGGGCACCCTACCGGCGCTGCCTGGCTATGCGCGCGTGCGGCCGGTGGTCTGGGCCTCGGTCTATCCTGAGAGTCAAGACGACCTGCCGCTCCTGCGCAAGTCGCTCGAACGCCTGCGGCTCTCTGACTCATCGCTCTCGTTTGAAGAGGAGTCCTCGGGTGTGCTGGGGAGAGGGTTCCGCTGTGGCTTCCTCGGCCTGCTCCATCTCGAGATTATTACCGAGCGATTGAAGCGCGAGTTCAACCTCTCGCTCATCGTCACGATCCCGACGATCTCGTACGTAGTGACGAAGACAAACGGCGTGCGCGAGACGATCTATACTCCGGCGAAGTTCCCCGAGTACGGCGATATCTTGAAGATTGAAGAACCGTGGGCGAAGGTCATTATCATCACGCCGCCCGAGTCGGTGAGCGCGCTTGTCGTGATGCTCTACGACCATGAGGCGCAGACGCTCTCGACCGAGACCTATGGCGACGGACGTATCGAGATGACGATCGAGATGCCGCTGCGAGAACTCATGCGCGGCTTCTTCGATAAGTTGAAGAATATCTCTTCGGGCTATGCCTCGCTCTCGTACGAGATACTCGCTGAGCGAGAGGCAGACGTCGTGCGACTCGACGTGCTCGTGGCTGACGAGCCAGTGCCCGCCTTCGCACGGGTAATCGCGCGCCGGCGCGTGGTAGAGGAGGGGGACAAGATGGTCGAGAAGCTGCACGGTATCTTACCGAAGCAGCTCTTCGTCACCAAGATACAGGCGCGCGCGCTCGGGCGCATCATCGCCTCACGCTCGCTCTCGGCGATGCGCAAGGACGTCACCGGCTACCTCTACGGCGGCGACGTCTCACGCAAGAACAAGCTCCTCGACAAGCAGAAGCGCGGCAAGAAGAAGATGCTCGAGCGGGGGAGAGGGAAGGTGAATATTCCCGAAGAGGTCTTTATGAAGATGGTGCAGTCGTCTGCAGAATAATCTCCCCCTTCAGTTTTGCTATACTGGTGTTATGCGCGCAAAACAGTGGCGGAAAGGGGTACTTATTGGCATCCTCCTCCTTGTTATTTTCTGGCTCGCATCAAGCATCTGGAGCCTTGCCGGCAAGGCGCACATCGCCGTCTCGCAGGCGCAGGAGGTAAAGTGGCAGTACGACGAGCTCGAGAAGCGCAAGGTGGCGCTCGAGGCCAATCTCGCCGCGCTTGCGACACCGCGCGGCAAAGAGGCGGCTATCCGCACCGCCTTCGGGGTTGCGAAGCCTGGAGAAGAGGTTATCGTAGTGGTGCCGCCTGCTCCGGCGAGCACGACGCCACCCCAGTCGTGGTGGCAGAAGATATTGAGTTGGTTTTAGTTGAAGTCTGACTTCAACAGAGAATGCGGGCATGGTTCAGTGGTAGAACGATTGCTTCCCAAGCAATAAACGCGAGTCCGATTCTCGCTGCCCGCACAGAATATCAAGGCCTCGCCTTGCTAGGAGTGGTGTGGATAACTCCACGTGGTATACTCGCCCTATAACCAAATGAATATGGATAAAAAAGTAACAATTTACAGTACGCCAACGTGCCACTTCTGCCAGATGACGAAGGATTTTCTTAAGGAAAAGGGTATCGGCTACACCGAGCACGACGTCGCTCACGACCTCGAGAAGCGCCAGGAGATGATCCAGAAGTCCGGCCAGATGGGTGTACCGGTCATATTCGTAGGCGAGGAGATGATTATCGGTTTTGACCAGGAGAGGCTCGTGTCTACTCTTGGCATTACCGCATAATTGTCTCGGCCCTCTTAGTTCAATGGATAGAACAGCCCCGTCCTAAGGGGTAGATGCTGGTTCGATTCCGGCAGGGGGCACAAGCGAATATACGGCAATAGGAGGTGCTAGAATAAAGGTATATGGACCCAGAAGTAAAACGTCAGCTTGAAGAGATTCACGCGCTCGCGAAGGACAACCACCAGATGCTCCGCGCCATTCGGCGCCATCAGTGGTACGGATTTATCGGCACAGTCGTCTTCTGGGCTGTCTTGATTGTTGCGCCGTTGTATCTCTATCAGCAATATCTCCAGCCGTTTGTCGCCAAGTATCAGGTGACGACCGGTATGACCACCACAGGCCCCTTCGGCCTGCCGACTTCCGCTGATCTGCAAAAGCTGATAAACTCTTTCACAGCGGGGAAATAACCCGGCATTGCCTAGGTAGCTCAGTTAGTAGAGCATTCCCCTGAAGAGGGAAGGGTCATCAGTGCAAATCTGATCCTAGGCACAGATATGTGGCAAAAGTTCTTCTTCTGGGTGCATCGATACGAGCGGCACCTCTCTGCCTTTGCGATGGTTGCAGGCTTCGTTATCGACAATATATTCTTCGAGCGGGTCGATCTCTGGCAGACACAAATCGTATTCGCCTCCTATACGGCGATGTGCTTCGTCGCGATCCCGCTCCTGCAGTGGTTTGAGACGCGCGCCGCGCGCGGCGTCACAGTGCCGCGCTGGCGCTCACTCCTCCCGCTTGTGACCCAGTTTGCGCTCGGCGGGTTCTGGAGCGGCTTTGTCATCTTCTACGGCCGCTCGGCGGTGCTCGGTGCATCGTGGCCTTTTCTCCTCTTCATGTTCCTCGTCTTTCTCGGGAGCGAATACTTCCATCAGTATCATGAGCGGCTCGTCTTCACGAGTGTACTCTTCTTCTTCGCGCTCTACTCCTACGCGATCTTTGCGCTGCCGGTCTATACGGGCACTATCGGCCCTCTGACGTTCCTCGAGAGCGGTGTGCTCGCCGTAAGCATCTTCGCCCTCTTCACGATGCTTTTACGTGTCCTCGCGCGTGAACGGTTCTTAAGTGACGTGTGGCGCATCCGCGCGGGCGCGGGCGCGGTGCTCGTGCTTATGAACCTCTTCTATTTCACCAATGTCCTGCCGCCCCTCCCGCTCTCGGCGACTGCGGCAGGTGTCTACCACACCGTGTGGCGTGTCCCGGGGGCATATCTCGCGACCGAGGAGGTGGGGCAGACGTGGCAGGTGCGCTATCTCGGGTTTGCGCCAACGCTGCACCTGGTACCGGGAGACTCGCTCTCGGCCTATAGCTCGGTCTTTGCGCCGACGACGCTCCACACGACGATTGTGCATCGCTGGCAGTGGTATGACGCGCTGAAGAAGCAATGGACACTTCGAGCGACAATCACATACCCGATCATGGGTGGCCGTGACGGCGGGTATCGCGGTTACTCGACCGCGCTTGCAGGAGAGGAGGGTCAGTGGCGGGTCGATATTGAGACGGCAGATGGCCGCCTTATCGAGCGGTTGCCGTTTACCGTGGAGCGAGTAGCAACTGCGCCTCTTGAGGAGACGGTTACGCTCGATTAGCCGGCCTTCACGCGGAGCTTGGTCTGTTTCGCTTTGTCGAGCTTGGGGAGGATGATAGTAAGGAGACCGTCCTTAGCACTCGCCGAGGAGGCCTCGACGTCGATCTCTTGTGGGAGGAGTATCGTACGGGAAAATGAGCCCCAGAAGAGCTCGCGGGTGAAATAGTCTGCGCTTGCAACCTGCTCGCGCTCCATGCGGGAACCCTCGATCTCAACCATGTCGCGGCTTATAGAGATGTTGAGTTCGTCGGTGCGCACACCTGCGACGAAGGCACGGACGACTATGTCGCTCGCCGTTTGGTGGACGTCGACAGGAAGCTGGCCCTCAGAGCTCGGGAGGTCGTCGTCTAGCGGAGCCGGGCGGCTCGCCGTGTTGTTGTTACCCATATGGAGGCGCATCTCCTTGTGCGGCGTTTTTGTCGGGACGGTCTGCTCCTCGTCGAAGGAGTCAAAGTCGTTGGTGACCGGAGAGCTGCCGGCAAGTCGATCGAAAAAGGAGCGCTTCATAGTCATAAGGGGCGAGTAGTGTTATTGGTTGCGATACTGGAAATATTTTAGCACCTCGAAGGCTGCGAAGAAAATGACAGCGACCATCCAGATGAGGAAGAACGCTGCAAGCGTGGTCGAAGTACCTTGGTTAATGATAAGCATGTTGAAGGCAGTATGCAATGCGATGGCGAGGATAAGTCCGGTTGCCGCCGCTACCATACGCATGAACGGATGCGCCCGAGAGGAGAAGGCGAGCGCGAAGCCGATTGCCGCGGAAGCGACCACGTGGAGCAGGGTCGAGCCGAGGAAGCGTACGTCACCGGTAAAGAAGCTTGAGGCGAGACTCCCGTCGACAAGCGGTGCAAGAAGGAAGAGCATGTTCTCTACGGCGGCGAAGCCGAGCGCCACGGTGAGCATGTAGATTACGTAGTCGGGCGCCTCGTCGACCGCGCTTCTCCAGAGGATGAAGGTTGCAGCCACCCCGTACTTCAACACCTCCTCAATAAGCGCCCACCCGGTGAGGACTGGCAGGGTGCCGATGATGTTTGCCTTCACGAACTGCTCGAGCGGGAGCGCGACCGGCACGGCCACCATGCCGGCGATGAAGGTCAGGAGGATAAGCCTCTTCGGCTCAGGGTGCTGTGCATCTTCTTTCAAAAGGAAATAGAGCCAGATGAAGGAGGGGAGGAGTCCACCGATAAACGCGTAGCCGAGTGTCGTGAGGGTCACGAGAATATTGTAACAGGTCCGACGGTCTTCACCGGTAGTATGTTTGCTCAGCGCTCCGGGCCGCTAGGCCAAGTCCTACTACCGCAAACACACTACCGGTTCAGACCGCGTCCGGCCAACGGGCGACCATGAGGAACTTCGCGTCCTTCGTCGGCATCGATTGCCAGATCTCTTCGGTAACAAACGGCATGAAGGGGTGGAGGAGTCGGAGCGTGCGATCAAGAAGAGTGACGAGGAGCGCTTGTCGGGAGGCTCGTGCGGCGGTGTCGCTCCCCGAGAGGATAGGCTTGGACTCTTCGAGAATCTTGTCAGCGAGCTCGTGCCAGGCGTAGTGGTAGATCTTTTCAGCGGCCATGTAGATGCGATATTCGTCGATATCGGTCGAGACGTCGCGTGAGAGTGTCTGGAGTGCAGAGAGGAGTTCGGCGTCGCCTGCGGTGAGCTCGGTTGAGAGATCTGCACCGTTTGCACTATCGAGTACAAATCGCGCGATGTTCCAGAGCTTGTTCGCGAAGCGGCTGTAGCCCTTGATCTTCTCCTCGCTCATGCGCATGTCGGTGCCAGGGGTGTTCCCGACGACGAGCGCCATACGCGCCGCATCGGCGCCAAACTTCGCCGTGACGTCGAGCGGGTCCATGTTATTGCCGAGTGACTTGCTCATCTTCCTTCCAGACGCGTCGCGTACGAGGCCGTGGAGGTAGACCGTCTTGAAGGGGATCGTGCCAAGCGTGAATTCGGTCATGAGGATCATACGCATGACCCAAAACGGCAAGATGTCATACCCGGTCTCGAGAAGGTCAGTGGGGTGATAGGTCTGGAAGTCCTTTGTGTTTTCTGGCCAGCCGAGTGTAGAGAAGGTCCAGAGACCTGAAGAGAACCAGGTATCAAGCGTGTCTTCGTCTTGTACCCAGCCTTCACCTTCTGGAGCTTCGCCCACGACGGCCTCTTCACCTCGATACCAGACAGGGATACGGTGGCCGTACCAGATCTGCCTGCTGATGCACCAGTCGCGCAGGTTCTCGACCCAGTGAAAGTATGTCTTCTCGAAGTACTCTGGGATTATCGTGATGGCATTTGAACGGACAGCCTCGATAACGAGCTCCTTCAGAGTTTTCTCGCGCCCGGGGACTGGCTTGTTCACATCGATCCACCACTGGAGCTTCGGCAGTGGTTCGACGATACCGCCGGTGCGTTCAGCCGTGGCGACGTTCTGGACGATGTTCTCTTCCTTCTCAAGCAACCCTTCGCTCGTGAGCCACTCGACGACCGTCTCACGTGCCTCAGAGGTCTTCTTGCCTTCAAGCCTTCCAGCGACGGTCATCTTCGCGTACTCGTTAATGATGATGACTTCGTGTGAGAGGTCGTGACGATCGGCTATCTCCCAGTCGACTCGGCTGTGGGCGGGGGTGAGGCCGACTGCGCCCGTGCCGAAGGCCGGGTCGACCTCTGCGTCGGCGACTATCTTGATATGTATCGGCACATCGCAGAAGACGGCGTCGTACTCCTTCCCGACAAACTCTTTGTAGCGTGCGTCGTCAGGGTGGACAGCGACGCCGACGTCGCCCACCTTGGTCTCGGGGCGCGTGGTGGCGACAGGGATAGGGAAGTCTTTGCTGTAGCGAAAGGTGTAGAGCTTGGCGGTGCGCTCCTCATAGACGATCTCGTCGTCCGAGATTGTGGTCTGCCCCTTCGGGTCCCAGTTCACGATGCGCAGACCGCGGTAGATAAGGCCGGCATCGCTCATCTGCTTGAAGACGGTGCGTACTGCGCGACTGCGCGTCTCGTCGAGAGTAAATGCTTCGCGCGACCAGTCGAGCGAAGCGCCCATCGTCTTCAGTTGGCCGATAATCGTGTCGTGGCTCTCGTGGGCAAAGGTCTCGATGCGCTTCAAGAGCTCGTCGCGGCCGAGGTCGTGTCGGGAGAGACCTTCTTCTTTCTTAATCTGCTTCTCGACAACTGATTGTGTCGCGATCGCTGCGTGGTCGGTACCGGGCAGCCAGAGCGTACGGAAGCCCTTCATGCGCTTATAACGGATAAAAATATCTTCGACGGCAAGCATGAGCGCATGGCCCATGTGGAGACGGCCGGTCACGTTCGGTGGCGGGAGCACGACCGAATAGGACGGTGCGTCTGCTCTCGTTACGCCCTGTGCGACGCACTCGTCGGGGTTGAAGAGTCCGCTCTCCTCCCACGCTGTGTATATGCGCGACTCGGTGGCGGTCGAGTCGTAGGGCCTTAAGAATTTCTCGGGCATTGTGTAGAAATATAGCAAATACGCGAGATTACGCGAGCGGGAGATTGCCGTTTGCCCCAAGCTTGTCGAGGGGTTGGACAAACTCTTTGCGGGAGGCTCGGTAGAAGCCGGCAAGGGCAATCATGATAGCGTTGTCGCCGGTCAGCGCCACCGAGGGGATACGGAGCTCCACATGGGGGCACTCGGTGCGTACCGAGCGGGTGAATTCGCGGCGGATGTGCGTGTTGGCCGAGACACCACCACCGATCACGAGCGTCTGTGCGCTCGTCTCCTCAAGTGCGCGGAGAGTCTTCTTCCATAAGACTTCGGTTACGGCATCTTCGAACTCGCGTGCAAGATGCTTCTTCTCGGTGTCGCTAAGCTCAGGTTGATTCTTCAAGAGATAGAGCACCGCTGTTTTCAACCCGGCAAAGGAGAAGTCGCAGGTGGCGTCGTGCAGCATCGGCCGCGGGAGGCGCAAGACGGGACTGCCTGTTCCCGGACCCAAATCCGGCAGCCGTTCACCGTGCGGCGTTTCTCCGGACCCAAATCCGGCAGTCCGGAGAAACGCCGCACGGCTCTCTTCCGCAAGTTTTGATATTTCGGGGCCGCCCGGATAGGGGAGTGCGAGCATGCGCGCGACCTTGTCGAACGCCTCTCCGACTGCGTCGTCGCGCGTTGCTCCGATGAGTGTGTAGGCGAGCCACTCCTGCATCAGTACGAGCTCGGTGTGCCCGCCCGAGATAAGCAGGGCAAGAATTGGAAATTGTACATTGGAAATTGAAAATTCCTCGTCGCTCTTCTCCTCCTTAAGGAGCGCAGCGAGGATATGTCCCTCCATATGGTTCACCGCGACAAGCGGCTTGTTCCACACGAGTGCGAGTGCCTTGGCGAAGTTGATGCCGACCCAGAGCGCCGGCTCGAGCCCCGGGCCCGCCGTGACTGCTATCGCGTCTATCTCGGGGACCTCGCATTCGGAGACGAATGCGAGGAACGCTTCAATGAGACCGGGCTCGCGCGCCAAGATCTCGGCAATCTGGGTGCGGGTCTCTTCAGGTATCGCCTGTGTGTCTTCAACGAGGAGCTCTGCTTCTTCGAGTGCCGCGTCAAGCATCGGTACGAGGTTCTTCGCGTGCTCGCGCTTAGCGACTGCAGGGAAGACGCCCCCGTATTCTTTATGGATATCTATCTGCGAGATAAGGGCGTTCCCGAGTACGCGAAACTGCGCGTCTTGCTCGTCGCCCGTTGCCTCGACAAGAGCCACTGCGGTCTCGTCGCACGAAGTCTCAATGGCGAGAATCCTCATGGACACTGCCGGTTAGTCGTCAATCTCTACCCAGGGCATCGTGTCGCCGTTGGGGACAAAGAAGCCTGCAGAGCCCGGGTGACCGCCGCCGCCATATTTTGCCGCGATCTTCGACACGTCGACCGAGCCGTCGCCGCGGATAGAGACGCCGTAGCCGTTGGGGTGGGCGGTGACGATGAGCGAGAAGGGGGGCAGCTTCGCGTAGAGCTCATGGCCGACGTACGACTTCATCGTAATGTTGGGATGCGTCGCGACGAAGTACACCTCGTACCCTTCGAAGCGGACCTTCTTCGCGCGCTCGACCGAGGACTCTGCGAGCGCTTCGAAGAAGGCGGTGTAGGCTGCCGCCGTGTGCAGGATGTTGACGCGCTCAGTAGCGTCTTCGAGTCCGAGCGCAAGTGTGTCCCATGCGGCAAACTCAAAGGGCAGGACAAGCAGGTATGAAAATATGTCCCGTGTCTCAGCGAGCGCGTAGTGGTAGAGGTCGCCGTCTTCAAGGTATCGCATAAGGCGCGGGAGCGGAGTCTCGGGGTGGAAGTAGCTCCAGGCAATCGTCGCGCCCGAACGCTTTTCGTCGTAGACGTATTCAGGAGCGCTCTCGGCAAAGGCCTTTGCGCTCTCGTGATGGTCGAGTACGACAAGGCGCTTCGCCGTCTTGGCGAGCGTCTGCATCTGCTCGACAGTCTCAAAGGAGAAGTCGACCAGAAAGACGTCGCGACCCTCGAGCCCTTCTGGCGGCGCATCGCCGTGGTCGACCGAGATATAGCTCGCCGCATCACCAAACTTCTTCCACGCCGCATACGCACCGCCAAAGCCGTCGGGGCACTTGCCGTGGTAGAGGATTACAGTCTGCTCAAGAGGCATAGAGACAGTCTACCGCACAAAGCGCACATAGATACCGGCGGGGATAACGCGCTCGCCTCCCGACTCCTTGATAAAGAGCTCGCCCGACTCGCCGGCAGTCTCGCCGAAGGTGCTCTCGACTGCCTGAGTGAACGAGCGCGGCGCGTATCCGGCTGCGTAGCCGTTTATGATGAAGAATGATCCGGGCTTCTCCGAGAGAATCTCCTTGAGCGCTTCAAGCAAAGGGGGGAGATCTTCTTCAATCTTCCAGACCTCGCCCTTGGCACCGCGGCCGAAGGCAGGCGGGTCGAGAATGATCCCGTCATACTTCGCCCCACGTCGTGCCTCACGCTTCGCGAAGGCGAGCGCGTCGTCGAGTATCCAGCGGATTGTGTCCTCGGGGATGTGCGAGAGGCGCGAGTTCTCGTGCGCCCAGTCAAGCGACTGCTTCGAGGCATCGACGTGGGTCACAAAGGCGCCTGCCTGCGCTGCGACGAGCGAGGCGACGCCAGTGTAGCCGAAGAGGTTGAGGACGTTTGGCTTCTCGAGCTTCGAGATTCTCTCGGCGCACCACGCCCAGTTGGGAGCTTGCTCGGGGAAGATACCAGTGTGCTTGAAACTCGTGAGACGCGCGAGAAACTGCGCCCCCTCCCACGCGACCGGCCACGACTCGGGCACCGGCTTACGGATGTCCCACGAGCCCTTCTTGTCATGAAATGCGAACGTCGCGTCTGCAGAGTCCCAGAGCTCGGGTCGCTGCTTCTGCCACAGGGCTTGTGTCTCTGGGCGCGCGACGACCACCTCGCCGAAGCGCTCAAGCTTCATATTCTCACCCGAATCGAGAAGTTCGTAGTCGCTCCACGGGATGGTAGTGAGGTGATGGTCGCTGGTCATAGCTAATTACAAAGCTTCAGGGTGCTTCTTCGACCACTCGTAGAAGACGACCGCAGCAGAGACTGCAGCGTTGAGTGACTCGGTGCGCGGGTGCATAGGGATCGAGAGCGTGACGTCGCAGGCGGCGAGTGTCTTCTCGCGGATACCGGCACCCTCGTTACCGACGATAAAGGCGCTCGGCGCATTGAAGGGGTCGGTGCCGAACGCGGCTGTCCCCTGCATAGCGAGGCCGTAGATCCAGAAGCCCTTCTCCTTCAACACTTCGATTGTGTGGTTCACGTTGCCGATCGAGACGAGCGGCACACGAAAGGCCATCCCGGCAGAGGTCTTGACCACGGCTCCGGTGATGCCCGCCTGATTGTGCTCGGGAATCAGCACGCCCGAGAGGCCGAAGGCGGCAGCCGAGCGGATAATCGCGCCGACATTGTGCGGGTCTTGCACCTCACCGAGGATCGCGAGGCCGGGATTCATCTTGGTATCAAGTGTGGCGAGAAAATCGTCGAGAGAGACGAGCAGAGCAGTAGGGTCCATCACCGCGATAACGCCCTGGTGCGCAGTGTCCTTGCCCACCAAGTCCTTGCCCTTTCCGGGTGCAAGCGTCGCGGTCGAGATGCCGTGCTTCTCAAGGAGTGCACGGAGCTCAGTGTCGCGCATGTCGGGGGAGAGGAAGACCTTGCGGATAACCTTGGGCGTATTCTGGAGCGCCTCCATGAGCGCGTGCTTGCCGTAGATATAGACCTTGCCACTTGCCGCCTTGCGCGCAGAGGTACGGTCGCCCTTATAGGTTGAGAATCGTTTTGGTCGCATTAAGAAACACTATAGCACGAAATCAAGATTTTGTACGACTGTGGTGCGCGGTGAGGAATTCGAATCCCCGGCCTTCTCAACGTCAATGAGACGCTCTAACCAGCTGAGCTAACCGCGCGTGTCTCGGACTATAGCATAGCCTCTCGTGCCAGGAAATATATAAACTAGCCTGTGGTGACACTCTAAATGAGTGTGGTATAGTAGCAGTAGACCTTGTAGCGCTGTGCTGCAAGACAACAGAAGGAGGGGTTATGAAAACCATAAAGGTTATCGGAATATTGCTCTGGTTGATAGCACGACCGAGCGTGTTGCTCGAGCTTCGGAAGGATGGCGCATCGGAAGAAGAGCTCGAAAGCTTTGAGAATTGGGAAGAACCCCAGCCCGGATGGCTGATCACCTTCTTCCAGATCTTTTTCAATCCCGACAGCGACGTAGCTGAGGACGTTTGTCCCGGATATATGCTGCCGATATTTAGGATTCAGCCGCCCGGGTAAGTACCGGGCGGTTCGTTTTGAATACCATCCTTATGATTTGCGGAGAGGGTGGGATTTGAACCCACGAGGAGGTTTCCCCCCTGCTGGTTTTCGAAACCAGTGCATTCGACCACTCTGCCACCTCTCCGTGTGTTCTGGATTCTAGCATTTAAGCGCGGAAATGGTAAGGTTTTGAGTAAGGCCCTACAATCAAGCCGAACGAGAGAACAGATGGAATTTCATCTGTTCCGAGAGAGGCGAAGAGTGTATGGCCGTGTGCAAGCAACACGGCCCTATCGTCTAACGGTTAGGACAGCGCCCTTTCACGGCGTAAATCGGGGTTCGATTCCCCGTGGGGTCATGACGAGCGTAGTGAGGAATGAATCCAAGCAAAGCCTGGGAGGCTTTGCGTCGGGGAATCGAAGACCTTACGAGCATATTTTGCGATTTCCTGAAGCAAAATATCCGCAAGGTGTACTGAAGCTGTAAGCTTCGATAAGCGTAATCGCGGTCCCCGTGGGGTCACAAATTAGTCTGATAGAATTATTTTCAATATGGGACCCACGACTAAAGTGCCGGAGAAAGGCTTTTACTATCATTTCAAACATGACCTGCTCGGTTCGTTAGAGAATTATGCATACGAGGTTATGGGTGTTGCCCGCCACTCTGAAGACGGATCGTACTTGGTGATATACAGGCCGTTGTATAAAAATACGTATCCTGATGCGGCGGATTATTCCGCACGGCCGCTTGAAATGTTCATGGAAGAGGTGGCCAGAGACGGTAAGACGTTCTCACGATTCAAGAAGATAACCGACGCCGCCGTCATCGCACAACTTGAGATTATTAAGGACAACATGTATGGATAGGTTCTACGGAACCCGAGTTGTTGACGTCTGAGAGGCTTGAAGTAAGAGAAACAGTGATGTATAATGCGAGGTACAAAAGAGACCAGTGGTGGTCTCTTTTGTATTTTCTCTCATATTCCGAGAGAAATCAGGTCGTGGTATAGTTTCCGCACGCGCGGTTAGCTCAGTTGGTAGAGCGCTACATTGACGTTGTAGATGTCGGGGGTTCGAATCCCTCACCGCGCACAGAATAAATGAGCCTGATGTGCGAATAAGCTCAGATTGACTTTTAAACCAATCTTGCTAGCATTCAGTCATGGGAAATCTATCCGCGACATTCGTTTACGCATATCACTGGTTCAGCAATCTGGAACCAGCTGTTTCTGCGTAGTTGTCTCTCAATAGATACCTCGCAAAGAAAACTGGTTCCGCTCACACGGAACCAGTTTTTATTTTATGAAAATACTCCTTGATTACAACAGAACGATTTTCGATCCCGAGACGGATATGCTCTATCCCGGAGTTTTCGACATACTTAGACGATTATCGGTCAGACATGAATTATTCTTGATCAGTCGGGATGAACCCTCGAGAAAGAAACGTATGGAAGAACTGGATATAAGGCAATATTTCCAGAAGATTCTTTTCGTCAAGGAGAAGTCAAAACAGATATTCAGTGAAATTACGGATGCTGCCAAGGACGTAATCGTGGTCGGAGATAGCATCGGCGATGAAATCAAGATCGGGAATCAGCTCGGCTTCATAACCGTTTGGCTGAAAAAAGGAATGTTTGCTACGGCAATTCCGAAAGATGCAGACGAGGTCGCGAAATTCGAATTATCGGATATCAACGAACTAGAAAAAATCATTTCCTTTTATGAAAAATAATTTCCAGAAATCGAGCTTTTGGTATTGGTACCACCACAACAAGACCAGTTGGGGTTGTTGCATGCGCTTCTCGATCTAATCAAGGAACTCATCCAGTAGCCCCGAATGGTTCGGGGCTCACGCAGTATGCAGTTCTTTGACAATCAAAGGAGAATCACCGTGTATAACAAACTCAGCGCAGTCATCTCTGAATCGGGTCTATGGGGCGGTGCAAGAGAGAATTCGCACGCTTTCCTGCTTTCCCCAAGCGTATACCGCATCACGAAAGAACGATGCCAAGAGCTCTCCCAACTTGGTTTTGCGCTCTATGACTGCTTATTGGGACTGTCCCAGATCGCTGTTATAGCGCACGACCAGAGCCTGAATTATGGTGGGGCTTGGACTCTCATCCGCAAAGTCTTCTCAACGGGGGTGCCGAAGATCTATCAGGAGCTTCAGGGAATGAATGTGAAGCATATCCCTAAATTGCTCAAGGTAGATCTGATGGTTGATACCGATGGAAACTTCAGGATCGCCGAAATCGATGGGCACAATAAGCATGGATTAGGATATTCGACCCTTGGTCTGCGATTCCGCGAAGCATTATATCCGCAAGCGGAAGCCCTTCCCGGCACCGTGAAGACCCTCTCTGCGGAAGTGATTCGTTTGGGATATCGCGAGATAAAACTGTTCTACGCCGATCGAGAACGATTCTATATTCCCGAGTTCGAAGTAGCACAGCAGGAATTCGCAAAGCACGGGATCAATTGCGTTATCGCGGGAGAAATGGAAGTCGACGAAACATTCTTCGAAACAGGATTGTTCATCGATCTGCCGTTCCTGAATCATCGAGTTGATCTTTATGAGAGGATCATTTCTGCTTACAAGAGAGGAAAGATCGAATTCATCATCCCGCCGAAGCCGTTTCTCGGAGCAAAAGGAGTGTTGGCACTTCTCCGGAATGATGGAGAAAACGGACAGCTTGAGGCAATACTTCAAGCATTCATCAGAAAATCTTCGATAGACCTCGTGAGGGGGTTCATTCCAGAAACTTTCCTTGTCGGCAAACAAGCCGAGACAATCGACTCCATACAAGAGCGCATATCTCGCAAGAGATTCGTCCTTAAGGAGTCGATATCGAGTGGAATGAAAGGGACGTTCTTCTCCGACGATGAAAAGTTCGATACCGTCCTCTCACAAGCGTACTCAACGAACCTGAACTGGGTTCTCCAAGAAGAAGTCGCGAACTGCCCGCAAACCTTCTCCTGGTTTGAAAAAGAACAAGGAGGTGGTCTCGAAATGAAAACGGCGGACGACTGGTTCATGCGGGCGACAGTCCAGTATGTGAATCGCCAACTTGCCGACATGATTATTACCGCACGAAGAAACAAGGCGGTACATGGCGCAAAGGATTGTATTCAGATCGGCACAATTGTCCTTTAGATCCTTCCAGGAGCTAACAGAAATGTTAGCTCCTGTTTTATATCCGCACACTTTGTGATACAGTGCAAGTCTCTATGCGACCGAAACGACACTCGAAATACGCCGAGCGCTACGCACCAGCGCGCAGCAAGAAATCTCCCCAAGGGAAGATCTATATCTACGGACGGCACGCGCTCGTGGAAGCACTCAAGAACACGCCTAAAGTCATTCGCAAGGTATTCCTCGCTCCAGACCTGCGCGACACGGAACTGCGCGGACTCCTCGAGAAACACACCATCCCGACCGCGACGCTCACCCAGGGGTCGGGCAAAGAACTCGTAGGGAAAGACGCGGTCCATCAGGGCGTCATCTTCACTATGGACCCGTCTGCCCTGCTCGTATCGCTCGATGACTTTTTGGCGACACTCAATGTAAAAACGAACCCCGCCGTTGCCGTGCTTGGCGAAGTGCAGGACCCGCATAATGTTGGCGCTATCATCCGCTCGGCGGCGGCCTTCGGCCTCGCTGGCGTCCTCATCCCCGAACACAACCAGGCCGGTGTCACCGGTGCGGTCGTGAAGACCTCTGCTGGCATGGCGTTCCGCATCCCGCTTGTTTCCATAGGCAATGTGAACAACACGCTCAAAGTATTGAAAGAAAAAGGGTTCTGGATCTACGGACTTGCGATGGACGGGAAGACCTCTCTCGGCACGGATACGTTCGACGCGCCGAGCGCGTTCGTCGTTGGGAACGAAGGCGCCGGCATACGAGAAAAGACGCTCGCCGCCTGCGACGTTACGCTCTCTATTCCCATGCACGAACGGACCGAATCGTTGAACGCCGCCGTCTGCGCCGCGGTCGTC
>Ga0172379_10002693_pt1 | contig 30661 bp, 27 predicted proteins | sample GrowelOW334metaG_FD_119756 | JGI IMG/M metagenome (GOLD analysis project Ga0172379, IMG submission 119756) | Groundwater microbial communities from an aquifer near a municipal landfill in Southern Ontario, Canada - Groundwater well OW334 metaG | ecosystem: Environmental > Aquatic > Deep...
AGACTCTCTCCCTTCCCCCGCGCCCCTGGGAACCAGTTCCCCCCAAACCCGCGGCGTGGGTAATGCGGGCGATGGCGGGGCCCCCTTCTACGGGAGCGGGAGAGAGTCTCCCCTGCGCTCCTTGCGCTTTTCAGGGTGAGGTCGAGGCCTTACCCTCTCGCCTCGGGCGTCCTTGGAAGCTATAATCCATGATCGGATGAAGGTCCTTATCGTCGGGTCCACTGGGCTGGTAGGCCATGCGCTCTATCGGCATCTGTCCTCGCAGCCGGGATTCTCGGTCCTCGGGACCTCGCGCGCGGACGATCTGCCTGGATTGGAGAGGCTCGATGTGCTTGAGAAGGGCGCCTTTTCGGGCATCTTGGAAAAGACGAAGCCGGAGGTCGTGCTCTTCCCGGCGGCTCAGCCCCATGTGGATGCCTGCGAGCAGTCTCCGGCCGAGACCCGGCGCCTGAATGTCGAGGCTACGCTCGATGCCGCGCGAAGCACGCTCTCATCCGGAGCGAGGTTCGTGTTCTTCTCCACGGACTATGTCTTCGACGGGAAGACTTCAGGGGCGTATCATGAGGAGGATGTCCCCTGCCCGATCAACGAATACGGGCGCCAGAAGCTCGATGTCGAACAGGCTCTGGGCGGCATGGATGGTTCCTGGCTCGTCTTGCGCGTGTCGGCGGTGTTCGGCTGGGAACTAAATCCGCGCAATTTCACTTTAAAAGTCCTCTCGGTCCTGCGGGAGGGGGGGCAGCTGCGCTGCGCGCAGGATCAGGTCTACAATCCGACCTATGCGCCATCGCTGGCCCAGGCAGCCGACCGACTGATCTCCTCGGGAGCAGAAGGGATATTTCATCTGGCTGGACCGCAGACCGTGAGCCGCTATGAGTTCGCGCGGAAGGCGGCGGAGGCCTTCTCCTTGGATGGGAAAAGGATATTGGGCGGGCGGCTCTCCGAGCTTTTAGGACCGGGGATCGCGCCGAGGCCTCTTCGCACGCCGCTTGATTCCAGCCGCGCGCGGAGATTGCTCGGGGAGGGGCTTATGGACGTCGATGAGGCTTTGTCTCATATGCGCGCCAATGAGCGGGAGTGGACGGCGCACTCCGTCAGCTTCAAGGAGAGCCGGCGATGATGAAGGAATACTCGGCGCGCCGTCAGATCGGGGTCGGAGGGCTGAAGCTCGGCCCTCGAGAGCGCAAGTATCTTGGGCGCGTCATCCGTTCCAGCCGATTGTCCTACGGCCCCATGACCCGGGCCTTTGAGAGCCGCTTCGCCCGCCTGCATGGCTGCCGATTCGGAGTCTTCTGCAATTCCGGGACGAGCGCGCTGCACATCGCCTTGGCCGCCTTGAAGGAGAAGTACGGCTGGGCGGACGGCGATGAGGTCTTGGTCCCCGCGGTGACCTTCGTGGCCACCGCCAACATCGTCTTCCACAACCGGATGAAGCCGGTCTTCGTGGACGTGGACCCTCTCACCTACAACATCGACCCCGGGCAGCTTGAGCGCCGTCTGACGCGGCGCACGCGCGCGATCATCCCCGTGCATCTGCTGGGTCTGCCCTGCGACATGGACCCGATCATGGCGTTCTGCCGGAAGCACCGATTGAAGATGATCGAGGACTCCTGCGAGACCACCTTCGCGCGCTATCATGGCCGCCACGTCGGCTCTTTCGGCGACATCGGCTGCTTCTCCACGTATGTGGCGCACTACATCGTCACCGGCGTGGGCGGCTTCGCTTTGACCAAGGATCCGGACCTGGCCGTGAGGCTGCGCAGCCTTATGAACCACGGCCGCGACTCCATCTATCTGAGCATCGACGACGACCGCGGGGCCAAGGGACGCCGCCTGCGCGAGATCGTCGCGCGCAGGTTCCGCTTCGTCTCCATGGGCCACAGCTTCCGCGCCACGGAGCTGGAGGCGGCCATCGGATTGGGCCAGCTCGACGGACATCGGGAGATCGTCCGGGCGCGGCAGGCCAATGCCGCATACCTGAGCAAGGGCCTGCTGGACCTTCAGGAATATATCCAGCTGCCGACGATCCCCGAGGGCCGGGATCATATGTTCATGATGTATCCGATCATTCTGCGCCGGGAGCCCAAGGCTGGGTTGGTGAATTTCTTGGAGGAACGCAAGGTCGAGACGCGCGATATCCCGCCGGTCATCAACCAGCCGGTCTACACGAAACTCTATGGCGACCTGGAGAAGCGCTATCCTGCGGCGGCCTGGATCGATCGCAGCGGCTTCTATGTGGGGTCGCATCAGTACCTCTCGCGCCGCGAGCTCGACCATATCCTTGAGACGATCCATGACTATTTCCAGAAAGGCCTTCGGAAAGGGAGAGGTAGCCGGGGCCGTGCATGAGTAAAACGAGGCTGCTGCGTTTGGTGGTCCCGGCCTATAACGAGGCCCGCAATCTGCCGGAGCTTTGTGAACGGCTGAAGGGTGTGCTCATGGGGGAAAACATCCCCTATGAGCTTTACATCGTCGATGATGGGAGCCGGGATGGGACCCAGGAAGCGGTGAAGGCCCTGTCGTCGTCGCACCCGATCCATGTCGTCACGCATCCGGTCAATCGAGGGATCGCCGCGGTCTTCTTGAGCGGCCTGCGCGCGGCCGCGGAGAAGGCCGATGACGATGATCCCATCGCGGTCCTCGAGGGCGACGGGACGAGTTCCCCGGAGATCCTTCCGAAGATGCTGCGCTCTCTGACGGACTCCTGCGACGTGGTCATCGCTTCGCGGTATGCGCGCGGGGGCGGCTATAGGAATTTCCCATTCCAGCGGCTGATGCTCAGCCTGGGCGCCAACATCCTGCTGCGCTGGGTCTGCCGCATTCCCGGAGTGCGGGACTACACCATCTTCTATCGAGTCTACCGCGCCGGCCCGCTGCGCCGGGCCCTGGAGGCTCACGGCGACCGGTTCACAAGCGCGGGGGGCTTCGCCTGCAACGCGGAGATGCTCCTGCGGCTCAAGCTCTTCGTGCGCGAAGTCCGCGAGGTGGCGCTCCTGTATGATTACGGCAGGAAGAAGGGGAAGAGTTCCATGCGGATATTCTCGAATCTTCGTTCCTATCTGAAGCTTTTCCGCATCTCCCATGCGGAATCCGGGGGGAAGGCATGAGCGCTCCACGCATCATCGTGACGGGCGGCGCAGGGTTCATCGGCGTCAATGCCGCGGCCCGGTGGCTTTCGAAGGGCTGGCGCGTCTCGGTCATCGACGATCTTTCTCGCAAAGGCGTGGACAAGAATCTTGCATGGCTGCGCAAGCAGGGACCGGTGGACTTCGCGCGCATCGATGTCCGGGATGCCGGCCGAGTGCGCAGGTTCGTCGAGAGCCGCAGCCGCGGACTAGAGCTCGTCCTGCACCTGGCCGCGCAGGTGGCGGTGACGACCTCGGTGGAGGAGCCGCGCAGGGATTTCGAGATCAACGCGCTCGGGGCCTTCAATGTCCTGGAGGCGTTGAGGCGTTTGAAGCGCAGGCCTTTCGCGCTCTACTCCTCCACCAACAAGGTCTACGGCGGCATGGAGCATGTCCGGGTCGTGCTGGGCGCCCACCAGCGCTACCGATACGTGGGACGCCCCCACGGCGTTTCCGAGAAGGAGCCTTTGGATTTCCATTCCCCCTACGGCTGTTCCAAAGGGGCTGCGGACCAGTATTTCCGGGATTACTCGCGCATCTATCGCATGCCTACGGTCGTGCTGCGGCAATCCTGCATCTATGGACAGCACCAGCAAGGCAATGAGGACCAGGGCTGGCTGGCGCATTTCATGAAGGCCGCGCGCGCCGGAGAAGGTCTTGCCCTGTACGGAGATGGGAAGCAGGTCCGCGACGTCCTCCATATCGACGACCTTATCGGCGTCTTCGAAACGTGCTGGAAGAAGCGAGGACGCTGCGCCGGGCGCGTGTACAACATCGGTGGAGGGCCGGAGAATATCCTATCGCTCATCGATCTTCTGCGATGGATTTCCGGCCGGCTCGGCCGGCGCGTCGAGGTCCGACGCGAAGGTTGGCGGCCCGGAGACCAGCGCGTGTACGTTTCCGACATCCGCAAGGCGCAGCGCGAACTCGGCTGGAAGCCTCGTCTGGACGTGGAGGCGGGGCTCGTGCGCCTTTGGGATTGGCTTGGGCGGCCGCAGTGAGCCCGATCTTCTCCATCATCATCCCGGCGTATAACGAGGAGGCCGCTGTCTCCGATATCCTCCGGCGTTCCTTGGCCGCGGCCCCGCGCATCCGCGAAGCGCACGGGCTTGAGGACGTCGAGGTGATCTTAGTCGACGACGGCTCCCGGGATCGGACCGGGGAGCTTGCGCGCGCGGTCGCCGGAGTCCGGGTCCTGACGCATCCGGTCAATCGAGGCTACGGCGCGGCGATCAAGACGGGTTTCTGCGCGGCGAAAGGGGATTGGCTCGGATTCCTCGATGCGGACGGGACCTGCGACCCGGAATTCTTCATCGAATTGCTGCGCCTCTCGATGAAGGAGGGCGCGGACGTGGCGCTGGGCTCGCGCCTGCATCCCGGAAGCCGCATGCCCTGGGTGCGCACGCTCGGCAACCGCGTCTTCCGGATGATCTTGAATTTCTTCTCAGGCGGAGGCGTCAGCGATACGGCCAGCGGCATGCGCGTCATCCGGCGCAGCGCTCTTGAGAGGCTCTATCCGCTTCCCGACGGCCTGGATTTCACTCCGGCCATGAGCGTGAGGGCCGTGCTCGATCCGAGCATCGATATTCGAGAGGCGCCCATGTCTTACGCGGAACGCACGGGACATTCGAAGTTGAGCGTAATCCGTGATGGATTGAGGTTCTTGTCCATCATACTAAAGACGGCCGCGACCTATCGACCCGCCGTCTTCTTCGCCTGCGCCGCGGGGATGCTTGCGCTCTGCGCCTTGCCGCCGCTCTTCTTCTCCATGGGAGGGCCTTCCGCGCCAGTACCCTTCTACCTTCTTAATGGACGCATTGAAGATTGGATGTTCTTCCGGCTCATCTTCGTCTCCGTGCTGCTGGGCACCGCGGCTTTCCTTTACGCTTTGGGGCTGACCGTTCAGACGATGGTGGACTTGATCCATCGCGCGGCGGATCCGTTCCTCTCCGGGAGCCGTCGGATGATCATTCTGCGGGCTTTCCCATGGGCCGGCGGGGCGAGCCTGCTCCTGGCATTATGGGTCGATCGGCGGCCCTTCGCGGCATATATCCTGACGGGGCACATCCCCGTTCCCGGGCAAGGGCAGGAGTTCTGGGTCTTCCCGGTGGTGGGAGGGATGTTCGCGCTTTTCGGGCTCCAACTTCTCGCTCTCTCGGCGTTGTTGGCGGTCTCAAGGATGCTCTGGGCCAGGGAGAGTTATCGCCAATCACCGGCCAAGGAGAGGGGATGAACGCGCGGGGTCGTTGGTTGTCGATAGTGATAGCCTCTGCTTTTGCCGCAAGGATAGCCTGTTCCTTGCTCTTTCCCCAAGCCGCGCCGGGCGGCGGGGTCATGGATATCGACAACTATCATTCGCTTGCGCAGAGTCTGCTCGCTCAGGGGAGCCTATTGAACGCCGACGGTCAGCGCACGGCCAACCGCGAGCCCGGCTACCCCATCCTCCTGGCGGGACTTTATGCCGCGGCAGGGCCGCGCCACTTGGCCGTGGTCCTCTTGAATGCGGTACTGGGCGCCGCGAGCGTGGGACTGCTTTGGCTGGTCGGTCTGCGGATATTCGGCATCGGCGCGGCTTGGTCCGCGGCGGTCCTGGCGGCCGTGCATCCGCAGCTTGTGTACTACTCGGCGATGCCGCGCAGGGAGACGTTCCAGGTGTTCCTCATCGTGCTGGGATGCTATCTGCTGCTCGAACTCATCGATCGTCCAAGCCTGCGCCGCAGCGCTCTCGCGGCAGGGGTATGGGCGTTCCATGCCCTCACGAATTCTGTTTTCCTTCCGGCCGGCCTAGCGGCCGCGGCGGCCGTATGGTGGATCGGCCGGCGCAAGAATATCGACCTGAGGCGGCAGGCATGCTTCTTTCTCATAGTTTATCTTGCGCTCTATTCTCTCTGGCCTTTGCGCAACTACCAGGTCTTCGGCCGATTCATCCCCGGCATCACGGGAGGGGGCAGCCATCTTTATGTCAGCCTGGTGGTTCCCGATCAGGCGGCAGGCACTCCGGCGGAACAGCGCTATGTCGATGCGGACCCCGTGATGCAGGCCGCGGGCCTGCTGAAGGAGGAGCAGAGAGATGCTTTGTTCTATCGCGAAGCGTCCGCCCGGATACGGCGGCATCCCGGAGAGTTCATCCGGCGCATGGTCCAAAGCGGAATCAAGCTCTGGCGTCCTTTCCCGTATGAAAGGGATTATGGGATGGATTACCGCTTCATCCGCTGGGTGAGCATCTTTTCAGACGGCTGGATACTGCCCGCGGCGCTGCTCGGGATGTTCTTATCCCGGAAGCGGCCGCCGGAGGCCTTGCTGTTGAGCAGCATGCTCATTGCGATAACCTCGGCGTACATGGTCTTTTGGGCCGTGATAAGGTATCGCGTTCCCTTGATGCCGATCATCTTCCTGTATGCGGGGCATGCGATCTCATCAGCGGGCCGGCGGATAGTCTCTCGAACGGAGGGCTGATGGGGTTCTGGGATGGGCGGCGCGTCTTGGTGACGGGAGGAGCAGGGTTCATCGGCAGCCATGTCGTCGAGCTTTTGTCGGCGGCAGGCCGCGGAGTCAAGGTCACGGCGGCCGATGATATGAGCAATGGGCGCAAAGAGAACCTTTCGGCGGCGCCGGACGTTCGTTTGGAGACCGCGGACCTCAAGGACTTCGATGCCTGCCGCAGGGTCTGCGAAGGACAAGAGATCGTGCTCCATCTCGCCGCGCGCGTAGGCGGCGTGGGATTCAATGTCGCGCATCCAGGAACCATGTTCCGGGAGAACATGCTCCTTGCGGGCAATATGATCGAGGCCGCGCGCCTGGCGGGGGTCGAGCGCTTTTTGATGGTCAGCTCCGCCTGCGTCTATCCGCGGTTCTGCACGATACCGACGCCCGAGGGAGAGGGATTCAAGGACTGGCCCGAGGACACCAATGACGGCTACGGGTGGGCCAAGCGCATGGCGGAGTTCCAAGCCATGGCGTATAAGCGGGAGTTCGGGATGCGCTTCGCCTTGGTCCGGCCCTACAATACATACGGGCCGCGGGATCATTTCGATCCCGAGACTTCTCATGTCATCCCCGCGCTCATCCGGCGCGTCCTTTCCGGCGAGGACCCGATCCGCGTGTGGGGAGATGGAACTCAGACGCGGGCATTCCTGTACGTGGAGGATGCTGCTCGCGGCATGCTCGAGTGCACGGAGCGCTTCGCCGAGTGCGATCCCGTGAATCTGGGCGCCGATGAGGAGATCACCATCCGCGATCTCATCGCCGCGGTCATGGAGCTGTGCGGTTCGCGCGCGCGCGTCGAATTCGACGTCTCGCGGCCGGCCGGACAGCCGCGCCGCAACTGCGATACCCGCAAAGCGTTCGAGAAGACCGGGTTCCGCGCGAAGGTGCATCTGCGGGAAGGCCTCGCTCGAAGCATCGAATGGTATAAAAAGACGTATGGGCGTCGGGCATGAGTCCGCTTGTCCGGCGCTTGATGCAAAATCCGATCTGCGCGATCCTGGCTCTGGCTTTTGGCTTGCGGCTTGGCTTCGCCCTTTGGCTGGGCAATGAGAGGATCTATCAGCCTGATGAGGCGGTCTATGTCAATCTGGCGAAGAATCTCTGCGCATTCGGCGTCTTCGGCGTGGGGGCGGAGCCGGGAGCGGACCGTCCGCCGGGATTGTCTTTGCTGCTGGCAGGGCTCTTCCAGCTGACCGGGATCAGCATCCTCGCGGCCAGGATCCTTTCCTGCATCATCAGCACGGCGAGCCTCTGGGTGCTTTTCCGTTATGGAGACGCGGTGTTCGGACGCCCCGTGGGATTATGGGCGGCCTGTTTCGGGGCGATCTATCCGTTCTTCATCTATTGGTCGGGGATGCTTATGACCGAGACCCTGACGATTTTCCTGGTCCTCTGCGCCCTGCATCAGACGCAGAAGTCCTTTCAAGGCGGGGATGCGCGGTCTTCGCAGGCTCTTTTGGGCGGCCTGCTTTGGGGCGGAGCGATCTTGACGCGCACGCAGAACATCCTTCTTCCGCTGGCGCTGGCGTCGTGGGTCCTTTGGAACCGCCGCACCCGCGCGAACTTGCGCGCAGCGGCGATCTTCCTTGCCGCGGCGCTGTTTTTCCCCGGGGCATGGGCGCTGCGAAATCAGCGCTATCTCGGCGTACTGACTCTTGATGCGCACGCGGGATGGACCATGGCGATCCGGACCCTGTTTCATGAGGAGGATAATATAGACACCGGCGTGGCTGCCGCTGCGCTGGAGAAGACGACGATATATAAGGAAGCGATGGCGCTTCCCGCGAGCCGGAGGGACAGGGCTCTTTTCAAGGCTTCCTTTGAATTCATCGCGGCAAATCCAGGCCGGTATCTGCTCAACTCCGCCCATAATTTCCGGGAGCTTTGGCGTTTCTATCCTCGCTTGGATAAGACGGTCGGAGAGAAATCCCCGTACCTTGGAGGGAAAGTCCTTGTTTTCGCCGTCATTTCTTTGATGACGGAACCATGGCTCATAGCGCTCGCCTTGTTCGGCGCCTATGCGGCATGGAAGCGGGGCCTTCCGATAGCGCCGGCCTGCTTTTTCGTGATCCTGACCACGATCGTCCACACATTCGTCATCGCGCAGATGCGATACCGCATCCCGATGATGCCTTTGGTCATCTTGTTCGCCTGTTACGGCATGAGCAGGCTTCTGAAGAGGGAAGAGTGCGCGTGAACACCCCGGGCTCTCTTGAGGACATCGTCCCCGAGTACCGCAGCGGCAATCCTGTCGTGCGATGGATATTCCGCAGGCGCTTGGCGGTGGCGCTCGAGCTGGGGGAGTTGGCGGGCCCGGACCGCATGCGGGTGCTCGATCTCGGCTGCGGCGAGGCGGCATTCCTTCGGCTGGCGCAGAGGATGTTCCCGCAGCATTCGTATGTCGGCTGGGATATCCATCCCGGGATATCCGCTTTTGAGGTCCCGGGCGTTGAATTGCAGCGCGTCGACATCCGGGAGACTTCCTCCCTTCCGTCGCTGGAGTTCGACCGGATATTCTGTCTGGATGTCCTCGAACATTTCCAGGAGCTGGAGGAAACGCTGGCCAACATCCGGCGTCTGCTCAAGCCCGGCGGGAGCCTGATCGTTTCAGAACCGACTGAGAGCGTTCTATATAGATGCGGGAGACTCCTGGTCAAAGGGACGTTTTCTTCCCAGGAGGGTCCCTGCGCCGGGCCGCATTATCGCGATGCCGAAGGAGTCGATGCGGAGATCCGCCGTTCTGGATTCAAGCGTTCGGATATCAGACGGATGCCGCCGCGGCCGCTGGACGTCTTCCATCTGACGAAATACTGCACTGCGGAATCCGGGTTAGCCGATGATCCGGATCTTGAGCAGCGTCCATAGGGCGATTACTCCGTCTCGGAAGCGGATCTTCTTGCCTTCCTCGAGGGTCCGAGGGGCGTAGCGGATGGGGACTTCGATGATGGGGATCTTGCGGCGCAGGAGCTTCCCGGTGACTTCCGGACAGAACTCGAATCCCGTGCAAGTCAGACCCAGCGCGCGCAGCAGGTCGGTCCGCACGAGCTTGTAGCAGGTGGGTTCGTCCGTGATCCTGGAGCCATAGAGCAGATTCGTACAGAAAGAGAGCAGCCGTCCTCCCCAATAATAGCGGCGATAAGCCGCCCGGTTGTCTTGGCGGAGCGTGCGAGAGCCATAGACCGCTTGGGCGCCTTTTCCGGCCGCCTCCAGGAGAGATCCGATGTCGGAGGGGTCGTATTCGAGGTCCGCATCCTGCACCAGGAGATATTCTCCGCTCGCCGCGGCCAGGGCCGTGCGTATGGCCGCGCCTTTCCCTTGGTTGACCGAGTGGCGCAGGATCTTGAGGCGCTCGCCGCTCAATCCGGCCAGCGCCTCGCAGGTGCCGTCCGTGGATCCGTCATCGACGACCAGTACTTCGATGGTCGCTGGGAGTTCCAGCGCCAGGAGGCGTTCGATGACGCTGCGGATCGTCTTCGCTTCGTTGTAGGCCGGGACGACGATGCTCAGCATAGAGCGGCATTCTACATTTTCCGGATGCTTCGGGCCGCGTGATGGTCCGCAGAGGTCGTTTGCTATACTTCATCATCATGCCGGCGCTTTCTCAGGACGCGCGTGCGCACGCAAGCTGGGCGGCGGTCCTGGCGATCGCATTTCTGGCTGCGGTGTCCCTGCGCTTTGCCGGGATATCCTACGGCTTGCCCGCGGTCTTCAATGCCGATGAGCCGCATCATGTGAACATCGCCGTTTCCTTCGCCCGGGGCAGCCTGAATCCCGGCATCTTCAAATATCCGACGCTGTGGATGTACGTGCTCTCCTGCGCCTACGGCGCGTATTTCGCCGTGTGGTCTCTTTTGGGAGGAGGATGGTCTCCCTCGGATTTCGGCGTGCTTTTCGTCTGGCATCCGGGCAGCTTCTACTTGCTGGCGAGGATGCTTTCCGCGGCATTCTCATTGGCGGGAGTCTGGATCTGCGCCTGCGGGGCAAGGCGTCTTTGGGGGAAAGAGAGCGGACTCTGGGCATTCTGCCTTCTGGCGGTCTCTCCCACCCTCATCGAGTCCGCCCATGCGGCTAAGCCGGATTCCATCATGTTCTGCCTGGCGTCCGCCGCATGGTTCTTTGCCGTCAGATACTTCCAAGAGGGGGAAGGACGGATGCTCGCGTTCTGCGGACTGTTCGCGGGGCTGGCTGCATCGTCGCAGTATACCGCGGCTCCGCTCGCTCTTTTGCCTTTATCCGCGGAATCCGCCCGCTTCATCGAGAAGAGAGACGCCTTCCGCGCGCGGGCCGCCGCGGCGTCCTTCGCCGCTTTCGCGGGAGGATTCTTCGGGGGGTCGCCTTTCATCCTTTTGGACGCGCCGTCGTTCATCCGGGATATGCGCGATCAGAGCGGGATCGTATCCGGAGGCTTTCCGGCGGGGCTATTCGTGCTGCGCAACGCGCTTTCCTTCTCCGGCCATCCATGGGTCGGCGGGATACTGGCGGCCGTCGGCGCGGCGGCTCTTTGTCTGCGGCGAAGGCCCTTGGCGATTCTGCTTTTAGCAGCGCCGGCGATCCTGTTGGGGCTCATCGCATCCTCCCATGAAGGGAGATGGCCGCGCTATCAGCTCGCGGTATTCCCGGCGTATGCCTTGACCGCGGCGTGGGCCGCGCGGCTTTTCCTGCCGCAGGCGCGTCAAATAGCGGCATGGGCGGCGCTTTTGCTCATGATCCCCGGGGGGCTGAACTCCTGGGCGCATGATCGAGAGGCGCTCCTTCCGGACACGCGCACGGCCGCGGCCGCCTGGATCGAAAAGAACATCCGACCGGGGGCATGCATCCTCTTGGATCAAGAGCACGCATCCCCCATCGTGCGCATGTCCGAGGAGCAGGTCCGAGGGCTCTATGCGCGCACGCAGGAGCAGGGCCATCCGCGCGCTCGTTATTATGGATTGATGCTCAAGGGTCATCCCGGCGGAGGCTACCAGGTCCTGCGCATCCTGCGCTCCAGTTCGGACCTGCACTCCGGGGATTGGCATTCCCGGTGGTCGGCGCTCGGCAAGGACAGCTTGGATGTCCGCGAAGGGCTGCCGGCGCTTAGGCGTGCAGGGGTTTCGGTCGTGGTTTTGAGCAGCGCCGGGGCGGGGCCTGAAAGGGCTCCCGAGCTTCGGAAGTTCTTCGAGGATCTCGAAAAAAATGGGCATCTAACGGCGGTCTTTTCTCCTGAGGAGAACAGATCCCGCGGTCCGGTGCTTCGCGTGTACAGCTTGATGGGAGGAGGATCGATATGAGTTCCAAGCCGAAGGTCATTGCCGTATTGCCGGCGTATAACGCAGAGAAGACCTTGGAGAGGACCGTGCGCGATATCCCGGCCGGGACCGTCGATGAGATCATCCTCGTGGATGATTGCTCGAAGGACGGGACCGTCGAGGCTGCCCGCAAGCTCGGGCTCTGCGTGATCAAGCACGAAAAGAACCTCGGCTACGGCGGCAACCAGAAGACCTGTTATCGCGAGGCCCTGCGCAGGGGCGCGGACATCGTGGTCATGATCCATCCGGATTACCAGTATGACGCGCGGCTCACGCCCCATATGGTCGGGCTCATCAGCAATGATGTCTGCGATATGGTGCTCGGCAACCGCATCCGCACGCGGCAGGAGGCCTTGCGGGGAGGCATGCCTCCGTATAAATACGTTTTCAACAGGCTTTTGACCGTTTTCGAGAACGCATGGACAGGGCAGAACCTCGGAGAGTGGCACTCGGGCCTGCGCGCGTATTCCCGCAAGGTTCTGGAAACGGTCCCCTGGGAGCTCGGCTCGGATGATTTCGTGTTCGACCAGCAGTTCCTGCATCAGGCCGCGGTGCTGGGCTTTCGTCTCGGGGATATCCCTGTCGGCGCGCGTTATTTCCAAGAAGCGTCCTCCATCAGCTTCCGCCGGAGCTGCGTTTATGGGCTCTCCACTCTTTGGGTGATGCTGCAGGTCCTCCTTCATCGCAGCGGGATCAGGCCCAGCCCGCTGTTCATGGCTCGCGGTAAGTGAAGGGATATCTGCCGCCGATCTACGCGGCAGGGCTGGCTCTTGCGGCCTTCGCCCTGGTAGCGGACGCTTTCGGCTCAGCGCTATCCGCCGGAATCTTCGCGGCAGGGCTTCTGGGAGTCGTTCTGATAGGGGCTGCCGGTTCCGGACGCGTGCTCTTGAGGGCCTTCGGCGTGCGGGACTTGAGCGAGTCCGAGCGGACCTTGGTCGGCGCGACGCTCGGCCTGGGACTCGTGAGCCAGCTTTTGTTCCTGCTCGGATCGGCGGGACTTTGGCGCCCTTGGGCCGCCATCGCGCTTTTGGCGATGCTGTGGATCGTCGGCGCCGTGGAGCTTCCGGCGCTCCTTAAGTCGCTCGACGCCGATCGCCGCCTATTGGCCGAGCGTCCCGCGGCGTCCGCAGCCGTGTTCCTGCTCCTGGCAATGAGCTGTCTCGCGGCATTCGTCCCGCCTCATCAATACGACGCGCTGGTCTATCATCTCCCATTGCCTGCCGCGTATATCCGATCCGGCCGCATCATCTCCGTCGAGCACCTGGTCTACACTCATTTCCCGCAGAACGCCGAGATGCTTTATGGGTTGGCGCTGCTTCTGGGTTCCGATATCCTTGCGCAGCTCTTCTCCTGGGCATGCGCCGTGCTGAGCGTGGGCTGGGTCTTTGAGATCGGCAAACGAGAGCTGCCCATGCCGGCAGTGCTCTTGGCGTGTATTTTGGTCTGCGGACATAGCGCGGTATTGCTCTTGGCCCCGACGGCCTATGTCGAGTGTCCGGTGATGCTTTGGACCACGGCCGCGGTATTCTCATTCCTCCGGGCGAGGGAGGCCTCTCATGGAGAGGAGGGCTCTCCGAGAGCTTGGTGGGCGCTCAGCGGGATATTTTGCGGCCTGGGAGTGGGCACCAAGTACAGCGCCGCGATCACGCCGCTGCTGCTGGGAGCGGCGCTGTTTGCGCGTTGGATATCCATGCGCGCGGAGAAGGAGCGCGGGAAGGATCTTGCGGTCTTCTTCGGCTGGGCGGCCGCTGCCGGCGCTCCGTGGCTTATCAAGAACCTCTGGACGGTCGGCAATCCCGTCTTCCCGTTCTTCTATCGGTGGATGCCTGCCCGCGGCGCGGAATGGACTGCGGGAAGCGCCGGCCGGTATTTCGAGATGCTCAAGGAATACGGGCATCGCGGAAGCTTCTTCTCGGAACTGGTCGGCTTTTTCCTGCACGCGGCCGCGGGCTCGCTGCGCTATGGAGGCGGCGCGGACCTGCTGGGTTCCATCGGCTGGGCGCCCCTGTTGTTTTCTCTGCCGGTCGCTTTATGGGCGGCTCGCAAGAACGGATTTTTAAGGGCATCCTTGGGATATTCGGCGGGACACTGGGCCGCATGGTTCTCAACGGGAGTGGTGCTGCGGTTCCTTCTTCCTATCGTGCCGGTCCTCGCTTTGCCGGCGTCCGCGGGATTGCATCTATGCTGGAAGGAATCCGGCAAGCGCGTGCGGATGCTCTTGGCTGCGGGCGGAGCCGCTTTGGTCGTCCTGAACCTGGGGCTGTTCTTCTATGTCCATGCCCTTTTTGGGAGTTTGTCGGTGCTCACTGGACTCAAGAGCCGCGGGGCATTCCTTTCCGAGAAGCTGGATTACTATCCGTGCGCGCGTTTCGCGCAGGAGCGTCTGCCTCGAAATGATAGAATCCTCCTCGTGGGCGAGCAGCGCGGCTATTACGTCGTTCAGCCGCATACGGCGACCTCGGTGATGTCGCCCAATCGCTTCGTTCTGGCGGCCAATGAGGCTGCGGATCCAAAGGACCTGGCGAGCCGTCTTTCGGAGGACGGCACGCGCTGGATCATCGAGGTTCCCCGGGAGGCGCAGCGGCTTTCCGGATATGGGATATTCTCTTGGACCGGGAAGGGAGAATCCAACTGGGCCGGTCTGCGCGGAGGCCTGGAGACCGTCTTCCAGGATCCCGGGCGCTGTGAGGTATTAAGGCTTCCGTGACTCGCGAACAACTCTATCTTTCCTCCATAGCGGTTTCTGCGCTGTTTTCCTTCTTCTTGACGCCGACGGTCCGCGCCGTGGCCGTGCGCATGCAGTGGCTCGATGAGCCTTCCACTGAGGTCAAGACGCACAAGGTGGCGACCCCGGTCCTGGGGGGCGTCGCGGTCTGGCTGGCTTTCGCTTGCACGCTGGCGGCGCTGAGGCTGCTGACGAACTTCCCGACCGGGACGCTCTATCGCCTTCGCTCGGTGCTCGCGGGCGGCGGCATCGTCTTCTTGCTGGGGCTCATCGATGATCTGCAGAAGCCCCAAGGCTTGGACTATCGCGTGAAGTTCGCGGTCCAATTCACGGCCGCGGCGCTCCTGGTCTATTTCGGCATCTCCTTGCGCTTCATCACGCCCGAGTACCTAGCCGTCGGCTTGACGCTGCTGTGGGTGGTGGGCATCACCAATGCCATGAACATCATCGACATCATGGACGGCTTGACGGCCACCCAGACCGCGGTCGCGGCCCTGGCCTTCCTCCTCATCGCGCTCCCGTCGGAAGAGATCTATGTGAATTTCACGGCTGCGGCATTGCTCGGTTCCGTGCTCGGCTTCCTGCCGTGGAACCTCTCCTCGAGATACAAGATATTCATGGGAGACGGAGGCGCTCTTTTCGTGGGATTCGTGCTGGCGGCCATGGCTCTCGGGACCGATTATTCCCGCATCAATCCCCTGGGAGTCTATGCGCCCATACTCATCCTCATGGTCCCTATCTTCGACGTCCTCTACGTGATGATCATGCGCCTGCGCAAGGGGCAATCGCCTTTCCGCGGATCAAAGGACCATTTCGCGCTGAGGCTGGAGGCCATGGGCCTGGGCAGGATCCCGATCGTCATGCTGAGCGTCATCTGCTCCGGGATATTGGCGCTCTTCGCTTTCCTGGTCACGCGGGTGAACACCCCTTGGGCGGTCCTCATCTACGGCGGAGTGGCCGTGTGGGTCTTCTTCGTGGCCCGGCATATCTCCCAGGTAGAGGTTCGGTGATCTCCACGGATGTCCTGATCGCCGGGGCCGGGCTCGCGGGGCTTTCCGCGGCCCGCAGCCTCCGCGGTTCGGGACTCCGGTCCTTGGTGGTGGAGAAAGAGGATAAAGTCGGCGGCCGTTCCGGCACCGTCGAGCACGAGGGATTCCTTTTCGACCATAGCGGGCACCTCCTTCATCTGCATGACCCGCATGCCAAGCGTTTGATCCTGCGCCTGCTGGCGGGGAACATCCGATTGCTGGAGCGCTCTTCCTGGATATTTTCGCAGCAGGTCTTCACCCGCTATCCTTTCCAGGCGAACCTCGGCGGACTCCCGCCGCGCAGCGCCGAGGAGTGCGCGGCGGCGTTCCTGAAGAACCTTCATCGGCCCGTCAAGTGTTCGCCGCGGGCGTCCTTCCGGGATTGGGCTTTGGCGGCTTTCGGCGAGGGCATCTGCAGGCGCTTCATGTTTCCCTACAACGAGAAGCTCTGGGGCGCTCCGCTCTCGCGCATGACGACCGACTGGCAGGGACGCTTCCTCCCGAGGCCCTCTCCTGAGGAGGTTCTCTATGGGACCCTGCTCGAGCATCGCCGGTTCTTCGGCTATAATGCCGTGTTCAGATATCCTCTGCGCGGAGGAATCCAGGCGCTGCCCGACGCATTGGCCGCGGAGTTGGAGGGGGGGCTGCATCTGCGTACGGAGCTCCAGGCGGTGGACTTGCGCGAGCGCACGGCGCGGGTCTCGGGTCTTGGAGAGGTTCGCTATGAGCGGCTGGTCAGCACCCTGCCCCTGCCGTTCCTGCTCGATCTTTGTGAAGGGCTTCCGAAGGCGGTCCGGGAAGCGCGTTCGCGCCTGCGCTGGCGCACGGTCTATTGTCTTAATCTCGGCATCGGACGACCGAAGATGTCGGATAAGCATTGGATCTATTTCCCCGAGAAGCGATTCGCTTTCTATCGGGCGGGCTTCTCCAGCAACTTCTCGGACCATATCGCTCCGGCGGGGACGAGCTCCATGTATATCGAGGTCGCGCGCAGGCCCGAGGAGCGCGTGGATCTCGAGAGTCTGGAGGGAAAGATCCTCGAAGGGCTTCGTTCTTGCGGCCTGCTCAAGGGTTCCGACCGGCTGGCGGCCCGGCTCTGGGACCGGATCGACTGCGCCTATGTAGTCTATGATCGGCAACGGCTTGGGGCGGTGCGGACGATCATGGATTTCCTGCAAGGCTTCGGGGTCGAGAGCATCGGACGGTGGGGAGGATGGAAGTATTCATTCATGGAAGAAGCGGTCCGAGATGGGATGCATTGCGCCCAGCGGCTTCTCGGCGTGCGCGCGGGCGGTTGGAAAGAGACATCGAGCAAGGAGCTTGTCCCGCTGCGATGAGAAAACCGATCCTTGTCGGCATCACCGGAGGCTCGGCTTCCGGGAAATCGCGTTTGGCGGGCTATCTCTGCAAAAGGCTCGGCAAGCGGGCGGCCGTCTTCTGCATGGATTGGTATTATCGAGACCATTCCGACAAGAGCGAGGCAGAGGCGCAAAAGCTAAATTTCGACCACCCGCGGGCCATCGAGACGCCTCTCTTCCTCGAGCATCTGCGCAGGCTTCGTCGAGGCGAGGCCGTGGATGCTCCCACCTACCGGTATTCCACCCATTCTCGGACCGGCGAGCTGCGTCGCATCGAGCCCGCGTCCGTGATATTGATCGACGGGCTCTTCGTCCTCTGCGATCCGCGAGTGCGCGCGCAGCTCGACCTCGCGGTCTATATCGATGTTCCTGCCGACGAGCGCCTAGTCCGCCGCGTGCGCAGGGATGTCGCGGAACGCGGGGTGGGATTGGAGGAGACTCTCCGTCTTTATGAGCATTGCGTGCGGCCCATGCATCTGCGCTTCATCGGCCCTTCCGCGAAGCAGGCGGACCTCGTCTGGAAGCAGATGGAGGACCGCGGGTTCAAGAAGCGCCTCTTCGAACGCATCTCGCTGGCGCTGAGGAAATGATCCTGAAACATCGATCAGCCAAGCTATGGGCATGAATATGGTGCTCGTCGGGATATCGCAAAACGCATCTGTTTTCTGCGGGCCTACGCGGCAAAGCTGCGCTATCCTCCTTGTCCTGGCGGGGATGGCGACGTTGTGGCTGGCATTGCGCTGGATGAACCATTCCCCGGACATTGAATAATCCGCAAATGTAGTATTTCCGCTGTAATTGTCGCCGTGATGAAACCCCTTCCGGAAAAATTCGGGTATGGACAGATTCGAGGCCGACTGAATTTTTCCGGCCAATCAGCGGCTTTCGAGTTGCCCCAGCATCGATAAGGATACTCGCGCGACGAAAGGAGCCGTCCGCTCGGCTTGAGCGGCGAGCAGCAGGTCTTTTTGCGCCTCCTCTTTTTTCCCGCGCCGAAGCAGGGCGTTGGCGCGTATCCAGAGGGCCAGGGGATCTCCCGGGCGTTCTTTCAGCAAAAGATTCGCCTGATGGAAGCTTTCCTGGATGCGTCCGTCTTCCAGGAGCCAGAGCGCTCCGCGCAAGCGATAGTCCATGCGCGAGGGTTCCTTGAGCGAAGCCTTGCGCAGGGTCTCGTAGGCCTCCGGCTCCCCGGCGGATCGCTGGAATATGGCCAGGGTGCATAGCGTGGGCCCATCCTCGGATATCTTCAATGCGTTGCGCAGGGCGCGCGAAGCCGCCTTGAAATCCCTCCGCTGTCCGAGCACCTCGGCATATCCCCGCCAAAGGACCGGATCGGAAGGCTGATCCATCAAGGCTTTCTCATAGTGCCGCTGTGCGCGCAGGTTCAGTCCCTGTATGCGCAGGATCTCCGCCATCCCGAGATTGGATACGGCGTTGTTGGGATGGATCAAAAGGACGCGCTCATAGAACGGCCGCGCCTGTTCGTCGAGGCTGTTGTGGTGCAGCAGGTCGGCTAAGGCCGTCAGGAGCGCGATATCCTTGGGATAGAGCCCTTCGGCAAGACGGTAGACGGAGAGGGCTTCCCGCCCGCGGCCGAGCCGCTCATAGGCGCCGCCCAAGAGCCTGTAGGCTTCGGCGCGGTTGCGGCGAGGAAGCCGATCGATGGCTCCCAGAGGGAGCCGCATGATCACGGCATCGCAGCGCTCGGTCCGGTAGAGTTCGCGAGCCTCCACGATCACGGGAGAATCTCCGCGCAGTTCCCAAGCATGAACCGATGTCCCGAGGAGGAGCGCGGCCGTCAGGAGCAGTCCTTTCATTGCCCCCCCGTCTTGAGCCATCGGCGCCAGAGGATGGGCATCACGCGCAGGATGTAGGCTTCCTCCGCGTGCGGGAGGCTTTTCTTGGCTGCGACCACGCCGTTCTCCACCATCTCATCGGTGCGGTGGAAGTCCAGGAAGTTGACGTCTCCGAATTGGACGTCGATCGCGAAGTCCGCTTCCTTGCGCTGCTGCGAGGAGAGCAGCGAGCCGCGGATATCGATGACCTGTTCGAGCGCGAGCAGGGCGTTGGAGGGCTGGGCGCGCGTGTGGTCGTTCTCGGTGATGCTGGCGAGCACCCACTGGGCCCCCAGCTTGCGCGCCAAGTCTACCGGGATGTAGTCCACTACGCCGCCGTCGACCAGATAGCGGTGGCGATAGAGCATGGGCTGGAATATGCCGGGCAGGCTCATGCTGGCTCGGACTGCCGGTGCCAAGGGCCCTTCGCGGAAGATCACGCGTTCCCCGGTTCGCAGATCCATGGCCACGCAGGCAAAGGGATTGTTCAGGTCCTCGAAGCGCTTCTGTCCGATCTGTTCGTGGATGAAGTCCTCGATCCTTTCCGAGGAGATGAGGCTGTCGGTCAAAAGCAGGCGGAAGAGGCGGACTTGGTTGAAAGTGGAGCGGGCTTCTTTGGAGAGCGAGAGAGAGAAATCCAGAAGCCTTTCCAAGGGCATGCCCGCGGAGTAGACGGCGCCCACGATGGCGCCCATGGAGGCTCCGCTGATGACGTCGATCGGGAATCCGGCGTCCTCCAAGACTTGGATCACGCCGACATGGGCGAGGCCGCGCACGCTGCCGGCGGAGAGCGCCAGCCCCACTTTCGGGCGCTCTGCGGGCGGAAGCCTGCGCACCTGCTGCCAAAGATGCTCGCGAAGAAGGTCATCCTCGGAGGCATCGAGCGCTTTGCAGGAAGGCGAGAGGAGGAGGAGGAGGCAGAGCGCGCGCAGCATCCGCAAGAGGGCAGGCTTCGTGGAATGGGCCGTTAATTTCTTAATGGAGCATTACTCCGTGATGGGGCGGCCGACGGTCCGTTCCAAGCGCGCGCGAGCGAGGATGTGTTCCGTCAGTGCCTTCAGCCAAGCATGGCGCGCCTTGAGCAGACGCATCTCGATGCGGAGCTGTTCCAGGGGACCGGCCTTTGTCCCTTCCTCGGCCAGCGCCTGCAGGCGCTGGTGCTCCTCATCCCGGCTCGACCACTCCGCCTGCCAGTAGAGGAGGTCCTCATAGGCTCTGCGGACTTCCAGCTGCACGCGATATTCCAATTCCGCCCTGGCGATCTCGCCCTGGCGCTGTTCGGCCAGCCGCTGCGTGTGCTGCGTCCAATAATCCAGGGCCAAGGGAAGACGAACGCCGAGAGTGACATCCCAGTTGTTCTGCCTCAGCGGGAAGCGCTGGGCGGTCAGTTCGTAGTCCATCCCCAAGGTCACCGTCGGGTAGCGCCGGCCGAGCGCCAAGTTGACGGCAATGGCATCCATCTGGGATTTGTAGGTCTGGGAGCGCAGTTCCGGGCGCATTTCCGCAGACCATAGAAGGATTTCCTTCAGGGGGACGTCCACGGCTTTGGTCTCGAGCCGGCCCAGGACGCGCACGTCGTTGTCGAGTTCTTTGTTGAGGCCCTTGAGGAAATCGAGCCGCGCAAGGGCAAGCTCATGGCGGGCTTCCGTGGCTGCGGAGCGCAGATCGCTGGAGATTCCCTCTGCTTCGATGCGCTCCCAGCGGCCGGAAGCTGTTTTCGCGAGTTCCGCCGCCTTGGCGGAGGATCGTTCCGCGGATGAGGAGAGTTCTTGAGCCAGGATGAGAGCGTAGAAGGCCCGCTGCGCGCCGTAGAGGATATCGAGCTTCACCGCGTCGTACTTGCTCTGCTCCTGCTTCAGGAGAGTATTGGCCATGCGCAGGGTGTTGACGTGCCGCAGACCCTCATAAAGAGAAAGGCTCATGTACGCCTGGCCGGAGAAGAGGTTGTCGTCATTGGAGGGGAAAAGGAGGGCGGAGTGGAAGTTCTGCCGCAGGGCGAACGGATAGCGGGCATTGTAGCGGGTCGCCAAGGCCTGAAGTCCGATATCAGGGCTGAAGAGCAGGCGAGCCTCCGCGACGCGCTGTTTGGCGATGATGAGCCCCTGCTCGGCCGTCTGCAGGTCGCCGTTGTTGCGCAGGGAGAGCCGCACGCACTCATCGAGCGTGTAGGAGTCGGACTCCACCTCCGCGGCGCGCAAGGACGGCGCCGCCGCCGGTGATGCGGCCAGGATCATGATGCCGAGGATGATCGTGTTCTTCATCAGACTTTGAAGCCACGCGTCAGCGGCTGCAATGAAGAGGAGAACGCGCGCAGTTCTTCCCGCAGGCGCGCGGCATCGGCGCCGCCGGATTCAGGAAGGCTCTGCAGGAGGGTCTGCGTCCGGCGTTCCAGCTCCTCGACTAAAGCCCGGTCTCGCTGGACCTTTCGCTGGAGCGATGCCACCATCGAGTTGACCTCATCCTGCAATTCCATGAGGTCGTCTCCGGTGCGCAGGCTTACTCGGTGCGTGAGATCTCCCGTCGCGATCATCTGCGCCGACTGCTCGAAACGGTAGATGGGACCCGCGAAGCGGTGCGAGACGAAGAGGGAGACGAGCAGCATGATCCCCATGAAAAGGGCGATCTTGAGCGCTCCGAAGCTCAGGAGGTCCAAAGCCATGGGCATCAGCGAGGGATTCTCCCGCTCGACGAACTTGACCATGCTGTAGTAGATGTCTCCGCCCACGATGATCGTGGTGAAGAGCACCGCAGAGAAGACGATGGCCGCGTATTTGATCTGCAGCGCGCGCTTGATCATCACGGTGCGCCGCTGGAAGCGCTGCGTCTGCGTCGAGGGGCCGGCGTTCACGCGGCGGCCCTCTCTCGGCGTCCGTCCGCCTTTCGCTTGGATTGTCCGGCCAGGGCCTCGGTGAGGATGTCGAGGAGGTCGAGCCACTCGAGGTTGACGGTTTTGAGCTCTGCCGTGGCTTCCTTGAGCGAGACGGGGATGATTGCGTTGCCCTTGAGCGCCACCATGTAGCCGAACTGTCCGGTCAGCGCCAGTTCCGCGGCCTTGAGCCCCACGCGGGTCCCGAGGATCCTGTCGAAGAGCGTGGGCGAGCCTCCGCGCTGGATGTGTCCGATCACGGCCGAGCGGGTCTCGATGCCCGTGGTCTTGCCGATGACTTCGCTCAATCGCTCGGCTACGCCGCGCTCCTTGAGGATCTCATGGCCGAACTCGTCGATCTCTTTATGCTCGCCGTTCTCTCCGGGAAGAGTGACCGCTTCCGAGGTCACGACCAGCGCGGTCCCCTTGCGGGCGAAGGCGGCCTTGAGCTTGGCGGTCATATCCTGGACATCCACCGGCCGTTCCGGCAGGCAGACGTAGTCGGCGGACGCGGCGATGCCGGTGAATAGCGCCACCCAGCCGGCATGCCGGCCCATCACTTCGAGCACCATGATGCGCGAGTGGCTCTTGCCGGTGTCCCGCAGGCGCTCGGCCGCGTCCACGGCCACGGTGGCCGCGGTGTCGAAGCCGAAGGTGTAATCCGTGGCTTCCAGGTCGTTGTCCATGGTCTTTGGAACGCCCACAACAGGCGCCTTGAAGTCCGCGAAGAGCTTGGAAGCCACGCCCAGCGTGTCTTCTCCGCCCATGGCGACCAAGGCGTCGAGCTTGAGCTTCTTGAAGACCTGCATCGCTTTCTGGGGGCCGCCTTCTTTCTTATAGGGGTTGGTGCGGGAGGTCCCGAGGATGGTCCCGCCCTTCATGATGATGTCGGCGACGTCGTCGAGCTTCAAGGGGAAGGCGTCCGCTTCCAGCACGCCTTTCCAGCCGTTGCGGATGCCGACGCATTCGGCGCCGTGCGCCTGCGCATAGAGTACGGTTCCTCGGATCGCGGGGTTGAGCCCGGGGCAGTCTCCGCCGCCGGTCAGTATTGCGATACGTTTTTTAGCCATAGAAAAGTTCTCCTTTAGAAGTTTCCCGAGTATTTGAACTGGAAGACCCTTTCAGGTCCGCGGGAGACTCCGTTGGAGAAGTTCCCGCCCTGGCCCACTCCGCGTGCGGAGAAGCCTATATGAGCGTTCGGCGTGACATAGACCTTCATGCCGAGATTCAGGCGGCTGTCGATGTAGTTGTTAAGGTTGTCCCATTCCGCCATGAAGACGACCTTGTCCTGGATATTCAGGCTCGCGCCCAGGAATCCGAAGAGCGCGTTCGAGTCGAAGTCCGAGATGTTGATGCCGGCATGGCCTTGGAGTCCGGGCCAGACGATCTCCTGGGAGCCGACAAGATATACGCCGCGCTGGCGCTGGTTGTAGCGCTTCTCCTGGCGATTATAAAGATAGCCCTGGCCGTCGAATCCCATGGCGAAGGCGGGGATGGCATGGTCGCCGTCGTAGAATCGGAATTTCAGCTGAAGGTCCGGCCGCGTCAGCTGTATGGGAGAGCCGGTCCCGATGAGACGGTCCACGTTCATGGATGCGCCGAGGTTGACCCGGTGGACCACGCCGAAGTTGAGCCACTCCATGACGCCGCCTTCCGAGAAAAAGCGGGTCTGCGTCGCGAATCCGCCCACGTCGAGGATGCCGGCAGTAGGCACGTCGATGAGGTCCGTGTCGGGCTCGATCGGGCTGTCGAGATTGTCGAAGCGGCGTTCCGGCTCCTCCACCGCCGCGGCTCCGGCCTTTGCGGTGCGGGGAGTCTTTCGGGTCCGCGCGAAAAGAGAAGGCGGTGCGGCCAAGATCGAGAGCAGCGCGAGCAGGAGAAGGCGTCTCATGGCTTCTTCGCGGGCGAGGCCTTTTTCTTCGCCGGCGGTTTGACCGACGGCTTGGCGGATGCCGGTTTTTCCGGGGCAGCCTCGGCGGCGGGAGCCGGGGTATCGGTGACGCCGAAGCGCGCCTTGAGCTGAGCGAGATTCGCGGACAGATTCTGCTTCACGGCCGGGTTCTTCTCGACGGCTTCCGCCGCGGCCAGGGCCGGGAGGGCTTTGCTCTTGGAGCCGATGAGGCCCAGACAGTTGGCTGCCTGCATCCGCAGATTGTCTTCCGAGCTGGAAAGCATGGAGACAGCCGCGGCTTCTCCGGAGGCATCCCCGGCCTTGGCCAGCGCGATCGCGGCCTGCAGGCGAGTGCCGGGATCGGCATCCGCAAGGGATTTTTTGAGGGTCTCCGTGGAGACCGACGAGGGCATCTGTCCCAGAGATTTGAGCGCCTCCCGGCGCAGCGCCTGGTCCGGATCGTTCAGGAGTAGCCGCAGGACTTCGGCGGCTTGAGGAGAGCGGATCTGGCCGAGCGCGGCGGCGGCGGACAGGCGCATGGGGGCGTCGGTCCCTTTGAGGGCTTCCGCCAAGGCAGGGACGGCTTTTTGCGAGCGGAGCGCGCCGAGCGTGCGGGTCGCGGCATAGCGGACAGCGGGGGCTTCATCGGAAAGGGCGCCGATGAGGGCTTCCTCTGCGGAAGCGTCCGAAAGATAGGCCAAGGAGACCGCGGACTGCTGTCGGACCTGCGCGGCAGGGTCTTTGCGCAGGAGTTCGAGGATCTTCGGGGCGGCTTCCTGCGCGTGGCGGATGGCCAGCGTGTCCACCGCGGCGGCCCGCACGAAGATGTTCTCATCCGACAAGAGCTTCATGAGGGGCTTGGCCGCCTCCGGCCGCCAAAGGCGGGCCAGATCCTCCACGGCTTTTCGGCGAGCCATGGGCTCGGAGGCTTGGAGTCCGTCGATCGCCGCGGAGTACGCCGGGTCCTCGGCTGCCGCGGCGGGCTGGAAGTTCAGGAGGCTCGCGATAAGGAGTATCGGCAGATGCATGGGCATGTCCCTCTCAGGGTTTGGCCAGGATTTCGGCCAGGCGCTGATGCAGCTCCGCCATGCCGAAGGGTTTCTGTATCACGGAAAGCGCGCCGCTCATCATGGCGATGCCCTTCTCGCGGACCGTATCGCGGCTGGTCATGATGATGATCTTCGGGACATTGGCTCCGAGCTTGCTGGTGAGCTCATAGGCCACATGGTATCCGTCGATATAGGGCATCATCACGTCGAGCAGCACGAGGTCGAAAGACTCTTTCTGCGCCAGGGCCAGGGCTTCCTTCCCGTCGACGGCCGTCAAAATCTCGTAGCCCTGGAAGGTCAGGTCCATCTTGAGCAGTTCCAGCAGGTCCGGGTCGTCGTCGGCGATCAGGATCCGCTTTCGATTTTCCATGCTTTATCTCCCAGCAGTCGTTCGAGGTCGGGGAATAGGCGCATATCCAGAGCTACCGTATCCTCAGTCTCGACCCAGTGCTCGCCATGCGCGGGGGTCTCCAGCTTCAGCCGCACAGGGATGCTCCCAGGGTACTTCCGCAAGATTCTACGCAATTCTTCTACGAAAGTCTCCTCTAATCCGGTGGTGGAGAATCGCAGGGTCAGCCGTCGGGCATAGTGGGAGACTGCTTCATCGATCGGGAGGATGTCGCGCACGCGCAGTTCGGGGCGGGCTTCCTGGTCCTCATCCTTGAGGTTCGCGTTGTACTGCAGCTCTCCGGAGACCACCACGATCGAGTCGGTCTTGATCCGCTGGCTGATCTGGGCGTAGGTCTTTGGGAAGACGATGAGCGGGATTTCTCCGGTGAGGTCCTCGAGCTGCACGCGGGCCATGAGCTCGTTCTTCTTCGTGGTCAGCTTGCGTACCGAGGAGATATATCCGGCCAGCCGCACGGGCTGGGGAGTCGAGGGGGAGAGCTCCGAGATGCGATGGGTCGCCACGCAGGAGAGGACGCCCTTGTAGCGCATGAGAGGATGTCCGGAGAGGAAGAAGCCCAGGACTTCTTTCTCGTTCTTGAGGAGGTCGTGCTCGTGCCAAGGCTCGGCGGCCTGGGAAGCGGTCTTGGGAGCATCGGCCGCCGCCGCGGAGGTCTCGGAGCCGAAGAGCAGTCCTTGGCCTTTGGCCAGGTCTTCCTTTATGCGGTTCTGGCGGCTCATGGTCTCGTCGAGTTCGGCCATCATGCGGCTGCGAGCCGCGCCGGCAGGCATCCCCGGGAAGAACGAGTCCATGGCTCCGGCCTTGATGAGGGATTCCAGGGTCTTTCGGTTGGCTGAGTGCAGGTCCACGCGGCGGCAGAGATCGTCGAGCGATCGGAAGGGCCCGTCCTTGCGCGCGGCGATCAGGCTCTCAGCCGCGCCCGAGCCCACGTTCTTGACCGCGAGCAGGCCGAAGCGTATCGCGTCGTCCTCGATGGAGAAGGGGCCGAGGGAGCGCTGCACATCCGTGTTGAGGATGCGGATGCCGAAGGCCTTGGCGTCCTCCAGATAAGTGACGAGCTTGTTCTCCTTCCCTTCCGCATCCACGGCGGAGTGTCCGATCTCGGAGGTCAGCAGCGAGGTGAAGTATTCCAGAGGGAAATTGGTCTTGAGATAGGCGGTCTGGTAGGACACGGTGCCGTAGGCCACGGTGTGCGATTTGTTGAAGCCGTAGCCGCCGAACTTCTCGATCTGGTCGTAGATCTTCTGCGCGATCTTCTCGGCGACGCCGCCGGCCTTGCAGCCGTCGACGAACTTTCCGCGCAGCTTGTCCATCTCCTCGGCGATCTTCTTTCCCATGGCCTTGCGCAGACCGTCGGCTTCCCCGGGAGTGAAGCCTGCCAGGGCCTTTGCGATCTCCATGACCTGTTCCTGGTAGACGATGCAGCCGTAGGTGTCTTGGAGGAGGTCGGCCAGCTTCGGATGGTCGTGGCGGATCTTGGTCTTGCCGTGCTTGCGTTCCACGAATAGGTCGAGCATGCCGCTCTGCATGGGACCCGGCCGGTAAAGCGCGATGACCGCGGAGATGTCCTCGAAAGTGGTGGGCTTAAGCCGCCTGAGCAGCTCCCGCATGCCTTCGCTGTCGAGCTGGAAGACCCCCAGGGCCCGGCCGGAGGCCAGGAGCTCGTAGGTTTTGACGTCGTTCATGGGGATCTTCGCGATGTCGAAGGAGGGGCCCTTGCGGCCGCGGATGAGCTCCACGGCGCCGGCGATCACCGAGAGGTTCCGTAGTCCCAGGAAATCCATCTTCAGCAGGCCCAGCATCGGAAGGATGTCTCCGTCGTACTGCGTTGTGACGACCTCCGAGGATCCTCTGGCCAAGGGCGAGTATTTCCAGACATGCTCTTTGGTGATGACGATGCCTGCGGCGTGCACGCCCGTGTGGCGTTTGAGTCCTTCCAGGCGCTTGGCCAACTCCAGGAGCTTGCGGGTCTGCGGTTCCTGGGAAGCGGCCGCGAAGTCCGGATTGCTCTCAAGGGCCTTGGCCAAGGTCATCCCCGGCGCGGAGGGGATCATCTTGGCGATGCGGTCCACCTCGGGGAGCGGGACTCCCAGGACGCGGCCCACATCCCGTATCACGGCTTTCGCGCCCATGGAGCCGAAGGTGATGATCTGCGCCACATTGGTTGCGCCGTACTTGTTGCGCACGTACTCGATGACCTTCGTGCGTCCAGTATCGGAGAAATCTATGTCGAGGTCCGGCATGGACTTGCGGTCCGGGTTCAAGAAGCGCTCGAAGAGCAGGCGGTGCTGTATCGGGTCGATGGTGGTGATGTCCAAAGAATAGGAGACCAGCGAGCCCGCGCCGGATCCTCGGCCCGGGCCGACGGGAATCCCGTTCTGCTTGGCGTAGCGGATGAAGTCCCAGACTATGAGGAAGTAGCCTGAGAAGCCCATGCGCTTGATGACGGAGAGCTCATAGCTTAGGCGCTTCTCATAGTCTTCCCGGCCGCTGACTCCGAGCCTTGAAAGGCCTTCGCGGCAGAGCTTCTCCAGATAGGAGTCCTGCGTGAAGCCCGTCGGGATCGGGAAATCCGGCAAGTGCATCGTCTTTGTGTCGATCTCCAGGCTGCACATGTCGGCGATGCGCACCGTATTCGCCAGGGACTCGGGCGCGAAATGGAAGGTCTTGGCCATCTCCTGAACGCCTTTGTAGTAGAACTCGTGGCTTTCGAACCTCAGCCGGTTCGTATCCGCGATCTGGCGGCCGGTGGAGATGCAGACGCGCGCATCATGCGCCGCGGCGTCGGATTTAAGAGGATAATGGCAGTCGTTGGTGGCGACCAAGGGGATGCCGGTCTTCTCATGTACTTCCAGGATGCCCTTGAGCGCTTGGCGCTGTTCCGGCAGGCCGTGGTCCATGATCTCCAGGAAGAAGCAGTCTTTGTCCAAGCGGTCGCGCATCTCGCCGGCCAGGCGCACGGCCGAGGGGACGTCGCCGCGAAGGAGCGTCTGTGCCAGTTCGCCCTTGAGGCAGCCGGAGAGGACCACGAGCCCTTTTGAGTGTTCGAATAGCAGTTCCTTGTCGATGCGCGGGTCGTAGTAGAATCCTTCCAGGAACGCTTTGGTCGACAAGGACATGAGATTCTCATAGCCCTCGGCGTTGCGCGAGAGGACCGTGAGATGGCCGTTGTCCTTCTGCGAGCCGCCTCGCTCCGTGCGGCGGCCCTTGGCCATGTAGAACTCGCAGCCTATGATGGGCTTGATCCCGGCTTTGCGGCAGCGCAGGTAGAACTCCACGGCGCCGTACATGTTCCCGTGGTCCGTGATGGCCAGGCCTTTGGCTCCTTGGCGGGCGAGTTCGCACAGTATGGGCGAGGGCTTGTCCTTGCCTTCGGTCAGCGGCGTGACTCCGTCGAGCAGGGAATACTCGGTATGGTTGTGCAGGTGGACGAAATCGACTTCTGAAGAACTCATGATCGGAGGTTGGGAACGTCCATCAATTGTATAATTTCGGGGTGATAAAATCTTTTGTCGAGAGACGATTGAGGAGCCGCCTCGTGCACGACGGCCGCGCGGTCGCTTTCCGCGTGGACACCGTCCGACTTCCGGACGGCCGCAGCGCTACGCGGGAGTATCTCGACCATTACGGCGCCGTCGCGGTCGTGCCGTTCCTTGACCCGAAGACCGTGGTCCTGGTCCGGCAGTATCGGTATCCGGTCGGGAAGACGACTTGGGAGCTGCCGGCCGGCAAGCTCGGTCGGGGCGAGCGCGTACTCTCATGCCTCAAGCGCGAACTGCGCGAGGAGACCGGCTATACCGCGGGCCGCATCCGTCCCTTGATACGCTATTGGCCCACGCCGGCGTTCTCCAATGAGCTCATTCATATTTTCACGGCGGACCGTCTGGTGCCGGGCCGCATGCAGCCAGATGACGACGAGTTCATCGAGGCCAAAAAGGTCCCGTTCGACAAGGCCCTGCGCTGGGCTTTGGATGGGACGATCAAGGATTCCAAGACCGTGATCGCGCTCTTGGCCTGCGCCGTTCGCCGCTCGCACTGACCGAGGGGCCGGTTATTCCGGCAGATTCTTGAGGATATCTTCTTTTGAGTCGACGATCTGGAAGAGCTCGTCGGGATCGATGCCGAGCGTCCCGTCCTCGAAGAGCTTGCGGTATTGTATCCGCAAGCCTTCGAAGAATTCCTTTCCGAAAAGGATGAGCCTTTTGCGCGGGCCATGGAGCTGGTATCTGTTCAGAGCGATGAGTTCCAAGGCCCTCTGCATGGATTCCTCTCCGTCGGGGTAGAGGATGACGGTCTCGGGAGGAAAGGCCATCCCTTCCGCAGACTTCTCCGGCTCGGGCGCGCCGGAGTCCGTCGAGTTCGAAACTGCCCGGGCTTTAGCCGCGGCTTCCGCGAGATTCGCGGAGTCCGGCATAGCCGCGAGGATCTCCTCGAACGTGTCGACGACGATGAAGAGCTGCTCGGGTGTTATGGGAGTCCCGTCCTTGTTTTTCCCGAGGGTCCCGTCCGCGTAGAGCTTTTGGTACTGTATTTGCAGTCCGGTGAACCATTCCCTGCCTACGAGGATGATGCGCTTGCGCCGCTCAGGGGAGGAATACCTGTTCTTCCCGACGAGGATGGTCGCCTCCGGAAGGGTATACGCGCCTCCCGGGAAGATGATGAATGTGTCCGAGGCCTGATGGAACTTGTCCACTCGCGCCGGTTCGGAGTCCGCGATGCCGATGGCGCGGGCGTCCTTGAGGTTCTCATCGCGCCAAGCCGGGGTGACCACGATGGCCAGATTCTCCCCGGTTTTTGCGCCGCTCTGCATCAGGGTCCGGATTGCCTCTACCGCGGCGTCGTAGGCCGCGCCCATGATGCCGTCTTTCCCGCAGCCGGTGAGGATGTTGTAGCCCCGCTTCACCAGTTCATAGGCTACGCGGCCGGCCAGCAGGATGAAGGCGCGTATCTGCTCGGGGGATTGGGAACTGCCCATGATCGTGACCGTACGCGCCCTTGATTCGGGCGTCATGTAGCGCGGGTCCAACGGAGGGATCTCTTCGAAGGACGAGGGCCGGCGCGCGTCGGCTATGCTCCGAGTCGTTTGGACGGTTGGGCTGGGAGAGGGAGTCTCTGCTCTTGATGCAGGAGAGTCTTGTTCGATGGGAAGATTAGAGATCGCCGGCAAAGGAGACGGCAGCCGCAGGGTTTCGCCGGAAGGAACACTGAGGATCATTGACTGCGGCGCCGCAGGCAGCACCGCGACGGCGGGAAGCGAGACATCGGCTCCCGCGGCGAAGGATCCCGCTCGTCCTGTTCCAGGAAGGGCCAATGAAAAGAATAAAAGACCGGCGATCCGGCGCATGGCCTAATAATACGGGAAAAAGGGAGGGATATTCCTGAGTCGGAAGGCCCATCGCCATTGCGGCAAAAGGCCCTGAGCCAGCCGGGAAAATTCGTGCGCCTCAAGCCTGTCTATGTCTGAATTTTTCCGGAATCCGGACTAGCAGGCTGCTGAAAAAGCCCTGATTTTAAGGGCCTCGGCCGGACCGGAAGCCCGATAGAGCCCAACTGGCTTCGAATTTCTTGCCGGAGAGTCCAACTCGGCTCCCATCGCGCTGTCCG